>Ga0316631_10000074_pt1 | contig 14473 bp, 12 predicted proteins | sample OWC_May_M1_C1_D3_FD_207672 | JGI IMG/M metagenome (GOLD analysis project Ga0316631, IMG submission 207672) | Wetland soil microbial communities from Old Woman Creek delta, Ohio, United States - OWC_May_M1_C1_D3_A | ecosystem: Environmental > Terrestrial > Soil > Wetlands | place: USA: Ohio... | reverse complement strand
AAGCGTACTAGCAAGCGCTCTGGGTGCGATATCCCATGAACGTGTCATCCCCGACCGGGCAAGGCCGGGCGCAACTGCCGGACCGGCGCGGCTTGCGCGCGACGCAGGCGCAGTTACGTCAATCTAGGATCGTCTCGAAAATCTCGCGAAACGTATCGGCGGAGCGCCGGAAAGCGAGCAGCACCTCCGGGTCGAAGTGAGACGGCATCGTGCGTCCGTCGCCCACGGTGATGATCTCGACCGCGACATCGTGGGGCAACGCATTCTTGTAGGGGCGCCGCGACCGCAGGGCGTCGTACTGGTCGCAGATATTCATGATGCGGGCGGAGATTGGAATGACCTCGCCCTTGAGCGCCTCCGGGTAGCCCCCGCCATCCCAGCGCTCGTGATGGTGCATGGCGATCTCGGCGCCCATCCGCAGGTACGGCGAGTTGCCTTCGCGAAGCAGCTTCGCGCCGAGGCCGGAGTGCATTTTCATGATCTCCCACTCCTGGGCCGTCAGCGGCCCCGGTTTGAGCAGGATCGCATCCGGAATGCCTATCTTGCCGATGTCGTGCATCGGGCTGGCGTGGCGGATGGTTTCGCAGAAGCCGGAGTTCATTCCCATCATCGAGGCGATCTGCTCGGTGTAGTAGCTGATGCGGTGAACGTGGGCGCCGGTTTCCTCGTCCTTGTAGCTGGCCGCTCGGCAGAGGGTGGCGATCGTCTCGCGGTAGCTCTGCAGTACCTCGCGCGAGCGCTCCTGCACCATCTGCTCGAGGTTTCGATTCCGGTCGGCGAGGAAATTGCTGTATTGCTTGAGCTTGAGGATGTTCTGGACGCGCAGCGAGACTTCGCTGCGATCCACGGGTTTCGTAAGAAATTCTTGCACTCCCGCTTTCAGCGCGCGTAGCTTCGACGCATGATCGTCGAGCGCCGTGATCATGATGATCGGGACGGTGCGGGTAAGCCCCGAGGACTTGAGCGCCTCCGCGACCTGGAAGCCGTCCATTCCCGGCATCACCGCATCGAGCAGCACGGCGTCGAACGCCTCCCTGGCGGCCAGTTCGAGCGCGTTCTGCCCGCTATCAGCGGTGGTGACGCGATAGCCGTCGCTCTCCATCAGCTTTTTAAGCAGGGCTCTCATGCTGTCGTCGTCATCGACCACGAGCAGCGACGGCACCGTCTCGGCGGCTTCGTTCATCGTTCCTTCCGTGATTCAGACCCTCGGGCGCGAATGCCGTTCCAGGTCTCCAGATTAGCGAGCAATTGGTGCGCTGATTTATCCGCCGGTCCTATGTCGGGGCGGGCCGCGGAATCGCACTGCGGCGGTGGCCGACCTGAGGCAACGATTTAGCCTAGCGCCGTTTTGCGGTACGATCATTTTATAGTCGTACCCATGACTTGGGACCAGAAGTCAACGAAGGAGGAGTCGCAATGAACCTGAAGCTCTCACGCCCGCTGGGGATCGCCGTCATCAGTGCGGCCCTGTGCCTTCAGCCCATGGTCGCCCAGGCCGGGATCATTTCCACGCAGGAAGTTGCCGGCAAGAACCAGGCTGACGCGGACCGGGCCAAGGTCCAGGCGTTCCTGGAACGCGCCGACGTGAAGCAGCGCCTTCTCGCCCTCGGCGTAAAAAGTGTCTTCGCCGAGCAGCGCGTCGCGTCGCTGAGCGACGAAGAAATTCACGCCTTGGCGGGAAAAATCGATTCGGTGCCCGCCGGCGGAAATCTCAGCAACAACGATCTGATCGTGATTCTGTTGATCGCGATTCTCGTGACGCTCATCATCGCGCTGTGAGGCCCGCTTCGAGATGCATTCGGCAAACGAAGTGCAACAAGGTATTGAGCCGCGCGAGCCGTACCGGCACTTCACGCCCTGGGTCGGCAATGACGGTCGTAGCTGCCGCACTTGCGCGCATGCGATAGGCTACGACGGCGTGCACCTGTGGTGCCGGCATTTCCGGCTGGTCGTAGTGCAGCCCTGCGGACTCTGGCAGCGCGAGGCGGGCTGCGACTAGCCGAAGGGGCCGGCGCCCGGATTCAACTTCAGGCGCTGTGCAGTCAGGCGCCGCCCGCTGCGGGCAGGCGCCCGAGAAAACGCACCACGGCTTCTCGAGCGTCCGGGGTCCACCCCTTGTACGTGCCGAGCCAGAAGAAATCACCAGCCGGATAGTACGGATCGTCTGATCGAACGGCCTTGATGGCCTGGTCGCGCCAGTGCTCAATGCTTTTCTCGCGCTCAGTGACATCGGACGAGTCCCACCACATCCGCCGCGTTTTCCAGTCCGGCGCGTCGAGCAAATCGAATTGAACGGCCCTCCCCGCGGCCGTGATGAGAAACAGCATATCCGGGTGGAAGTCCTTCGCCAGCGCCGGGTTTTCCGCTCGCCCCGACGCGACGCACCGCGCGAATTCCGCAGGCGGGACCGACCTCAAGGTCCGGAGCACGTCGGCGTCGTCGTCCTTGGCCAGGAAGAGCGGGATGACCGGCATGTCGGCCGACCCGAAGCGCTGAATGGCCACCAGCATGAAGGCCGCGGTCGAGGCTCCCTCCGGCCCGACGAGGAGGTGTCTCAGCTTCGCTTCCTCTGACACCGCGTCCTGCAATGGCCGTGCCCGGACGCTCTCGAGGAACGCGATCACGCGCTGTTGTTCGCTCGCAGGCCATGCGCGCGAGCCGCGCATCATGCAGGCCGGCCCCGGGCGATCCTCGCGCATCATGGCGAGCTCCTTTGGGGCCCAAGCGGCGGATGCATCGAAGGCGTCCCAGATGTTCGAGTCACTGTTCCATCGCAGGACATGCCCATCTCCGCTCACGACGCAGAAGCGCTCGAGCGAGACGTTCTCCAGGGCCCGCGCACCAGACGCGTAGCTGGGTAGCATGCGAATGACGTCGGCTTCCCTCGAGGCCTTGACCGCGGCGCTGACCGTGCCGAAGTCGGCGCCCGCGAGAAATACGGGCGGCTCGGCCGACTTCGAGCCGTGCCAGCTCGTTCCCGCGAGCAGCATCAGGCCCTCGCGCCCCGTTGCGCGCGCGGCGAGGTCCTTCCAACCGGGTGCCAGGATCCGGCCGAGCGCTGACTCGCTCGCGGTAGGAACGGTCGCCGGCAGGCCGGCGATATATTCGGCGACATGAGTGCGCACCCCATTTCCCCAATGGGTTTCGCCGGTCACGCCGCAAGGGCCGTCGACCTTGTCGAACGGAAACGCGTCGGCCGATTGAAGCTCGGACACGATTGCATTGCGTCGGTTGACGTCCAAGGTCTCAATGCCGCCGGGCCGGTCGGCAAAGTCCACGCTGATCATCCGCCCGTCGCGTGCCAGGACGCAGATCCGGGTCAACGAGCGGCTTGAGGATGTGAACGGCACTAAGCCAGGGACGGGAGGCAGCGGAAATACGAGTGCCACTCCGCCGTCCGATTTCTGCGCCAGTCGCTGGTTCAGCGTCCGGAGTTTATTGGCGCTCAGGAAGAGGGCGTCGATCGCCTGCTTCGGGCCCCTCTCGGCCACCGGGGTAGACAGTTCCTCGGCTAATCCAGCCCTTGTCGTGGAGGTCTGCGTCAGGACGAGCGTTTCGTCGGAGCGCTCGAGCAGATCGGCGGGCAACTTGGAGCTGAAGTCGGGCACCGGCTCCGAGCTCACGTAGGGGATCGGTACGCAGCCGGAGAGCGCAATCAGAAGCGCCGAGGGTAGCGTCGCGAGCCAAAGGTGTTGTTGGTGCGGCCGGCGATTCGTGGACTTGATGGGTCGATTCATTCGCCACCTCCTCGAGCGAGGATAGCGGCGGGGGAAGCGCGGAGGGCCTACGCTTCGGTTACCGATTGCTTACGGGTTATTGCTTCTTCCTGCCTCGCGTGGCGCCCTAGGCGGCGCCCCAGGTGCGGAAGCGCCCGGTGTCGAGGTGCACGAAGTCGGAGCGCGGGTAGTAGCCCACGCCGCCGCGCGCCATGGAGAGCGCGGCATTGTGCAGCCTGGCGGTTTCGAATCCCGTGAGCCGCACGTCGATCGCGCGGCCTTCGATGTGCAGGCTGTGCGTGGCGACGCCGCTGCTCGCGTGGCGCAGCATGGCGTTGGTCTGCGGCGAGCGGTAACCGGAAATCACTTCGAAGGTGCGCTCGCCGCAACAGCGGTTGAGCGCGACCAGCTGGTCGAGCAGGCGCGGGTCGATCGGGTGCGTCGTCTCGGTGCGGAAGTCGCGCAGCAGGTGATCTACCTCGCGCAGCGCTCCGGGAATGTAGCGGCCATTCTCGGCGTAAGTGACTGTCAGGCGCTCGCCGGTGTGCGTGTGATAGAAGGAAAGCGTGCGCGGCCGCGCGAGCGCAGCGCGCGCCGGCGACATCGCGAAAGCGAGGGGCAGCAGGGCGAAGCCTTTCGCCAGCGCCCTGCGGCGCAGGTCGGTGCGATGATTCTCCGTCATGCTTTTTCCAATCGAGCGCATTGTGGTTCCGGGCGTATGGTATACGTCCCTGCGAACCCTCTCCAGCGCTTTTCGATGAAGCCTGCATCATATTTCACGCTCGCCACAGCGGCCCTCGTCATGCTCGCGCCGCTCGGTGCCGCGCGAGCGTCCGATGCACCGCTGGAGTCCCTGCGCCAGCGCATCGAGCAGCTGCGCGCAGGGGGCGAAATGCTCATCGACGGCGAGCGGCTCGCCGCACCAGCTCTGATCGCGCAGTTCTACGAGCAGCGCGCTTTCCGGCCGGCATGGACCGCGGCTCGGGCGCGGGAGCTGCTGCCGCTGGTCGAATCGATGCGCGAAGACGGGCTCGACCCGGGCGATTACCACCTCGCCGCCCTGCGCGCCGGGGTGGAGGGCGAAGCCGATCGCGAGCTGCTCTACACCGATACCGTGATCCGGCTCGCCTATACGTTCTACTTCGGCAAGCTGGACCCGCGCGAGCTCGACCCGGCGTGGAATTTCGCACGCACGCTCGACGGCATCGACCCGGTGCAGGCGCTCGAAGGGATCCTGCGCGCGCCCGTGCTCGCGCCCGCCGTGCGGGCGTACGCGCCGCAGCTGCCCGAGTACCGCAACCTGCGCGAGGCCCTCGCGCGCTATCGCAAGATCCGCGACGCGGGCGGCTGGAGCGCGATCCCCGACGGGCCGACGATCAGGCCCGGCGAGCGCGACCCCCGCGTGGCGGCGCTGCGGGCGCGCCTTGCGGCGAGCGGCGACTGGTCGCCGGAGCAGGCGCCTCCGGAAGTTCCCGATTTCTACGACCCCGCGGTGGAGGCGGCGGTGGCGCGCTTCCAGCAGCGCCACGGCCTCGAGCCCGACGCGCTGGTGGGGCGCCGCACGCGCGCCGCGCTCGACGTGGGCGTGCAAGCGCGCATCGACCAGATCCGGGTCAACCTCGAGCGCCTGCGCTGGGTGGCGCAGGACCTGAAGGGCGACTACCTGCTGGTCGACATCGCCGGCTTCCGCGCGCGCCTGGTGCTCGACGGACACATTGCATGGTCGTCGCGCGTGGTGGTCGGACGGCCGTATCGCAGCACGCCGGAGTTCCGCGCGACGATGAAGTACATCGTGCTCAACCCGAGCTGGACCGTGCCGCCGACGATTCTCGAGGAAGACATCGTGCCGAAGATCGTCGCCGATCCGGCCATTCTCGAGCGCGAGCACATGCAGGTGCGCGACTTTGCGGGACGAACGGTGGATCCGGCGACGATCGACTGGGCCGCGTACCTGAGGCGGCCACTGCCCTATCTGATCGTGCAGGCGCCGGGCGACGCCAATCCGCTCGGCCGCCTGAAGTTCATGTTTCCGAATTCGCACGACGTCTACCTGCACGACACGCCGAGCAAGAATCTGTTCGACAAGCCCGAGCGCGCCTACAGCTCGGGCTGCATCCGCGTCCAGCACCCGCTCGAGCTGGCGGTACTGCTGCTGGACGATCCCGTGCAGTGGAATCGCGAGGCGCTGCTCGAGGCGATCGCTACCGGCGAGACGCGCAGCGTGTTCCTGAAGCGCCGCGTGCCGGTGATGCTGCTCTACTGGACCGCAGTCGCGGACGACGACGGGGCAGTCGAGTTCCACCCCGACCTCTACGGGCGCGACGCGCCGGTGCTGAAGGGACTGAACGAGCCGTTCCGCTTCAACCTGCCGGCGCCGGAGGCTCCCGGCCGGCGGCGCTAAGCGCGCGTCGGCTCAGGCGTTCAGGCCGAGGTTGCGCTTGCGCGGTTTGAAGCGCGCCACGTCCGCCGGCAGGATTTCCAGCTCGCGCTGGCGCGCGTCGCGCCGCAGCTCCTGCATCGTCTCCTCCAGGCGCTTGGTCTGCTCCTCGAGCGCAAGCTGCTGGCGCCTAAGGGTCAGCAGGTTCTTGCAGCGGGCGAGGCATTCGCGCGTGTCGATCGGCTTGATGAGGAAATCGGTGGCGCCGGCGTCGAGTGCCGCGTAACGCACCTCCCGGTCGTCGCTGACGGTCACCATGATGATCGGTACCTGCTCGTAGCCCGGCAGGGCGCGCAGGCAATTCACGAACCGCACGCCGTCCATGTCGGGCATCAGGTAATCGACCAGCACCAGCTCGGCGGCGTGTCGCGTCGCCCATACCACCGCGTCGACCGCGCGCGCGAAGGTTTGCACCTCGACCGGCCCTTCGAGGCTGCGTACGACCTGTTCGAGAATGGCGCGGCTGGTGGCCTGGTCGTCGACCACCAGCACGGTGCCGGGCTTGCGTTGCAGGGAAGCGACCGGTTCCTCGAACATGTGCGATTCCGTCCTCGTTCTATTTTTGAGCCGCCGCGCCGACCAGCTGCGCCGACGACACGATACGGTCGAACTCCGGCAGGTAGCGATGGAAGTAGTGCAGCTTGGCGCCCTGGAACCACGCGCCGTAGAGCTTGCCGTCACGGATGGTGCCGACGAAAGTTCCGTCGCGCTCCACTTCGTCCTGCCCGGTCATGCGGGTATCGAAGCGGAAGCCGCGTCCGCCGGCGACCGGCGCGGCCCGCAGGTCGCGCTCGTCGGCGAGCGTGGTCTGGAAAAACAGCTTCACCGTCGCCTCGAGCAGCTCCTGCACTTCGATCGGGTTCATGTTCGCCCGGAACACCGGCGGTTTTTCCTGGCTGCCGGAATCGGCCGAGGCCCGTACGAACAGGGGCTCGCCGTCGGGCACGCCGGTGAAAAACAGCAAGGTGTTGAGCGCCGGGCCGTCCAGCGTCCAGGTTTCGACCTTGCCCTTGAAGGCCGAGTAGCCGAGCTTGTTCCACTTCATGCCGGGCTCGACCGAGATGGCTCCGCCGACGGTCTGGCGTTGCGGCTCGACGAGCGTGTAGGCCGTTACGCAGCCCGACAGCAGTACTGCGGCGAGGAGGGCGGTGACGAGTCTGGTCATGGTCGCGGCACTCACGGTTCGAGCAGCATGCGAAGCGCCCCCGCGTCCGATGCATCGGGTCTGCGTTTCAGGTAGGCATCATAGGCGGCCTGGGCGCGGTCCTTGTGCCCCAGCTTCAGCTCGACCATCACGATCGAGCGGTAGGTTTCGGGTGGCGCGCCCTTGGCGGCGAGTGCCTTTCCGTAGGCCTGCATCGCGCGCGCCGGGTCGTCCGGGCCGCCGCGCAGCCGGTAGACTTCGCCCTTGCCGTACCACAACAAGCCGTCGTCGGGCGATTGCGCGAGCAGCCGGTCGAGCACCACTTCGCTGCGTCCGTACTGGCGCAGCGCGAGCTCGTCGCGGAGGATTTCCTCGCGCACGCCCGCGAGCATCGCGCGGTAACGTTCGGCATCGCGCTCGCCGGTGCCCTTGTCCATGCGCTTCGCCTCCGCGCTCAGGGTCCCCATACGCTCCTCTGGATCCGGGTGCGTCGCGAACATCACGTTCTGAGCGCGCTCCGCGGTGCTCGCCTTCGATTCGGCGATCAGCTGCTGCCACACCTCGGGCGCGGCGAGCGGCGCGTAGCCGGCTTTGACCATCAGCTCGAGCCCGATCTGATCGGCCTCGCGTTCCTGGTCGCGGCTGTAGGCATAGATCGATGCGAGCAGCGCCAGGTTGGCGAGCCCGCCGGCGTAGCCAACCCCCGCCGCCGCGAGCCCGAGGCCGAGGAACGCACCGAAGCTCGACTTCTCGCGCGCGTCGCGGTAGCGATCGAGCGTGTGGCGCCGCAGGTAGTGCCCCATCTCGTGGCCGAGGATCGCGGCGAGCTGCGCCTCGTCGTTGCAGCGCAGGAGCAGGCCCGTCCACACTTCCATCATGCCGTTGGGCGCCATGCTGGCGTTGAACTGGGGCGTGCGCACGATGTAGATGCGCATGTCTGAGCAGTAGTCCTTCCCCAGCCTGCAGACGATCTCGCGCAGGTAGGCATTTAGCTTCGGATCGCGGATCACGAACGGCGACGTCTGAAGCTCCTGCTCGACGCGGTCCATCTGCTGCCACAGCCCCTTCTCGTCGCTGCCCGCCGGCGGCTGGTAGCCCGGCGCGACGAACCTGCTTGCAGTGCCCTGCGCCGCGACGCCGCGCGCCAGCGCGAGCCAGGCGAGGCCGCACAGAACGCAGCCGAAATGTCGCCGCTGGATATTCACTTGAGCGAGTCGGAAACCAGCACCTTGACCGTCTCCGCGGCGGCCTCCGGCGTGCGCAGGTCACCCGAGGCGCGCGCGAGGCGGTTGAACCAGACGATGTTGCCGGTCCTGAGATCGACCAGCGACGCGAATCCGACCTGCGAGCCGCCGGACACGCCGGCGCCCATCAGCGCGGCCACCACCATGACCGCCACGCGCCCCGCGCTCGCGTAGCGGTCCCGGACGAACAGGAACAAGGCGTAATCGGCGCCCTGCGAACGCGCGATCGCCGCCACCGAAGGTCCCAGCGACCAGTCGAATTTATCGCCCTTGCTGGGCAGGCGCCGCTCCGGGAAATAATAGTGAACGAGCGCCGCGCCGCCGACCGCGCGGTGCAGCTTGAGCAGCTCGAGGCTGGTGGCCCGGTCCTCCAGCGTGCCGCGCTGCGGCTGATAGTCGACCAGCTTGACCTTGTAGTTCCGCGCCGCCTCTTCGAGCGCCGAGCGCATGTTCTTGAGCGCGGCCTGCGTCCATTCGGCCTGCGGCTCCTCGACTCCGCCCGCAGTGAGCTCGGAGAGCTCGACGTCGAGCGGCATCACGACCACGGTCGGCTCCTTGCCGGCCTCGCGCGTGAGCTGATCGGCCTGGCGCTGCACCCCCATCGGCGCGCAGGCCGAGAGCGCCACGACGCTCGCGGCGATCAGAACGAGGCGCCACCGTGTTCCCCCGGCCTGCATGGCCTTTCTCCCGCCGGCGTCCTGCCTCCGGCAATGTTTCTCGTTTTGGCTAGCGTATCGCAGCCGCAGATCGATGGGAAGCGAGCGGCGCGCTAACATTGACGCTGGCGAACACCCAGGCAACGAGGAGAGATGGCGAACACGCTGCTCGAGAACCCGTCCGCGCGGCGCCGTCTGCGCCCGATGCCGTGCTCGGCCGGCTGCTGAAGGCGATCCGCCCTGGCCGGGCTCCGGCGCTCGCCGCGGCGGCGATGGAGCACTGGCGCGGCAACGATCTGGCCGCGGCCGAGAGCGGCTTGCGGCGTGCGCTCGCGGAACGGCCGCTCGATGCGCCGCTCCTGGCCAATCTCGGCCTGGTCGTGCTCGAGTCGGGCCGCCGCGAGGAGGCGCTCGGGCTCCTCGAGCGCGCCTGCGAGGTCGCGCCCGAGGACGTGGGAGTGCGCGAGAAGCTCGCCCGCGCGCTGCTCGCCTCCAGAAGGGTGAAGGAGGGCATCGACGCGTATCGCGAGCTGCTGCGGCGCGATCCGGAAAACGAGCGCGCGCGCGCGGAAATCCTGCAGCCCCTCATGGATTGCTGCCGGTGGAGGCTGCTCGATGAGCATGTTGCGGGAGCGCTCGCTGCCGCGGCCGCTTCGCCCCAGCCCGGCTGGCTGTATCGCATTCCGCCGTTTACCTCGCTCGCGCTGCCGCTGCCGGCGGAGCTCCAGCGCGACATCGCAGTCGCAGCGTCGGTCGCGGTCGCGCAGCGCGTCGCGCCGCTGCAAAGGCCCGCCCTGGCGCAGCGAGGCGCGCGCGAGCGGCTGCGAATCGGCTACGTTTCCTCGGACTTCTACCACCACGCCACCGCGCACCTCATGGCGGGGCTTTTCGAGTCGCACGACCGCGGCCGCTTCGAGATCCATGCCTACTGCCACAGTCCGGACGATGGCAGCGACTACCGGCACCGCATCCGCCGAGCCTTCGACGTCTTCCACGACGTGCGCGCGGCGTCCTTCGGCGAGGTCGCCGCGCGAATCGCGCGCGACGGCATCGATATCCTCGTGGACCTGAAGGGCCATACGGCGCGCAACCGGCTGGAGATCTTCGCCCTGCGGCCCGCGCCGCTGCAGGTGACCTACCTCGGCTTTCCCGGCACGCTGGGCGCGGGCTTCATCGACTATGCCATCGCCGACCGCGTGGTGGTGCCCGACGCCGACCTCGGGCGTTACACCGAGAAGCTCGTGCGCCTCGCCGGCTCGTACCAGGTCAACGACCGCCGCCAGCCGATCGCCCGCGTGGCTCCTTCGCGCGCGGCGCTCGGGCTGCCACCCGAGGGTGTCGTGTTCTGCTCGTTCTGCCGCCACTTCAAGATCGAGCCGGTGATGTTCTCCGTCTGGATGCGGATCCTCGCGGCGGTGCCCGGCAGCGTGCTGTGGCTGCTGCAGGGGCCCGGCGCCGCGAGCCTGCGCGAGGCCGCAACCCGCGCCGGCATCGATCCGGCGCGGCTGGTGTTCGCCCCGGGCGTGAACAAGGCCGAGCATCTCGCGCGACATCGCGCCGCCGACCTGATGCTGGACACGCGCCTGTACAACGGCCACACGACCACCAGCGACGCGCTGTGGGCCGCGCTGCCGGTCGTAACCTGCCCGGGGAGCACCTTTGCTGCGCGCGTCAGCGCCAGCCTGCTCGGCGCGGTCGACTTTCCAGAGGGCATCGCAGGGGATCTGGCGGAGTACGAGCACTGCGCGATCGCCCTCGCGCGCGACGCGCCGCGGCTCGCGGCGCTCAAGCGCAAGCTCGAGGCCAACCGCCTCGCGACTTCGCTGTTCGACACCGAGGGATTCGCGCGCCGCCTGGAGCGCGCCTACGAGCAGATGTGGCAGCGCCGCCTGGCGGGGAAGCCACCGGCTCATTTCGAAGTCGACTGACAGGGATTGCAGACCATGGCAGACGGACTTTTCGCAGGCGAAACGGCGCTCGTCACGGGCGCAGGCAACGGCATCGGCCGCGCGCTGGCGCTCGGCCTCGCGCGCGAAGGCGCGCGTCTGCTGCTCGCCGAAATCGACCACCCGCGCGGCGAATCGGCGCTCGCGGAGGTGAAGAAGGCCGGCGCGGCGGCCGAATCGCTGCAAATCGACCTGTCGCGGCGCGGCGAGGCGGAAAGACTGGTCGACGAGGCGATCCGGCGCCTCGGGCGCGTCGACCTGCTGGTGCACAGCGCAAGCCCGCCGCGCCACGAGGTCGACACGCTGATGCGGGTGAGCGACGCCACCTGGGACGCCATGCACGAGGTGAACCTGCGCTCGGGCTTCGTGCTCGGCCGCGGGCTCGCGCGGCACATGATCGACGCGAAGATCCCGGGCCGCATGCTGTACCTCACGTCGCTCCATTCCGGCACGCCGCGCAACCTGCCGCACTACGCCACCGCCAAGGCGGGCATGGTCATGCTCGTGAAGGAGCTCGCCAAGGCGCTCGGCGCGCACGGCATCCGCGTCAACGCGCTCACCCCGGGCGCGGTCGCCGCCGGGGGCTTCAAGCCGAGCGCGGGCCTGGCCGCCAGGATCCCCCTCGGCCGGCTGGCCGAGGCGGAGGACATCGCCGCGATGGGCCTCGCCGTGCTGAGCGAGCGCTACGGCCGCTATGTCACCGGCGCGGACATCGTCGTGGACGGCGGCCTCGCGCTGCATAACTGGTTCGATCCCGCGGTGCCCTAAAAAAAACGGCGGCACGCCTTGCGGCGCTCCGCCGAAGTTCCGGCCTCTCAGCCGGGAGGAGTGCAATGGCGCGGGCAAGGTCGTCGGGTGGGCGACCATCGTGCATGCCCGCGCGGATGGAATTCTTAGCCCTTCCGGGGCGGCCGGCTATACCACGAACGTGTTATGCGCGGGCCGCGTTACGCCTTCGTGACGCCGCCGCCGAAGAACCCGGACTTGCCCGCTTCGAGCAATCTCCCCGGGTCGAGCGCCCCGTAGATCTGCATCAGCCGCGAAACGAGGCCGGTCCAGCCGGTCTGGTGGCTGGCGCCAAGCCCTGCGCCGTTGTCGCCGTGGAAGTACTCGTAGAACAGCAGGTGATCCCGCCAGTGCGGGTCGGTCTGGAACTTCTCCGCGCCGCCGAACACTGGGCGGCGGCCCTTCTCGTCGCGCAGGAAGATGCGCGCGAGCCGGGCCGAGAGCTCCCGGCTGACCTCGAACAGGTTCATCATCCGGCCGGAGCCGGTCGGACACTCCACCTTGAAGCGGTCGCCGTAGTAGGTGTAATACTGGAGCAGCGCGCGGATCACGAGCACGTTGACCGGCATCCAGATCGGACCGCGCCAGTTGGAATTGCCGCCGAACATCCCCGAGTCGGATTCGCCGGGCAGATAGCCCACCCTGTATTCCTGCGCCCCCACCTTGAAGGCGTAGGGATGCTCGAGGTGATGGCGCGAGAGCGCGCGCAAGCCGTACGGGCTGAGGAACTCCTTCTCGTCCAGCATGCGCGCCAGGATCCGCCGCAGCCGCTCTTCATTCACGAGCGCGAAGATGCCGCGGCCGGCGACGCCCAGATGGCCGGGGCCCGTGGCGTGCACGCTCTGCATGAGCTCCGGCATGCGCTTCAGCCGCTTCTGGAACGCCTCCACCACTTCCGGGACGCGCTCGCGCTGCCATTGCTCGATCACCGTCGTCGCGCACAGCGGCAGCAGGCCCACCATCGAGCGCACCTTGAGCCTTTGCGCGCTGCCGTCGGGAAGCCTCAGCACGTCGTAGTAGAAGCCGTCCTCCTCGTCCCACATGCCCTCCGGCCCGGTGCGGTTCATTCCCGATGCGATCCAGAGGAAATGCTCGAGGAACTTGGTGCACATGTCCTGGTAGCTCGGGTCTTCGGCAGCGATCTCCACCGACAGCTCCACCATGTTCTGGCAGAAAAACGCTACCCAGGCGGTGCCGTCGGCCTGCTCGAGGTGCCCGCCGGTGGGCAGGGGAGAGCTGCGGTCGAATACGCCGATGTTGTCCAGCCCGAGGAAACCGCCCTCGAACACGTTCTTGCCGAGGCGGTCCTTGCGGTTTACCCACCAGTTGAAATTGAGCGCGAGCTTGAGGAAGGCGCGCTTGAGGAACTCCCGGTCCCCGCTGCCGCCGAGGGCCTGGTCGACGCGGTGCAGGAACAGCGTCGCCCAGGCGTGCACCGGCGGGTTGACGTCGCTGTAGTTCCACTCGTAGGCGGGGATCTGCCCGCTGGGGTGCATGTAGATCTCGCGCAGCATCAGGTTGAGCTGCTCGCGCGCGAAATCCGGATCGACCGCGGACAGGGCGATGCAGTGGAACGCAAGGTCCCAGGCCGCGTACCACGGGTATTCCCACTTGTCCGGCATCGAGATCACGTGGTCGTTGACCATGTGGTACCACTCGCGATTGCGCACCTGGCGCGTCTGGCCGAGCATCGGATTGGCCTGGTGCTCCTTCAGCCACCGGTCGGCATCGAAGAAGTAGTACTGCTTCGTCCAGAGCATGCCGGCGAGGCCCTGGCGCACGACCCGCGCCTCGTCCGCGCTCAGGGACGCCGGCGTGATCGAGCCGTAGAACTCGTCGGCCTCGCGCAGCCGCACGGCGAACACCGAGTCGAAGCCCGCACCGAAGGCCTGCGCCGGCGGCGCGCCGGTGAGGCGCAGCCGGATCACCGCCGACTGACCGGCCCCCACGTTGACGCGGTAGTGCGCCGCGGCCTTGGTGCCGGTTCGCCCCGGGTTCACCGCCTCGCGCCGCTGGTGCACCAGGTATTGGTCGAACGCGTCCTTGACGTAGGGCGTGGCGTTCTGGCCGCCGAACAGGCGCGCGTTGTTGGTCTCGTTCTCGGTGAACAGGAGCTCAGGCTCGCCTTCGCACAGAAGTCGGATCTCGCCGAGCTCGGCGTGCGCGGCCGAGATCGCGGTAGCGCCGGCGATGCGGGCCGCCTCCTTCACGACCGGCTTCGCGGCGCCCTCCACCGAGCTCCAGGTGTTGCGGAACCAGAGCGTGGGCAGCAGGTGCAGCGTGGCAGCTTCCGACCCGCGGTTCGCGACCGAGATCCTCGCGAGAACGTCCTCCGGTCCGGCCTTCGCGTACTCGACGTACACGTCGAAATACCGGTCGCCATCGAAGATGCCAGTATCGATCAGCTCGTACTCGCTAGCGCTGCGGCCGCGCTTCCGGTTCGTCTCGACCAGCTGGTCGTAGGGATACGCCGCCTGCGGGTACTTGTACAGGCACTTCATGTACGAATGTGTAGGCGTGCTGTCGAGGTAGTAGTAGTACTCC
>Ga0316631_10000065_pt1 | contig 15124 bp, 13 predicted proteins | sample OWC_May_M1_C1_D3_FD_207672 | JGI IMG/M metagenome (GOLD analysis project Ga0316631, IMG submission 207672) | Wetland soil microbial communities from Old Woman Creek delta, Ohio, United States - OWC_May_M1_C1_D3_A | ecosystem: Environmental > Terrestrial > Soil > Wetlands | place: USA: Ohio... | reverse complement strand
GCCAGAGATGAACTCCAGTGTGAAGTTGTTATGCCAGATGCAACGGCTGCAAAAGGTTTGGCGGAAGCTGCTTGCAGGGAACTAAAGCCAAATAATGTAATACAGTTTGAGCGTTTTGGCTTCGCAAGAATAGACGAGGTCAGCTCGAAAATTATAGCATACTACGCTCACAAGTAAAGGAGAACAAAATCATGCGTAAACAGGAAAAAGCCATTGTCTGGCCAGCATACTTTGATCAGACAAAGACAAGAAAGGAAGGAAGGCGTGTTTCCAGGAATCTTAGTGTCCCATATCCGAAGATTGATGAACTCCAAGAGGCAGCACAGAAGCTCGGCTTGAAACCGGAAGTCTCAGTCGACATGGGATTCCCGAAGACCCCGTGGCAAAAGGGCGGAATGATGAAAGTTGAGAAGAAAAGGGCAAAAGAGCAAATCATAAACAGTATTGCCAGACAACTGGTTAAGGCGCGAAGCGCCTCAGCCTCTGCTCCTGCTGAGAAGAAATGAGAATATCTAACTTTTCGCTTCCTTGCTCAGAAGGACAGCGTTTATTACACCGTCTTTACCGGGGCGAGAAGTCACACGAGCCAAGCCTAGACCAGTCTCGATTTCGGCGCCTTTGGTGATTACGCCTCTTCGATTGTAGTCCACATTAGCCTTGTTCTTGACAACACGCACAATCTCTGTTTTTTCTGTCTTGCCGCTTTTTGGATCAGTTACAGATGCAAAGTTTGAGCTTAGTGCTCTGACCTTGATGTTTCCGCCACAACCGCGCACCAAGCTGGTTCTTGGTTTTCCGAGAGTGGTTTCTGCTGGGAAAGAGCCTTGTTCAAACTTGCGTTTTACTCTGTAAGCTCGTTTCTTGCCGCCTGTGAGTTTCCGTTTACGTAGGCTTCCGTGCCAGACTGACATTCCATTTTTCCCTTTCTAAACGAATTCGGGTGGGACTATCACCGCTAATTTTGCATATAAACGTATCCGTTTATGTTTACGCTTCTTCCTTCAGAGCGTCTCCAAATATGCGTTTGAGCTCTCTTTTCATCAAGGCGGGGTCATGTATCAGACCGAAATAGTCTGCGAAGTAATCCGTAGTCCGGAGCCCCATTGATCGCCCATTTCTTTCAGCGGCAATCAAGCCCATATCCCTCAATAGTTTAACGTGACCATACGCATGCTGCCCTCGCACCTCGATCACTCTTTTCTGTGAGATCGGTTGCCTGTAAGCTATGTACGACAATGTCTTCAGAGGACCGGAGGACAACAGTGGACGGTTTACAAATTTTCTCACAAGAGGAGTGAATTCGGCTTTAAGCTGCAAGACATAGCGTTCATCCTTCAATTCGAGTATCTCGAGGGATGTGTTTCTTCCAAGGTATTCTTGAACAAGTGTGGTTACGAGTTTCTTCACTCTCCTCTTAGACCGCGAGCCAACCACTGAGCACAACTCGTTTAGATCCAAAGGTCTACCGGCGACGTAGAGAGCAGCTTCCAACAGGGCCAAGTTATGTTTAATCTTCGCCTCATGGGACTGCTCAAGCTGAAGCTGCGATTCGGCATCTGGATTATTGGACCCTTGCACTGCTCACATTCCCCACTGCTATGTATAGTTCGTCGGTTTCTTCGTTTTGCCACAAGCTTATCTTTCCATCCTGAGCCAAGAACAGCAACAGAAGAAACATGCGAATGGCTTCTATGCGGAGTGACTCTTTCGTGAGAGATGAAAACTCGACTATGCCCTTGCCCTTGACCCTCTCGCACAAGAGTTCGTATAGCTTTCCCATCTGAACTTCAAGATCTGCTAGGAAAGCGTCGAATTGGGGAAGGATTTCCGAGAATGAAGGGAGGATGGGTTGCTGGACAACTCGGTCGATATGAGTCAGTTTCTCACCCTTAAGCACTTCGTCCAAGACCTCCAACAAGTGAGTGATTGTAGTGGAAGTCAACTCGTGCCTGAGCGGCAGAAACAGCGGTGGAGGAACAAAATCCCCTGGAACTTTGTTTGTTGTCGGAGGCTCCTGAAGCGTCAGTAGGAGCTTGGATTTCATCAAATAGATTAGCGCAGAGGAATCCAAGGCCACGCCAGAAGCTCTGAAATCCACCTTGCCCATCTTTTCCATTTCGCTGAGAAATGAGTTGAGTAAATAGGATATGTTGACATTCCATGGCGTCAACTTCTCGAGTCTGTTAATTTCGAAGAGTATGTTCCATGGGGGACGAAGGTAGAATGGACGCTTGATCATCGTGGACATTGCTAGCTTTTTGCCTCCAAAAACTTCGCAGTAACGACATTCGAGACGCCATTGCGCTCGTAAACGCCGTAGACTCGTTGAGCACGGTTTACCATTTCAGGTTTCAATGTTATCACAATGAACTGAGTCTTTTCTGATTCGCCCGAGAGGAGATCAGCTAGTTTTGAGGTGTGAAAGGCATCTAGGTGGGCGTCAATTTCATCTAAGACGTAGAAAGATGCCGGAGTGAACTCCTTCAATGCAAATATGAACGAAACAGCCGATACTGAGCGCTCACCGCCACTCGCGCCACTCACTACAATGGATGGCTTGTTTGGGAATTGGACAAGCATGTCTATCCCGCCTTGGAAACAGTCTTCAGTGTTTTCAAGTTGGAGAAATGAAATCCCGCCCCCGGTGAGTTTTGAGAAGTACTGCTGTAGGTTAGTGTTAATGCGTTCAAACGCGTCCATGAATACCTTGCGCTTCTTGTTTTCAATTTCGTCCATGAATTGGACAATAGCTTGTTTCTCTTTTTCGAGCTCGTTCAAACGAAGCGACAACTCTCTGTATCTAGAAGTCTGCTCCGCGTAATGTGAGAGAGCAAGCTGGTTCACGGCACCAATGCGTTCGAGCTCGAACCGCATCATGTCTATTGAAGTTTTGGCCTCTTCCACTTGTTTTTCCGTTGTCTCTAGAGCCTGAGCATAACCGTATTGTCTCAGTTGTGAAAGATGTTGTTGCAGACGCATCATACAAGTCTGTACGCTGAGTTGGAGCTGGTTCAGGAGCAACTCTGCCTGCTCGTATTCTGCGTCGTAAAGTCGGAGTTCGGTGTCAATGGCATCTATTTGCGTTGTGAATCTTCTGGCTTCTTCTCGAGCTGAAAAGACAGCCTTTGATAGTTCCATTCGACGTTTCTCCAGATCCGCAATCTCTGATTTGAGACCTTCGCGACCGGCAAGCGCATCGGTTGTGTCTCTCTCAACCTTGCGCAGTTGCTGCTCGACTTTTAGGAGTTGGATCTTACTATTCTCGTAGCCAACGCGAAGGACATTGTCAAACTGAGATTGAAGAGTTTTGTTTTCGATTTGGACGCTTCCAAGTTTTTGTCTGGTTGTGTTGATCTCTTCTGCGAGCTGTTCTCTTCTTAGCTCCAACTCCTGAATGTGGGCAACATCTGTTTTCTTCCTCAGAGTAGCTAGTTCGGCTTGGAGCTGTCTCAGATCCTTCAGTATCGAGCTTCTCTCAGACTTGTATACACTAATTCGTCCTTTCTCAATATCAATATCCTTCTCGATCCTGAAGCTGTATTTTTCCACGCGTTTAACGTTGCTCCGAGTTCGCTTGACACTGTGTCTTACTCTAACCATTTCCCTTTCGAGAGTGACTATTGTTTCTGACAGACGCGCCATTTCAATTTTCGAATGCTCAATCTCCTCCTGGAAACCCACGATGTCGGTATTGCGTTGAGAAAGGTGCTGTTGTAGCGCCTTAACCGCTTCATCGAGGCTCTTTATCGCAGTCTCGCTTGGTATTATTGCGCTGAAATCTAGTGGCGCTCTATAGTAGCCACTCTCAAAGGCGCCACCTGCCTCGTAGAGGTCACCGCCAATTGTAACCGCCCGGTATCCTTTCCCAGAAAGTGCGAATGCCGTTTTGTCATCTGCAACAACTATTGTGTCCCCAAAGACATAGTTCACTGCTAACTCGTTAGCCCGATCAAATTTTACAAATGCCAATGCTGAACCGCTAACTCCTTCTCTATCTGGGATCTTGGGTGCCGGGGTATTTGTTGCTCCTTGCAACGGTATAATCTTGATTCGTCCCAGCTTCATTTTACGTAAAGTCTCTGTGCACAGGAAAGCGGCTTCAGTATCTTTCACAACCATTGCTTCTAGCCATCCGGCTGCTGCGGCTTCAATTGCTTTCTTGTAGGATTTGTCAATCTTTATCAGCTTGCGCAACCGTCCTTGAATACCGGTGATTGCGCCTACTTCGCCCAATTCTTCTATGCTTCTGAGGGCTTTTTCCTCGGCGGCTACTGTCTCGGCAAGTTCTCGTTGAGTCACGAATTCTATGACCGCATCCTTGGCAGAACCAGCGATCTTGCCAGCTTCTGAAATCTCTTTTTCCACGGCTTCTTTCTGAGCAGTTCTACGTTCGATGTTCTGTTCGATGCTCCTGAGTCGGTTTTTCTGTTCCTTCTGAACTTTGTCAAGCTCAGTCAGAGAGTTTTCAATTTCTTGAAGAGTCTGTGCAAACCTTTCTTTGCGGATGTTCAATTCCTTCAATCGTTGAACGCTGAGCTGCAGAGCATTCTGGCTCTTTCCGAATTCGGATCTCAGGAAAGCTAGACGACTGAAGTGGTTGTCAATTTGAACCTCAGTTTCCCGTATTTTCTGGCTATTCCCTCCTAGGTCCCCCCAGAGTTGTGCTGCTTCAGTTGCGAGGGAATCATGGTCACTTTGTTTCTCAATGATTTCGGCTTCGAGTTTGTCGTTTTCTGTCTTGAGCTTCCTTATTCGTAACCGATTCTCTCTAATTTTGTTTCGGATAGTCTCGTATTGTTCTTGATAGTTTCCTCTTATGCTCTTCAAACCTTCGAGGCTCGACTGCCCAGAGCTTATTTTGGTAGTCAATTCGGCGAGTTTTGACTTCAGTTCGCCTATGTTAATTTGAACCTTCATCACTTGGGAGCCCCCTTCCTCGACTATCTCGCCGCTGAGTTTTCGCCATTCACCCTCTATTGAGTGCCGTTTGTCTCTGCGATCCCCGCGAAGGTTTCTCAATCTGTCAACGCGACTTCTAATCTTGTCAGCTTGGGCTGATGTTTCGGTTACTTTTTTGTTTAGGTTCGTAATCTCGTGACTGATTTCGACGGCTTCAAACTTCTTGGTTTCGTTCTGGATGAAATTGTATCTAAGGAGTTCGTTGCGTTCTCTCTCCAAGTCATCCAGACGCTTCTGCACCTCTTCGACTCTTCCCATGGCTGTCCGAATCGAAATGTCCGCGGTTCGGAGCTTCTCTTCGGCCTCGACCTTTTCTGCATCATACTGGGCGATTCCCACTAGATCCTCTATGATTTTTCTACGTTCCATCGGATTGACATCAGTTAGCCGCGTAATTGTTCCTTGAGGAATTATGTTTTGACTTGCGCTACTTATCCCGGCCATAGAAAGAATTTCGAGAATATGTCCTCGTGATATTCTCCGACCGTTTAGCCTGTAAACGCTCTGACCGTTCCTGTAGACTTCCCGAGAAATCGTCACTGTCACTGTGTCAACGGCCATTAATCCGTCGGTGTTGTCAAATTGAATTATTACCTTTGCCATTTTCGCTTTATCTAAACCTGCGGTCTCAGACCCATGGAAAATGAGTTTTGCAGCGTTCTCAGCGCGGAGTCTCTTTGTGCTCAGTTCCCCTAGAGAAAAGAGGAGCGCATCCATTATGTTGGTTTTCCCGCTACCGTTGGGACCGGTTATCGCAGTGAAGCCCCTGTCTAGAGCTACCTTAACCGTCTGGGGGCCGAATGATTTGAACCCCTTCAACTCTATTTTCTTGATGTAGGGCATTCACTCTTTTCTCTCATTATTTGAAGTGAGGGCAATTGCCTAACTTACTCAATTCTCATCAGCATTCTTATAAAAGCTTGTTCGATCGAACAGTGTCAAGAGAGGCGTTCCGGAAGAAGCAATAGTCTGAGGAATAGTAATAAGAGACGATTCCGAAGACTGAAGAAAAGGGTTGGTCTGAAATGAGTTTGAGGTTAGGTCTCAATAGATTCCAAGAGGGAATGGTTATAGTGTTGATGCTTGTTTTCATCTTCGCCTTGAACTCGAACATGGAGCTTTCCTATAAGATAAGCATAGCAATTCTGGTCTTCACCATCATGCTGTTGATCAGTTTTGCATCTCAAGCACTCAACGTAAAGACCCAACATAAGACACTCTGATACCCGCTGCAAGGATTCAAAAGACTCCCGGGGTAGCTGAGTAACAATAGGTGACCACTGCTTTTCCGGATACGGACCGTAGTAATCTGAGATAGTTCAAACCAAACAGGCTACGAAGAATCACCGAGCAGTTCTATCACCGTTGTCGCAGAATTCATCCAGTGTAGGTATGCGTTTAGAGTTGAACGCAGCATAATTGTGTTTTGAGCTTCAACCCGCAGTAGCAGTAGGTTACCCCTACACCTCAGATTCGCCGTGGCTCGACTCCCGGCGGTTTTTCTAAGTTCGGGTGATAGAGCGTCGATTAATGATTTCAACTTTCTCCTGGAGGGGAGCTTTAGACTGATGACGGCTTCAGTCCTCATTGTCTGAGGCGCCTCATTTTAGAGACTCAGAACTACTGCACGGGTAATTCTTAAAAAGAAATGAAGTTACTTTGTCGCTTCTTCGGCAGCTTTTATGGTCTCTTCTATTGGGGCACCTTTCGCGGCTCGCTTAGCAACGACGCCGAGTTTGGTGACGGGAAGGTAGGCGCCACCTGTGAAAGTGTAGCCGCATTTTCTGCATTTCCAAACGCCGACGCTTTCGCGCTTAACTTTTGCGAAGGCACATTGTGGACATCTGTGACGCTTCCTCATTCCATCGATGACTTTGGTGTAGCGTTTCCTGACTGTAGATCCGTAGCGGGTTCCAAGACCACGCGTCGAGCCAACTTTCTTCATACGTGTCAATTTTTTTACCAGCCGAGTTTCTTGCGTAATTCAGCAGCTTTTTCTTGTGCAAGCTTTGAGGCGTCTAAAATCTGTTGTGGTGTAAAGAAGCCAGAGCCTCCTTTTTGGATTGCGCAAATGTTGCCTTCATCATTTATTGCGAAGGAGATTCGGGCATCCATGACTTGTTCCTCTTCGATCCATGGATCAACCACTAGCTTGCCATTGATCTGAGCAAGAGTCACTGTTATCGGATGACTCTTCAGAGGAAGCGGACTGTATCCCGGTTTTATCTTCACCTCGCCCTCTTCGATTTGGTAGTTTGGCATTTTGGTGTTCACCAGGGCGGAAACCGCAGCTAAGGCCGCAGCATCTATCAAGTTTCCATCGTGGTTCAACACGTAGACATCCACAAAGACCACGAATACCTTTTTTCCAGCCTCTATTACAAGTTTGCTGCTATCGATTGCTTTAGATTCCCTAATTCCTCTGTCGACAATTCTTGCAAGTTCTATCGAGTTTTCATCAGGGGGACCTGGTTCAAAAGCTGCAGACGCTAGAGGAACAAGCTCCGCATTCACGGTGAGAACACCGTCGTTGGGCGTGTCGGGAAAAGGTTCGCCTGTCGCTATCTTGACGCCAACCAGAACATCTGTTTTTCCAAGACGAATTCTTGCGGAACCCTCAGCACGTTCAATTAATCCTTCTTCAATCGTCATTTCCCGATAGTCAACTAAGCCTCTTCCATCCAAACGCTTGCCAGCGTCTATTGCTTGTCCAATTTGTTTCTGTCTGACACGAGTAATCAATGTGGACATCACTCTTCAACCTCTTCTTTAACCGTCATATATTTTGTTCGCAATGCTTCCTTCTGCATAAGGTAGATTTTTTTGCAGCCTTCGACTGCCATATTCACAGCAGTCTCAAACTCCTCAGGGGCAAGGACTCCATCCATTTGCAATAGTGTTACGGCGTTTAGGTTAGGCATGAAAGCGACAGGAACATCGGCCGCGCCGACTTTGTCCTCTGTGTCCATCAGATCCAACACGACAGTGTCTTCAACTTTTCCTGCGGCACATGCAACGACTAAGTCGCGCAATGGAATCCCAGCATCGGCGATGGCGAGAGAGGCAGCGGTTATGCTTGCGCATCTTGTTCCGCCGTCCGCTTGCAGTACCTCGATGAAAACATCGATCCCGGTTCGCGGATAGAGGTCAACAAAGACCGAGGGTTCGAGGGACTCTCTGATTACCTTGGAGAGTTCTACCTCTCTTCTTGATGGTGCGGGTGACTTGCGCTCTTGTACAGAGAAAGGAGCCATGTGGTAGCGGCATCGAATCACCATGCGATCTGGTTGTGAAAGATGCTTTGGGTGCATCTCCCTTGGTCCGAAAACACCTACGAGAATCTTGTTCTTTCCATGTTCAACGTAGGCTGATCCGTCAGCATTTCCTAAAACGCCGACTTGGAGCTTTATTGGTCTCAACTCGTCGGCTTTTCTTCCGTCTAGCCTAAGACCTTTCTTGTCAATTAATTTTTCTGTTTTTTCGTTCATTCTTTCTTTTCCTCCCGTTTTGATTTTTCTTCTTTGAGCAATTGTGTTATGCGATCTGTAAGACCGCTAGTGTGCGATTCCTCCTCGATTTTCGTTATCGCCATCATTGCCAAATCCTCATCTTCACGACTCTTACCCGTGACCAAGATTACGCCATTTACGCCTAGGATGATCTGACAATCTGTTTCCTGTTTTATCATCGAGATCATGGAACCTTTCTTGCCTATCACTCGAGGAATTTTCGTTGGGGTTACCTGCAATATTTGCCCGCGGGTAATTTTGCCCAACCCTGGCTCACCAACAGTGAGTTGGGGATCATGCGATCTGTCGTAAGAGGCTATTTTGGCAACTATCAGGTCTCCTGAATTCAGCACCTGTGACAATTCATCCGCTTGCGGTTTAAACTGCCTACTCAGGACTTCGGAAGCTCGTAGCAAAGCGGAGTACGGTGCTTTGATGTCAATTGTCCATCCGTTGAACCCGACTTCGGTTACCGTTCCGATAACGATGTCGCCGACTTTTGGCAAGTAGAAGGCTCTGAGAGCTACCACGTTGACCTTTTTGTTGTCAACATCGGCTAATCCAATACGGTTTGCGTAGACTTTGTTGGCTTCCTTGTAGGTGTTTTCGCCTGCAAGGTAATCGCCTTCCGCAAGGAGTTCTCCAGGCGTTACAAGCTGTTTCTTTTCAAAAAATGTTGGCATTCAATATTCACCTGTTTTTCATACTTCAAGTTACGATTTTTGCGTCTCCATTTCCTTTGGTGACGTTACCGAGCTTTGTTAGGAAAGGTGCGTAAGAGCCTGCTGGCATTTCTATCACTCCTGACCATGAACCATCAGAACGCCATTCTTCGTGTTTAATTGTTCCTGCGGATTTCATAGCTCCGTAAGCTCTTGCCGCGTATTCGGTCGGGATGCGAACGCTCACCGATATCTGTTCTATCTTTAGTGGCAGTATAGGTCTCAATAGTTTAACAATATCTTTTGCCTGTTCTTCCACTGGTTTGTAGGGATCTACAGGGTAACGAACTTGTTCCATGGCGTTTTCGATTCGAGTTGGTGGATGTGGCAGATTGGTTTTTGGATCAACTGCTTGGCGCGAGATGAAATCGACTATTTGTCTCCTCTTGTCTTCCACCATCTTACGGCGCTGTTCTGTGGTAAGCTGCAACGTTCCAGTCTTGAGAATTATTCCAGCAATCTTGAGAGTATCTGTCGTTCCGAAAGCCTTGCGAAGGGGCTCTTCTCCAACTCGTGTACCTTTGTTGGCATCTGTAAATATGCTTTCTGCCGCAAGGACTTCCGTTACTGATTCAAATTTACCATTACGGTAGTCAAGTGCTTTCTGAGGTTTTACGAGAATTTCAAAATGTTCGTTTTCTTTCGTCAACCGTGCGATGGTGAACTTCTCGCTCATCAGACTGTCACTTGCTCGAACCCAGCTCTTTGATGTGAGCTTCCACAGTTTCGTCTTTCAGCATTTCCATTTTCTTGGTTGTTGCAGGAATAACTGCCATCTTAATCCTTGCCGGCAGCTGTCTGGCTTCAAGAGCTTTAGCCAAGCATTTTACTGCAAGTTTTGTGGTCGCCTCGAGGGTCACGTTTTCTTTGTATTCTTCCTTGAGGATTGCTAGCACCGTTTCTCTCCCTGCGCCCAGTGCAGTGGCCTTGTATCCCCTGTATGTACCGCTCGGGTGGGTTCCGAAGACGTGATTTCCTGTTTTGTCGACGCCAGCGAATATTATGGACACTCCGAAGGGTCTAACGCCTGCGTGCTGTGTATACATCTGCTGGATGTCACATATGCGTTTCGTGACAACTTCTACGTCTATGGGTTCGTCATAAGTTAGTTTGTTGCTCTGCGCGTAGATGCGTGCCTGGTCAATCAGAATTCGGGCGTCGCTACTCAAACCCACTATTGCGGCGCCTATGTGTTCATCCACGCGGAAGATTTTCCAAGAGTACTCTGCCTCTTCAAGAGCTTCGATATTCTCTTCAGAACCTATCACAATGCCCTCTTCGCACTGCAAGCTGATGATTGTAGCTCCACGGTTTACGAGTTCCATCGCGTATTCAACTTGGAACAACCGACCGTCTGGTGAGAAAACCGTAATAGCGCGATCATAAGCTCCTGGTGCTGCAAATACAGACATAACTGTGACCTCACATGTCTCTTTACGCTTTCGCTGAGTGTCATATAATAACTTGACTAAAAACCTTTCCTATCGTATGAGCTGATGTCAAGCCTTATCATCAATTTCTTTTGAGGAGCTAAAGATAGCTCAAAGTTCTCCGAAGAGGGGACTAGCACGTTGCTTCAGGGAGTGTTGGCGGCCGACCTTGAGAGAGTATAGACCCTTGGGTTTCAGCGGAGATACCTTTTTCCGGAATTCAACCTCTTCTTGATTTGTTCAATCTCCTCTTCCTTGCCGGCTAGCGTCTTAAGCCAGAAATCGAATTCATTTGGGGATATTTCTTTTGTGATTATTCCCCTTTGATCACCGGCGAAGAACCGTGGGGGTTTTGTGCATGATTCAAGTAGTCTGACGTAGAATATCTTGTTCTCAATTGTTAGCCTCGAGGAACACCCTTTGGTTTCTGCTGCTGCATAGTCGACTTCGTAAACCATTAGACAAGCTTCCAGATAGTTCGGGTTGGCGAATATTCGTAATAAGGCTTTTTGTTCCAGACGTGTTCGTTTTTCGATGTGGGACAAGGAAACATTGAGAAGAGCTTAGATACTAGCTGGTAGTCAAGGCGTTCCTCAAAATCTAGGTGGCTATCTCTATTCATTCTTGCTCATGAAAATGGGTTCGTCTTGTTTTTCTCTATCGACAACTAATCGTCCATTCTTTATCACTCTGTCCACCAAGTTCACTCCGAAGCGGTAGCCTAGAAAACTATGGTTCGGGACATTTAGAACGAGGATGTCGGCTCTTTTGCCAACCTCTAAACTGCCCACTTCGTTAGCCCGGTTAAGGGCGTGGGCTGCATTAATCGTAGCCGCAGTTATTGCCTCTGCAGGAGTCATGCGCATGAAGCGACAGGCCATTGCTATGACCAGCTGTTGGCTCTCAGCCCAGCAGTCTGCATCAAATCCTGTCCCCAGCGCAACTGGCACGCCAGAATCAATAATCAATCTGGCGTCTGCAAAGCGTCCCAGCATAAGACTGAATGCCGCGGCCGGAAGAAGAATGGCAATTACGCCTTTCCTCGCTAGGGCTTTGATGCCATCGACTGAAGAGAAAACTAAGTGGCCCGCCGAAACAGCGCCTATGTCAGCGGCGATCTCTGCACCGCCTAATAAGCTAAACTCGTCAGCATGTATCTTGGGCTTCAAGCCCATAGCTTTGCTCTTCACCAATATTCGCTTCGCTTGTTCCAAACTGAAGATGCCTCGTTCGCAGAAGACGTCGCAGAACTCAGCCAACCCTTTGTTGGCAATTTGGGGGATCATTTCGGTTATGATGAGATTGACAAATTCTTCAGGGTTGCCTGCATACTCGGGTGGGACCGCTTTAGCGCCCATGAGCGTTGATACAACATTCACGCTGTGTAGCTGGTTGAGACGTCGGGTTGCTTCCAGAATTTTCACCTCGTCGTTCGTGGTTAAGCCATAGCCACTCTTCGCCTCCACAGTTGTAGTGCCATGAGTCAGCATTACGTCGAGCCTTTCTAAACCGAGCTCGACGAGTTTCTCAACCCGCGCTTTCCGCGTCTCCCTCACTGTCTTCAAGATGCCTCCACCTGAGCTTATCAGTTCCATGTAAGAAACGCCTTCCAGCCGCATCTCGAATTCATCCTCACGCGAGCCCGCAAAAACTAGATTCGTGTGTGGGTCAACAAATCCCGGAAGCACGGTTTTGCCTTGGGCGCTTATGACATAACCGGCTCTGAACCTTTTTGCAACGTCTTTCGTTTTGCCAACTGCTAGGATTCGCCCATCTCGAACTGCGACGGCGCCATCCCGCAAAATGGTCAGTTCGCGCATCTCTTTCCCAACTCTCGGCTTTTCTGAGGTGCCAGCAAGAGTCAACAGTTCTTCAGCATTGACAATGAGCAAATCCGCATTCTCTCTTGCTCCGAATTTCCTGGTGGTCTTAGTCAAGAAACGAGGTCCTCGCCAAGTGCAGTTCAGGGAATATCTTTACCCCCGTGGTGGTAATATAGATTCCCGAAACCCTGAATACAATAGACTTAAGAATTGTTTTCGCGTGCAGATGGAATGACAGATAATGCTAATCCGTCTCGAAGAACACAAACGGTACGCAGAAATAACGGGTTTCAGAGAAGTCCAAATTGAGAACACAAAGGAAATCGCAGATGCGATGCGCTGCGTGAAGGAGAGGGATACTGTGATTCAATTCTTGAACGCAGAGCTTGTTGCCACATGGGAGCACCTATTCTTTGCTCTATTGAATGCAGTTGTTGGTTTTGAAAGCGACCGCAACATATCAAAGAGCCTCGGAGTGGAAATTATGCTTTATGCATCAGCTCAGAATCAGATACGGAAAGCAATCGACTTAGTCGGTGTGAAGAACGGATGTGTCGATTTGGCGGTAGTGGTGGTGGGTAGCAACGAAGAGTCGGTTGAGACAGCGCTTTCCGCAGTCAAAGAGCGTTTGGGAAAAGAACCTGATGAAAGCGTACTTGAACTGTTCGGAAACAAAGCGGAAAAGATTCGGGGCGCGTTTGGAATAAACGAATCCGAAATTGAAGCCACAACCTCAGATTCCGCTGAAAAGACGATCGTAAATCTGATTATCGAAAGAATGGCGCTCCTAGCCACTACGGTCTGATCTGCTAGAGCATTTTTTCCTTGGGAACATTCAAGATCTTCTGAGGTTCTATTAAGGATAGGCCAGTTAACTTGCCGAAAACTTCCACAAGGAAAACTTTGTGAGGATTGTCGAGGTCTACTTTTCTATGGATGTCTGTCGCGACAGCTTCAATAAAGTCTCTAGCATGAAGCTCTGTGAAACGTTTCTCCACTGTGACACGGAAGCTTTCATTCTCACCTATTCCTGAGGAAAGCTCCTTAGCAACACATCTTATCTGTTCCAAATCCGTGTTTAGGATTCTCTGGATAGGAACTATGCGCAGAGCATATCGGAACTCGTAGGGTCGCTCATGCAATATAGCTCGAAATCTCATAATAACGTCTAGAGGGTCTAGCGAAGTCTTGGCGGCGATTAAACCTCTAATGCCTGTTTTGCCGGCTTCTGCGGAGTGATCCCCCAAAACTTCTCTGAGCAAATAGAGGATTTCGTGAATCATTTGTCGCTCGTTTCCACGAGCTGTCGTTGCAATAAGGTTAAGATCGCGTAACAAGTTAGCACCCTCGGGTCAGTGTAAGTACGGCTTTTCTCACAGCTTTTGGCTCGTAGCCGTCGCCTCACATCATCCCACGCTATTAGGGGTGATTCCGTGATTTATTCATTTTGATAATCAGGCATCTGCACGGGCGAAAATGTTGTGACAAATGACATTTGAAGAAGACATGGACAGAAAAGTGTGTTTCTTGTCCTGAATCTCAAGTTTATTTCGACAGTTGACGAATGAGAACCCTTAAACCGCGCGTCTGCAAGCTACTGTTAAGCTAACCTGCATGATGGAGGTGGAAGACATTGATATTTGAAGAAGAAGAGGAATGGGAAGAAGGCGAGGAAGAGGAATGGGAAGAAGAGGAATGGTAAACCCTCAACAAAGACCGATTTTATGCTTTTCTTTTGTACTTCGTTATGATTCTCTAATTCTTTTGTGTCTGAGATAGATCCATGTTTATAGCCTACAAGTCCAAATCACTAATGAATTCAAGATGACAAGGATCGCAGTATTAGATGCAGAAAAATGCAAGACTAAGAAGTGTGATCAGCTCTGTCTCCGATTTTGTCCAATGGTCCGCAGTCGGATAGAAGCCATAAGAATCGAAGGGGCTAAGGCTGTAATCGCTGAGACTCTGTGCAGCGGTTGTGGTATATGTGTCAAGAAATGCCCTTTTCAAGCAATATCTATCGTAAACCTACCTGATGAGTTGGACAAGGATTGTAGCCACCGATTTGGAGAAAACGCGTTTAAGCTATTCAGGTTGCCGACGCCTTCGCCTGGAATGGTTTTGGGACTATTAGGGCAGAATGGAATCGGGAAGACCACCACGCTCAAGGTGCTTTCGGGTGAGGTCAAGCCAAACCTAGGAAACTTTCAGGATCCACCTGAGTGGAACGAAATCGTCGAATTCTACCGTGGTTCAACGCTTCAAGATTACTTTCGAAGAATGAGTGAAGAAAACCTGAAAATTGCGCACAAGCCACAGTACGTAGACAAGATTCCAAAGGCCGTAGCAGGAAGAGTCTGCAGTCTTCTAGAAAAAATTGATGAAAGAAATCTGCTGGACAAGCTTGCCGACGAGCTTGAACTGAAAAGAGTCTGGGACCGCGACCTTGACGTTCTCAGCGGCGGCGAACTGCAACGAGTTGCAGTGGCTGCTACACTCAGTCGAGAAGCAGATGTGTACCTCTTTGACGAACCCTCAAGTTACCTCGACGTAAGACAACGTTTGCAGGTGGCAAAAGCCATACGAAGTTTGAAGGACCTCCAGAAAACGATAATCGTAGCTGAACACGATTTGGCAATAATTGACTACCTCTCTGATCAAATCTGTGTTTTTTATGGCGA
>Ga0316631_10000063_pt1 | contig 15340 bp, 17 predicted proteins | sample OWC_May_M1_C1_D3_FD_207672 | JGI IMG/M metagenome (GOLD analysis project Ga0316631, IMG submission 207672) | Wetland soil microbial communities from Old Woman Creek delta, Ohio, United States - OWC_May_M1_C1_D3_A | ecosystem: Environmental > Terrestrial > Soil > Wetlands | place: USA: Ohio... | reverse complement strand
TCTAGGTCGCCGGCGCCGATTCTCTGCGCACCCTGCTGCAGCGTGCGGATGGGCCGCACCATGCCGCGCGCCAGCGCGAGCGCCACCAGCGCCGCGATCACCAGGCTCGCCACCAGCAACGCCCCCGTGCGCAGGATCGAGGCGTTGAGCGTCACGTACACTTCCGATACCGGCTGCTCCACGAACACGTTCCATCCGAGCGGCTCGATCGGCGCGTACGCGGTGAGCACCTCGACCCCATCCGCGTTGCGTGCCAGCATCGCCGGCTCGCCCACACCGTGTCCCATCGCCGCCTTCACCTGGGCGAGTGCCGAAAGGTCGGTCTTGCGCAGCACGCGGCCGATGTCCGGATCGGCGACCAGCAGCCCGTTGGCGTCGACCACGTAGGCCTTCCCCTTCGCACCCACCCTGATGTGGGTGATCGGGTCCAGGATGAACTTAAGGTTCACGTCGGCGACGGTGAGCAAGCTGCCCGAGCGCACCGCGATGGTCATGTACGGTTCGCTCTGCTTGCGGAAGTACACCGGCCCGAACCAGGTCTTGCCGGGTTTCGCTTCGCGGAACGCCGGATCCTGCGAGCGGTCCCGTTCCGAGCCGATCCTGTCCACCTCCAGGCGCGAGACGAAGAGCTGCTCCCGGCCCGCGGCGTCGATCTGCGCGATGTCGGTGACCTCCTGCATCAGGTTCAGCATCTTCAGGAACTCGATGCGCCGCTGCGCGGTACCCGCCGAGCCGAGCTGCGCCAGCGCGGCGTAGCGCAGCTGCTTTTCGATCTGCCGCACGAACTCCTCGATGCGCGCGGCGGCGGCCACGGCCTTCTCCTGCTGCAGCCTGGCGAGCGCCGACTTGTTCTCCTGGTAGGAGAAGTACAGGCTGATTGCGCCCGAGGCGAGCAGCACTCCGCCCACCAGCAGCATGATCGGCACGAAATACTTGCGGAACAGCCGGCTGCGGCGCGCGCTGCCCGCAGCGGCTTCCTCATGGACGAAGTTCAGGCGCCCTGCCATCCGCCCACCCCCCTGGGGCTCATTATGCCCGCGCCCCAGGCGGCAAATGTGCATGCGTCACTTTTTGCCTGCGCCGTGCGCCGCTGAGCTTTCGGCCCCCGATCTCTACTCTGTGAGTCATCAACGACGCACGGAGGGCACCATGAAAACCAAACTGATCCTGCAAGCCAGCATCACCTTCCTGGTGCTCTCCATCGGCAGCGGCGTGCTCCCCGCCGGCATGGGCATCGCCCAAGCCTTCCAGCAGCCCGCCGCCCAGCTCCAGCCCCTGCACAGCACCCAGAACGGCGTGCCCGAGGACTTCATCTTCGCCTCCAACTACACCTGGCTGAACCACAACTAGACCACCCCCAACCCACGGAGGGATGCCGTCATGACCAACCGATTGATCCTGCGAGCCAGCTTCAGCGTCCTCCTGCTGATTGCCTGCAGTGCGCCAAACGAGGTGTCCGGGGGCTTCGCACGGCCGTACCAGGAGCGCCAGACCACCCCGCTCGACCTGAACCGCACCGACGTGCCCTGGCAGGCCGCGCGCACCGTTGACCCCGACAACGTGCGCTCGCTCTGAGGGCGGAGCCCCGGCGAGCTTGCGCGCTCGCCGGGGCCGGCAGCACAATGGGGCGAACGAGCCCCACTGTGAAAGCCGCTTCGATCGAAGCCTTGCCCGAGCCATTGCTGCAGCAGGTCGCGCAGCAGGCGGTCCTGCGCACCTTCCCGCGGAACGCGATCATCGTCACCGAGGGCGACGAGTCGGACTCGCTCTACCTGCTGGTCTCGGGGCGCGCCAAGGTGTTCGTCTCGGACGCCGACGGCAAGGAGGTGCAGCTCAACCAGATCGGCCCCGGCGAGTATTTCGGCGAAGTGACGCTCGACGGCGGCCTGCGCTCCGCCTCGGTGATGGCGCTGGAGGACTGCCGCTGCGCCGTGCTGCGGCGCGCCGAGATGGCGGGCGTCATGGCCCGCTACCCCGATTTCGCCCTGCACATCATCCGCAAGCTCGCGCACCGGGTGCGCAGCCTCACCGATAGCGTGCGCGACCTCGCGTTCATCGACGTGTACGGCCGCGTGGCGCGGCTGCTGCTCGAGCTCGCCGAGGAGATCGACGGCCGCATGGTGATCGATCAGCGCATGACGCAGAAGGACATCGCCGCGCGCATCGGCGCCTCGCGCGAGATGGTGAGCCGGATCTTCTCCGACCTCACCGAGGGCGGCTACGTGCGCAAGGAGGAAGGGCGGATCGTGGTGCTGCGCAAGCCCCCGGCGCGCTGGTAGGAAGTCAGGCGCGCAGCCCGTTCAGCCTGAATGCCGGCACCGGCTGCGCAAATCCCCGCAGCGTGAGCGGGCCGACCGGGTCGGTGTCCGCGAGGCCCACCAGCGCCGCCTCGGTCTGCGCGTCGAGGATGATTTCTCCCGCGCGCGCCTCCCCGCACAATCGCGCCGCGAGGTTCGGCACGTTGCCGATCGCGGCGTATTCCCAGCGCTGCTCGAAGCCGATCACGCCGAGCGTCGCCTCGCCCTGGGCAATGCCGATTCCGAGGCCCACTTTGTGCCCGATCTTCGCCCAGGCCTCGGCGATCGGCATGAACGCGCGCTGCAGCGCGAGACTCATGCGCACCGCGGCTTCGGCCGGCCGCTCGACCGGGAACGGGTCGTTGAAGAAGATCATCACGCCGTCGCCCGCGAAGTGCTCGAGCGTCCCGCCGAACTCCGCCACGATGCCTCCCAGCGCTTCGTGGTAGGCGCGCAGCAATTCCAGCACCTCATCGGGGTCGGCGCGGTCGGTGAACGATGTGAACCCGCGCAGGTCGAGGAATACCGCGGTGATCTCGCGGCGATGCGGCTCGAGCAACTCCTCGCCGCCGGCGACGATGGCGTCGGCGACATGGGGCGAGAAAAAACGCTTCAGCCGCCCCAGCCGCTCGATCGCGGCGACCTGCTGCTCGACGCGCTCCGCGAGCGTGGCGTTCCACTCGCGCAGCGCCTCGGCCTGGTGCCGGACCTCGTCCTGCAGCGCCTTCACCCGCAGCAACGACGCCACGCGGGCGAACAGCTCGCTCCAGTTGACCGGCTTGGACAGAAAGTCGTCGGCGCCCGCCTCGATGCCGGTGATGCGCTCGGCCTGCGGATCGAGCGAAGTGACCAGCACCACGGGCAGCAGCGCCATTTCCGGATCCCGGCGCAGTCGCCGGCACACCTCGTAGCCGTCGATCCCGGGCATCATGATGTCGGAGATCACCAGGTCGGGCCGCACTTCCCGCACCAGCTCGAGTCCCCGCGCGCCGTCGAGCGCCGTATGAACCTCGTAGCCGCGGCTGCGCAGCAGCTGCGCCATCAGTTCCACATTGGTACGCTGGTCGTCGACGACCAGGATGCGCCCGGTCTTCAGGTCCGACGCGTTCATCCTAGAACACGATCACACCGCGCGCGTTCTTCGCCGCCTCCAGATCGGCGAACGCCTGCGGCGCCTCGTCGATCGAATACCTCTTCGTGATCAGTTCGTCGAGCTTGAGCTTGCCCTGCATGTACAGGCCCAGCATGCGCGGGAAGTCGACGCGCGGCACGCAGGAGCCGAAATAGCTCCCGGTGAGGGTCTTTTCCTCGAACGGCAGGGTCATGGTACGCACCGCGGTCGAGTCGCCCGGCTTGGCGACGCCGACGACCACGGCCATGCCGCCGCGGCCAGCCGCCTTGTACGCCGCCGCCGCCAGCTCGCCGCTGCCGACGCATTCGAAGGCGTAGTCGGCGCCCCCGCCGGTGAGCTTCTTCAGCGCCTTGGTCAGGTCCTCGCCCGGCTTGGCGAGCAGCACGTCGGTCGCGCCGAACGTCCTCGCCATGGCGAGCTTCGCCTCGAGCGTGTCGATCGCGACAATGCGCTCGGCGCCCGCGATCGCTGCGCCCTGGATCACGTTCAGGCCGACGCCGCCGCAGCCGAACACCGCCACGCTCGCCCCGGGCCTGACGCGCGCGGTATTGAACACCGCGCCGACACCGGTGGTCACCGCGCAGCCCACGAGCGCCGCGCGGTCGAGCGGGATCTTCGGGTCGATCTTCACCAGGTTGTCGACGTGCATGGTCGCGTACTCGGCCATCACGCCGCAGCCGGAGAAGATGTTCAGCGGCTTGCCTTGCGCGTCTTTGGTGCGCAGCGTGCCGTCGGGCAGCGTAGTGAGCGCCTTGCCCTGCTCCACGCACAGCACCGGGCGCCCGATCGAGCAAAAACGGCACTTGCCGCACATGTAGATGAACGACGCGACGACGTGGTCCCCGACCGCGAGTCCGGTGACGTCCTCGCCCACCTCGACCACCTCGCCGGCCCCCTCGTGGCCGAGGATGAGCGGCGGCGGCAGCGCGATGGTGCCATTGGTCGCCGAAAGGTCCGAGTGGCACACCCCGCAGGCGCTGAGCTTGACCATCACCTCGCCGCGCCTCGGGCTGTCGACCGTGATTCTCTCGACCACTACCGGCTTGTTGATTTCGCGGCAGATCACCGCGCGCGCGGTCTGAGCCATGCGACAGATCCCTTTTTCCCGATGAGCGGAGCAGTATAGCGCGCGTGCTCCGCTAGAATGTGCCCCTCGAACAAGGAGGTCCAGATGCTCGTCCGCGACAAGCTCTTCATCGGCGGCCGGTGGGTGGCGCCGTCCGCCCGCGAGACCATCGACGTACACAACGCCGGCACCGGCGAGGTCATGGGCAGTATCCCCGCCGGCGGGGAAAAGGATGCGGTCGCCGCGGTGGCCGCGGCGCGCGCCGCGCTCGAGGGCTGGTCGCAGACGCCGGTCGAGAAGCGCGCCGAGTACCTGCAGAAGATCTCAGACGGACTGAAGGCGCGCGCCGACGAGCTCGCGAAGCTCATTGCCCAGGAGGTCGGCATGCCGGTCAAGCTCGCCGGGCGCATCCAGGCCGGGCTGCCGATCGCCAACTTCGCCAATTACGCCAAGCTGGTGAAGGAGTTCGCTTTCGAGGAGCGTGTCGGAAACTCGGTGGTGGTCCGCGAGCCGGTGGGCGTGGTGGTCGCGATCACGCCGTGGAACTACCCGCTGCACCAGATCGCGCTCAAGGTGGCGCCCGCGCTCGCGGCCGGCTGCACCGTGGTCCTCAAGCCCTCCGAAGTCGCGCCGTTCAACGCGTTCGTGCTCGCCGAGGTGGCCGAGGCGGCGGGCCTGCCCAGTGGCGTGTTCAACCTGGTGACCGGCTTCGGCCCGACGGTCGGCGAAGCGTTGGTCCGCCACCCCGACGTCGACATGATCTCGTTCACCGGCTCGACGCGCGCCGGCAAACGCATCTCCGAGCTCGCGGCGCAGGGGGTCAAACGCGTCGCGCTCGAGCTGGGCGGCAAGTCGCCCTCGGTGATCCTCGACGACGCCGATCTCGCTGCAGCGGTGAAGAGCACCGTCAACGGCTGCTACCTCAATTCTGGGCAGACCTGCACCGCGCTCACCCGCATGCTGGTACCGGAATCGAAGTACGAGGAAGCGAAGAAAATCGCGGCGGAGGTGGCCAACGGCTTCAAGCTCGGCGATCCGCTGTCCGAGGCGACGCGGCTCGGCCCGCTCACCTCGGCCGCTCAGCTCGAGCGCGTGCGCGGCTACATCAAGAAGGGCCTCGCGGAGGGCGCCGAGCTGGTGGCGGGCGGCGCCGAGCCGCCGGCGGACGTGCCGGCGGGCGGCTACTTCGTCAAGCCGACCGTGTTCGGAAAAGTGAAGCCCGGCTCGACCATCGAGCAGGAGGAGATCTTCGGGCCCGTGCTGTCGATCATCACCTACAAGGACGAGGACGAGGCAGTGCGCATCGCCAACGACACGCCCTACGGCCTCGCGGCGGCGGTGTGGTCCAAGGACGAGGCGCATGCGCAGAAGGTGGCGCGCCGCATCCGCGCCGGCCAGGTGGACGTCAACGGCGGCGCATTCAACATGAACGCCCCTTTCGGCGGCTTCAAGCAATCGGGCCACGGCCGCGAGGCCGGCCTGTACGGCCTGGAGGAATTCCTCGAGTACAAGTCGCTGCAACTGAAGGGCTGAGGAAGCGGCGCAAGTCGGTCCGATGGAACGGCCGGCAGTCATCCGGAAAACCGGCGCTGGGCGGCGGGTCGCGCCGAACCTCGCCGACTACACCGCGGCGCGCGCCGCGTTCAGCTGGGATGCCGCGCGGCGCGAGCTCGCCGGGCTGCCGGACGGAGGCCTGAACATCGCCTGGGAGGCGGTCGAGCGCCACGCGCAGAGCGCCCGGCTCGCGTTCCGCTTTCTCTCGGCCCAGGGCGGGCAGCGCGATGTCTCCTTCGCCGAGCTCTCGCGTCTGAGCAACCGCTTCGCCAACCTGCTGCGCGAGCTCGGCGTCGGCAAGGGCGACCGCGTGTTCATCCTTTCGGGCCGCATCCCCGAGCTCTACATCGCCGCCCTGGGCGCGCTCAAGAACGGCAGCGTCGTGGCGCCGCTTTTTTCCGCGTTCGGCCCGGAGCCGATCGCAACGCGCCTGAAGCTGGGCGATGGCAAGGTGCTGGTCACCACCGAGTCGCTCTACGCACGCAAGGTCGAGAATCTGCGCGGCGAGCTGCCGAGCCTCGAGCACGTGCTGCTCGCCGACTCGCCCGAGTTCGCGCACATGATGGATGCGGCTTCCGACCGGTTCGAGACGGTGCACACCGAAGCTGAGGACATGGCGCTGCTGCATTTCACGAGCGGCACCACCGGGCGCCCCAAGGGCGCGGTGCACGTGCACGGCGCGGTGCTCACGCACTACGTCACCGGCCGCTACGCGCTCGACCTGCATCCCGAGGACGTATTCTGGTGCACCGCCGACCCGGGCTGGGTGACCGGCACCTCCTACGGCATCATCGCGCCATTGCTGCATGGCGTGACGAGCGTGATCGACGAAGCCGAATTCGACGCCGTGCGCTGGTACTCGATCCTCGCCGAGCAGCGCGTGAGCGTCTGGTACACGGCGCCCACCGCGATCAGGATGCTGATGAAGGCGGGCGCGCAATTGGCGCGCGAGCGCACGTATCCCGACCTGCGCTTCGTCTCGAGCGTCGGCGAGCCGCTCAACCCCGAGGCGGTATGGTGGGGGCTCGATGCGCTCGGCCTGCCGATCCACGACAACTGGTGGCAGACCGAGACCGGCGGCATCATGATCGCGAACTTCCCGGCGCTCGACATCAAGCCCGGCTCGATGGGCCTGCCGGTGCCGGGGGTCGAGGCGTGCATCGTCGAGCATCAGGAATCAGTGGGTAAATTAAAAATCATCGACAAACCCGACGTCGAAGGAGAACTGGCGCTCAAGGCCGGCTGGCCTTCGATGTTCCGCGGCTACCTGCACGAGGACGATCGCTATCGCAAGTGCTTTCGCGACGGCTGGTACCTGACCGGCGATCTGGCGAGGCGCGACGCGGACGGCTATTACTGGTTCGTGGGGCGCGCCGACGACGTGATCAAGTCCGCCGGGCACCTGATCGGGCCGTTCGAAGTCGAAAGCGTGCTCATGGAGCACCCCGCGGTCGCCGAAGCCGGCGTCATCGGCAAACCCGACCCCGTGGTCGGCGAAGTGGTCAAGGCCTTCGTTTCCCTGAAGAAGGACTTCCAGGAAAGCGAATCCTTGAGAAGCGAGATTCTCGCGCACGCCCGCAAGCGCCTCGGCGCCGCGGTCGCACCCAAGGAGATCGCGTTCCAGGCGTCGCTTCCGCGCACGCGAAGCGGCAAGATCATGCGCCGGCTGCTCAAGGCGCGCGAACTCGGCCTGCCCGAGGGCGACACCTCGACGCTGGAGTCCGCGTGACGATCGCCCCGCCCCCCTCCGGCCCCGTTCCCTGGGAGCGCGAGATCGCACTCGCCATGCTGCGCGACATGTTGCGCATTCGCCGGCTGGAGGAGCGCGCCGCCGAGCTCTACGGCGAGCAGAAGATCCGCGGCTTTCTCCACCTGTACATCGGCGAAGAGGCGGTCGCGGTCGGCGCCCTGCACGCGCTCGCGCCCGAGGACAACATCGTCGCCACCTACCGCGAGCACGGCCATGCGCTGGTTCGCGGCATGCCGATGCGCACCATCATGGCCGAGATGTACGGCAAGCGGGAGGGCTGCTCCCGCGGCCGCGGCGGATCGATGCACCTGTTCGACGCGAAGCTGCGCCTGTACGGTGGCAACGCGATCGTCGGCGGGGGGCTCCCGCTCGCAGTGGGCCTTGCGCTCGCCGACAAGATGCAGGGCGCGCGCCGGGTCACCGCGTGCTTTTTCGGCGAGGGGGCGATGGCCGAGGGCGCGTTCCACGAGTCGATGAACCTCGCGGCGCTGTGGCAGGTGCCGGTGCTGTTTTGCTGCGAGAACAACTTGTACGCCATGGGCACCGCGCTCGCGCGCTCGGAGTCGCAGACCGACCTGTGCGTCAAGGCCGCGTCCTATGGCGTGCCCACGCTGAAGGTCGACGGCCAGGACATCGTCGCCGTGCACGAGGGCGCGAAGCGCGCGCAGCAGCACGTGCGCGAGGGCAAGGGGCCGTTCTTCGTCGAGTTCCAGACCTACCGCTACCGTGCGCATTCGATGTTCGACCCCGACCTGTACCGCGACAAGCAGGAGATCGAGCAGTGGAAGACGCGCGGCCCGCTGCACACGTTCAGCGCGCGGCTGAAAGCAGAGGGCAAGCTGACCGAGGCGCAGTTCCTCGCGCTGGACGCGGAAGTGGCGAAGGAAGTCGAGGACGCGGTCGCGTTCGCCGAGGCCGGCAGCTGGGAGCCGGTCGAGGACCTGGCGCGCGACCTCTACTCGTCATGAAGACCACCTACCGCGAAGCGATGCGCGAAGCGCTGCGCGAGGCGCTCAAGGCGGACCCGCGCGTGTTCCTCATGGGCGAGGACGTCGGCCTATACGGCGGCAGCTACGCGGTATCGAAGGGGCTGCTGGAAGAGTTCGGGCCCGAGCGCATCCGCGACACGCCGCTCTCCGAGCTCGCCTTCGTCGGCGCGGGCATCGGCGCGGCGCTCGGGGGCATGCGCCCCATCGTCGAGGTGATGACGGTCAACTTCAGCCTGCTCGCGCTCGACCAGATCGTGAACACCGCGGCGCTGTATCACCACATGTCGGGCGGCCAGTTCTCGGTGCCGCTGGTGATCCGCATGGCGACCGGCGCCGGACGGCAGATCGCAGCGCAGCACTCGCACAGCCTGGAGAACTGGTACGCGCACGTCCCGGGCCTGAAGGTGCTCGCCCCGGCGACCGTCGAGGACGCGCGCGGCATGCTCTCGGCCGCGCTCGCCGACCCGGACCCGGTGGTGATCTTCGAGCACGCGCAGCTCTACAACATGGAAGGCGAGCTGCCGCAGCCCTGGAGCACGGACATCACGTCCGCGTGCGTGCGACGGAAAGGCAGCGCGGTGAGCCTGATCACCTACGGCGGGTCGCTGCCAAAGACGCTCAAGGCGGCGGAACTCCTCGCCGGCGAGGGCATCGATGCCGAGGTGATCGACCTGCGCGTGCTCAGGCCGCTCGACGACGCAACGATCATCGCCTCGGTGCGCAAGTGCCGGCGCGCGGTACTGGTCGACGAAGGCTGGCGCAGCGGCAGCCTCGCCGCCGAGGTCATGGCGCGGATCGTCGAGCAGGCGTTCTACGATCTCGACGCGCCGCTTGCGCGCGTGTGCAGCGAGGAAGTGCCGATGCCCTACGCGCGGCACATGGAGGAAGCGGCGCTGCCGCAGCCGGAGAAGATCGTCGCGGCGGCGAAGGGACTGTTCGCATGATGGAGTTCAAGCTCCCATCGCTCGGCGCCGACATGGAGCAGGGCAAGCTGCTCGAGTGGAGGATCAAGCCCGGCGACGCGGTGAAGCGCGGGCAGGTGATCGCGCTGGTCGACACTTCGAAGGCCGCCGTCGACGTCGAGATCTGGCACGACGGCGTGGTCGAGGAGCTGGTCACGAAGCCCGGCGAGACCATTCCCGTGGGGACGGTCATGGCCAGGCTGAGAAGCGCGGGCGAAGTTGCACCTGCACCGTCCCCGACCATCTCGCCTTCACTGCGCAAACCCGCCTCGCCCGCGGCGCGCAAGCGCGCCCGCGAGCTCGACGTCGACCTCGAAAAGATCGCCGGGACCGGGCCGCACGGCTCGGTCACCCTGGAGGACGTCGAGAAGGCGGCGAAGGCGCCCGGACCGGCACCGTCGATCGACCGCCAACTGGAGATGCGCAAGGCGATCGCCGCGGCGATGAGCCGCTCCAAGCGCGAGATACCGCACTATTACCTCGCCGAGTCGATCCCGATGCGGCGCGCGATCGATCACCTCGCTCGCGCCAACGAGAAGCGCCCTGTCACCGAGCGCGTCCTGCTGGGAGCGCTGCAATTGAAGGCGGTCGCGCTCACGCTGCGCAACTTCCCGGACCTGAACGGATTCTGGCGCGACGGCGCGTTCCATCCCGGCGCCGGGATCCACGTCGGCGTGGCCATCTCGCTGCGCCAGGGCGGGCTGGTGGCGCCCGCGATCCACGACGTCGATCAGCGCAGTCCCGAAGACCTGATGCGCGCGCTCGCCGATCTGGTGAAGCGCGCGCGCGCCGGGTCGCTGCGCAGCTCCGAGATGTCGGACCCCACCATCACCGTCACCAACCTCGGCGAGCAGGGCGTGGAGTCGGTGTTCGGCGTCATCTATCCGCCGCAGGTCGCGCTCGTCGGCTTCGGCCGCATCGCCGAACGCGCCTGGGTCGAGGACGGCGCCTTGCGCGCCGTGCCGTTGCTCAGCGCGACGCTCTCGGGCGATCATCGCGCGAGCGACGGCCATCGCGGCGCGCGCTTCCTCGCCGCGCTGCGCGATCAGCTGCAACGACCGGAGGAACTGTGAAGCCGGAAGAGATCAAGTCCCAGGTGCTGGGCATACTCGGCAAGATCGCGCCGGAACTCGACCAGGGCGGCTTGCGCGCCGATCGGCCGCTGCGCAACCAGGTCGATCTCGACTCGATGGACTGGCTCAATTTCCTCGTCGCGCTGCACGAGCGGCTCAAGGTCGACATCCCGGAGGCAGACTACGGCAAGCTCCAGACGCTCGACCAGCTGCTCACCTACCTGAAGGAAAGGCTGCCCGCCTAGGCGCAGGCGGCAATCGCGGCCTCGAGCTCGGCGTAGCTCTGCGTCACCCTGAACTGCGGGAACTGCGCGGCGATCGCCGCCGGCGGTCGGAAGAAGATCCCGGCGTCGGCCGCCGCCAGCATCGCGGTGTCGTTGTACGAGTCGCCCGCGGCGATCACTCGGTACCTGAGGCCCTGGAAAGCACGCACCGCCGCGCGCTTCTGGTCGGGCATGCGCAGGCGGTAGTCGCTGATGTAGCCCTCCTCGCCCACCTCGAGCCGGTGGCAGAACAGGGTCGGGCGGCCGAGCTGCTGCATGAGCGGGCCGGCGAACTCGTAGAACGTGTCCGACAGCACCACCACCTGGTAGCGCGCGCGCAGGCGGTCGAGAAATTCCGCGGCGCCCGCGAGCGGCTGCATCGCGGCGATCACCTGCTCGATGTCGGAGAGGCGCAGGCGATGCCGGCGCAGCAGGTCGAGCCGATAGCGCATCAGCTTGTCGTAGTCGGGCTCGTCGCGCGTGGTGCGCTTGAGCGCCTCGATGCCGGTGCGCTCGGCGAATTCGATCCAGATCTCGGGCACCAGCACGCCCTCGAGATCGAGGCAAACGAGTTGCACGTCGGATCCGAAAAAGTGCGGAGTGTACCAATTCCGCTAGAATTTCGGCTCCCCCACCGAAGGAGACGCGCATGGGCGTGAAGCAACTTCTCGACCTCACCGGGCGCACGGCGATCGTCACCGGCGGCTCGCGCGGGCTGGGGCTGCAGGTCGCGGAGGCGCTGGGCGAAATGGGCGCCCGGCTCGCCATCACCGCGCGCAAGCAGGACGAGCTCGACCATGCGGTGGCGCACCTGAAAAAGCTGGGCGTCGAGGCCACCGCCTACGTCTGCGACCTCGGCAAGCGCGAGCAGATCGCACCGCTGGTCGACGGGATCCTGGCAAAATTCGGCAAGGCCGACATCCTGGTGAACAATGCCGGCGCCACCTGGGGCGCGCCCGCCGAGGATCATCCGCTCGAGGCCTGGGACAAGCTGGTCAACCTCAACATGACCGGCACCTTCCTCATCTCGCAGCGCATCGCCAAGAAGTCGATGATTCCGGCCAAGTGGGGCCGCATCGTCAACATCGCCTCCGTCGCCGGGCTGATGGCGAGCGACCCGGCGGTCGTGCGCACCGTCGCCTACAACGCCACCAAGCACGGCGTCGTCGGCATGACCCGACAGCTCGCGGCGGAATGGGGCGAGCACGGCATCACGGTCAATGCCATCTGCCCGGGATTCTTCCCGTCCAAGATGACGCGCGGCACGCTCGACACGTCCGGCGAGATGGTGCGCAAGATGACCCCCACGCGGCGGCTCGGCGGCCCGGAGGATCTGAAGGGCCTCGCGGTGCTGCTCGCCTCGGAAGCCTCGCGCCACATCACCGGGCAGGCGATCGCCGTCGACGGCGGCGCGATCCTGATATGAAGGCCGACGTCACCTTCGCGCGTGACTACCAGAAGAAGATCGCGTTCGTCGAGCACCTCGGCATCGTCATCGAGGAGCTCGGCGAAGGCGTCGCGCGGCTCTCGCTCGCGCTCGCGCCGCAGCTCACCAACAGCCTGGGCACCGCGCACGGCGGGGTCATCATGACGCTGCTGGACGTCGCGCTATGCACCGCGGCCCGCACCCTGCACCCCGACTCGGCCGGCGTCATCACCATTGACATGAGCACCTCGTTCATCGGCGGCGGCACCGGCCCCAGGCTGGTGGCCGATGCCCGCGTGCTGAAGAACGGACGCAGCATCATTTTCGCCGAGGGAGAAGCGCGCAACGAAGACGGCTCGCTGGTCGCCAAGGCGATCGGCACGGTCAGGGCGCGCAAGGCCTAGCCGTGCGCCTCGCAGCGCTCGCGCTGCTGCTCGCCGCCAACACGGCCGCGGCCCAGGTCTACAAGTGGGTCGACGCCGATGGCGTGACGCATTACGGCAACATGCCGCCGCCCACCGCGGGGGCCAAGCCCGTCGACGACCGGATGAACGTCTATCAGCCCGACGAAACGCTCACCGACGCGATCACCACCGGGCGCATCGAGGGCCGCGCGAAGCACCTGAACCCCGCCTCACCCGCTACGGCACAGCCGACTGCGCCACCGCCGGACGACTCCGATGACGCCGCAGGCGTCGCCACCGGGCCGCGCTATATCCAGCGGTCCGCTCCCCTGGGGCGCTCGAGCACGAACATCGGCTACCCGTCGGCGAACAACCCCGGGACGCGCGTCGCGCCGTCGCGCTAGGCCGCGGCGCGCGCCTCGAACAGCTGCCGCCCGCGCCACAGCCAGACGAGTCCCGCCATCTGCATCGCCCAGGCGATGCCGAGCGCCCAGTGATAGGCGGCGGGGTCGTAGCCCGCGGCGCTCTGCGGCCACAGGTCGAGCACCGCGCCAATGCCCCACTGGCCGAGGAACATGCCGCTGAAGCCGAAGACGTTGATGCCGGTATTGGCGCGCCCGACCAGCTCCTTGGGGTAGCGCCGCGATAGGAGCGAGAAGGCAAGCACGATCGCGGTGCTCCCGCCCACGAACGCGCACCACAGCGCAAGCGCCCCGGTGCGCGTACCGAGCGCGAGCAGGGCGAGGCAGAACGAGGCGCAAGCGAGCCCGCTGCCGAGCAGCGGCAGCACGCTCTTGCCGTGCCGTGCGCGCGCATCCGCCGCGCGCCCGAAGCCGAGGTAGCCGGCGATCATCGCGACGTTCACCGCCATCAGGCCGCGCGCCACCTCGGCCGCGCTGTAGCCGGCCACATCGCGCAGCCAGGTCGCCATCCACAGCGTCTGCAGCGACGTCGCGGCGAACTGGCTCGCGGCCATCACGAGTGCGATGCGCAGGAAGCCTGGATCGGCGACGAGCTTCGCGAGGCCGCGCAGCTGGGAACCGAGCGTCGCGCCGCCGGGCCGCGCGTGGCGTTCGGGCACCCAGAACCACAGCACCAGGCTCACCGCCAGCGTCGCCCCGACGAGCAGCAGGAAGGCCTCGCGCCAGGTCCACACGCGCAGCAGCAATTCGAGCGGCACGCTCACGGCGATCGAGCCGAGCGCGCCGGCGGAAAAAGCGATGCCGTTCATGGTCGAGAGGCGCTCGGGCGGGTACCACAGCACGAAAGCGAGGATCGACGACATGAGGCAGCCCGACACGCCGAGCCCGATGAGCGCGCGCGCGGCGATCGCCTCGAGCGCCGTGTGCGCCGCGGCGAACCAGGTCCCGCCCGCGGCGGCGACGAGCAGCAGTGCCGCATTCACCCGCCGCGGGCCGTAGCGGTCGAGCAGCAGGCCGAGCGGCAGCTGGAACACAGCGAAGGCGAGGAAGTACACGCTCGTCAGCAGCCCCAGCCCGCTCGCGTTCAGGCCGAACTCGGCCACGAGCGTCGGGCCGAGCACCGCGTTCACCGCGCGGTACATGTACGAGACGAAGAAGCCCGCGATGAACGGCAGCGCGACGCGCAGGAAGATCAAGCTTTCTTCGGCGCTTCGAGCCCGCCCAGGTAGAACCGGTTCCACGTCGGCGCCATCACCAGCTCGTTCACGCAGGTGCGCGCGGGCATCGTGGCGACGAACAGGATCGCTCTTCCGAAATCCTCGGCCTGCGCCATGCGCGCACGCTCCTCCGCGGTGGGCGGCACGGGGCGCTTCTCCAGGATCGGGGTGGCCACCTCACCGGGCAGGATCGACGTGGCGCGGATGCCGTTCGCGCACTCCTCCATGTTGATCGATTCGCTCACCGCGATGACGGCGCGCTTGGTGGCGTTGTAGGCCGGCCCGGTGAGCACGCTCGCGTAGCGCCCGGCCCAGGAGGAGATGTTGATGATGACGCCGTCCTTCCTCGCGCGCATGCCGGGGAGCACGGCGTAGCAGCAATAGAACAGCCCGTTCAGGTTGATCCTGACCACGTCGTCCCAGCCCTCGAGCGACATGGTCTTCAGGTTTCTCTTGCCGCCGCCGATGTTGGTGCCGGCGCTGGTCACCAGGATGTCGATGCGGCCGTGGCGCTTCTCGATCTCCGCGGCGGTCCGCTCCACCGCCGCGCGGTCGCCGACGTCGAGCAGGTTCGCTTCCGCGCTGCCCACCTTCTTCAGCTTCGCCAGGCCGCTCTCGTTGGTGCTCGCGGTGCGGCCGGAGATGACCACGTGCGCCCCGGCCGCGGCGAGCTCGAGCGCGCCGGCGAGGCCGATGCCGCTGCCCCCGCCCGTGATCCAGGCCACTTTCCCGCGCAGCTCAGCGCTTGGCATATTGCTTCGACCCGAAGAGGATCTCGCGCTCCT
>Ga0316631_10000061_pt1 | contig 15365 bp, 21 predicted proteins | sample OWC_May_M1_C1_D3_FD_207672 | JGI IMG/M metagenome (GOLD analysis project Ga0316631, IMG submission 207672) | Wetland soil microbial communities from Old Woman Creek delta, Ohio, United States - OWC_May_M1_C1_D3_A | ecosystem: Environmental > Terrestrial > Soil > Wetlands | place: USA: Ohio... | reverse complement strand
GCTTGCTGGTAGTTGGCGAGTAGTTGACTTATCAACTACTCGTGATACGCTTGAGTCTCAATCGAACGCAAGGGGGAGATCTAAGATGCGCAAGCCGGCTAACCAGACCAAAGCGGGTAACTACCTACTGCGCAGCGACTACAGTGAATCGTTGATCATGGTTGCCGTCGCTGTTCGCAGCGGCCGGATCGGAGTCGACGCCGGTGGTAGCGCTGTCCTACGTAACGCCGACGGCGAATGGTCCGGCAACTGCGGATGGGAGTACAGAATGATGCACAAGCGCGGCCTGGTCGCCTGGCGCGCCGGCAAGCCGGAACTTACCAGCGATGGACTGCTCTCGCTCGATGGTGCGCTGGCCACGCTTCACGACGTTCCCGCACACGCGATCGATGGTCACCCGATCACCGAGGCATACTTCATCGCCAAGATCGACGCAAACTCCATCAACGGTATCCACAACCGCAAGCCGAAATGGTGCGAGTCGCACGGCTGGCACCCCGGACATGCGCCGTGCTCGAATTGCAACACTGAGATCTCGCAGTACCGCGACATCAACGATGCGCCAACGATTGAGCCGGTGCCGGACACCGTGACAGACGCGGACGGCAGGCCAATCGACATCGGCAGCGTGGTACGAATCTTCAAGAGCGCTAACGCGTCCATTGCGGAGTGGCATGTCGTCAAGATCGCCAACGACAACTACGGGCCGATGGTGTTTTTGGCAGCGGTCAACGATGCGTCACGCCAAGCGTTCGCGCGACCGAACGCGTGCAGGGTCGTTCTGTCGACGCTCAACGACTTCGAGCCGACCGGCTCATGCCCCGAGTGCGAGAGGTCCGCGGACGCCTAGGCGATGGGCATGCGCTGAGCGATAACCCGGAACATAACGACAAAGGCCACCGATTTACTCGGTGGCCTTTGTCGTCGTCGAAAGGAGGGCAACGCCGAGCCTAGCCGATCGGTCCGCGCATGACCAGCTTGTCGCCGAGTTCACGTTCGGCCGGCAGGGTGACCGATCGGGAGAGCGCGGTGTACGCCGCCAGGCCCGCACCTAGAGCCACCCCGGCCCAGCGTACGTACCCAGCCAACCAACCGGGGAGGCTCTCTGGTATCGCCTGCGACGCTGCCACGATCGCCGAGATCACGGCCATCCAGAGCGCGAGTTGTTTCGAAGTTTTGATCATTATGCCAACCACCCCATCCCGAGATGCACCGTTAGCCAAGCTAGGAATCCCATCAGGATGCCTCGCCCGAGCCACGTAAGCCACGTAGAGCGCCTATCGCCACCGACACGTAGCACTCGCCAGACTGCCTCGCTGAGCGTGTCTCCGGCGCGCTGATTGAACACGGCCGGCATCTCCCAGGCCAAGAACCACCCGATCGTGACGATCAGCCATACCGACCAACGGATCATCATTGGCTCACTCCGCGGTAGTACGCGACGATACGGCGCTGCGTGTCACGCTTGTACATGATCGCCTTACGCTTCTCGGTCATCGATCGATTCGGCCCCTGTAGAACTGTCCGCGAGTGCGAGTCCGGCCTACGTAAATAGATCGTGATTGGTCGCTCGATCTTGGCAAAGCACGCTCCGGACTCCACCGCAGCCGTGAGGAACGGCGCATTCGGGTAGTCGTGCGCTGGGTAACGAGAGCGCTCCCATATCCAGCGCCGGAACGGCGAGTGTCCGATGACGAAACCGCGACCGCGCCTACGCGCCATGTCGGCCGGCAACGGCGAGCGATGCCGCATTTCGGCGTGCCCGAGTCCACGGGTGAGCCACCCCGTGCAGATCCAATCGGCCTGGTCGCCGACCTGAGCCAGCGCGCCGATTGCGTCGGGCAGGATCCCGTCGTCGATCGACAGCCATTGCACCCATTCGGTCCGCGTCGCTGCCACCGCGACGTTGCGCACGCTACCCATGAAGCGCGCTCGTGGCGCCTTGACGATTCGCAGCATCGGTAGGATGCGTCGCGCCGCGCGCACGTCCGCAGATGTCGCACCGTGCCGGTACCCGAGTACGGCCACCGCGGCCGCCGGTGCCGGATCGAGTGCCGCAACATACCCGGCCCACTGTGGTAGCCAGCGTCCGTACCCGCCGTACCCTCCGGTCACGATGGCGATGTTCATGCCGGCCATCCGGCCGCGAACGCACCGCAAAAGATCACGTCGTCCAGATGCAGCGCGGAACAGAAGTGTCCCTCGTTGCTCGGCCGAACGGCCGGGTTGACGTAGCAGCACGACAGTTCGGCCGCGGTTGCGGCGAGGTACAGATGGCTGAGTACCGCGCCGGCGTCCAGGTACGGCATGCGGGGTAGCTCGCCCGCAGCCTTGTACGCCACGGGATCGGCTAGCAGCAGCAAGATGACCGGTGCGCGATGCACCCACCCAACCCCGCCGACCAGCAATCCGCCGAGCAGTTCCCGGTCTTGGCGTTCGACAACCTGTCGCAGAGAGACTGCGCGCCGGTCGCAAGAACTGGGAGCGCGACCAGCCGCGTTGATCAGCTCGACGATCAGCTCATCCGGCACGGCACGACTCTCGTCATATACACGATCGCTATGTCGGATGAGCATCAACTCGCGAAGAACCTCTCGTTTGCGTGCCTGATGTGCGAGGTAACGCTCCTGATACCGGTCCGTCGCCATCGCGCGCGTCCTACTTTCCGGTAATGCTGACGATATCGGTAATGCGGGTGCCGAGAGCGGTAAGCGCAATGACGATAGCCGCGACGGTACCGAACTCCATACGCCGGACTCGTGCTTCGTGATCATCTTGTCTGGTCAGTGCTGTATCGAGCTTCGTCTCGATGCGAACCAACCGCTCCGCGGTATCGTCCACGACTCCACCACCAGCCATTTCTCGCCCATCCTCTCGTGGTCTTTCGCGCGGCCTGAGCCTACCCGCCCGTAAGGCCAGTTCCGGCAGCCGCCAGACGGGTCAGGATCTGACTGCGGGTCTCCGCCGCCTGCGCATTGACTGCCGCAATCACCGCCGCAGTGTCCACGCTCGACCCGCCAGCGGCGAGGGCTTGGATCGCCGCGGTCAGGCCAGCGACCTGGGTCTCCACCTCAGCCGTGGACGGCCCGAGCACGGTACGCCCGAACACGTACTCCAGCAGGGCCCGGCTGGACACCTCACTTGACCAGCCGGCGGCCACCGCACCGTTGCGGATGCCCGTCGACCGCCACGAGACCGCCTCGTCCAAGCCAGCTACCACGTCTGCCGCACTCATGTCGTCTCCCTCGATCGCTAGCTGCATCACGAGGTCGAGCGGGAAGCCCGGCCCCGGGTCGTTGTGGTCACTCTTTGCGTCCGGACACCACTGGTTGTACTGGTAGTGCGTCACCCAGCCGCTATGTGCGAGCGTCGGGTGCTCGTACAGCTCGATCAGACCGGCCCGATCCAACCAGCGCATCCGGATCCCGGTCTTGTCGCTCAGGAGCCGAACAGCGCGCGCGGCCGCGGGGATCGTCTGCCCCCGCAACCACCGCGAGCGCGACCATGACACCTGACCGGTGATCTCCAGGCCGACCCCCCGCCGGTTGCCGAAGTGTCCACCGGCGTGCCATGCGCAGTCCCCGACCGCTACCCCTTGCACCAATGACGGCGACGCGTCCCCCGCGTACAGGTGCGCCGAGGTCGGGTTGCTGCTGGCTGCTCGCGTATGTGCGTACGTCGCTTCCTGGGTGGGTGTCGCGTCGTTGGCGGTGCAGTGCAACAGGCCGAGGACGGGCCGCCCGTCCGGCCGTCCTGAAGTACAACCGGTGGCCGGACCGATGTAGGGAACGTCCGGCCAGTCAAGAGTCTTCATATGCCCATCCCGTCAGCAGAATGTGGTTACTATACAAAGCCCTTTGGTCCCGTTACCGCCAGCGACGGCAGCACCGGTGCCGGAACAGAAAGCGCCACCTCCGCCAGCCGCATATCCCGTACCGGCTACGCCTGCTAGAGATTGATTATCGGAGACGCAACTACGTCCGAGCCCACCCGCGCCTACGACGCTCGACGCACCATTGCCGCCATACCCAAGCGCCGTGGTCGTGGAGCACCCAGTGCTACCCGGCGCCCCGACCGTATCAACATCTCCGTCAGTGCCTGGCGTTGTACCGGCACCGCCCATGGCTTGATAGGTGCTGGCACTGGCCACCCGATAGATGCCGCCTTTACCGCCAGGCGTGGTGAGGTACGCACCGAAAGTCGTGTCTCCGCCGTCCCCACCATTTGCGCCGGATACGCCGACACCGGCGGCCCCGATAGTAACAGCCACAGTGTCCGTGAGCGCGGAAGCGGCGAACCACTTACGCGTGTAACTGCCGGCCTGCCCGCCTCCACCGAGGCTGGTTTTGCCCGCGCCAGGCTGCGCAGCTCCGCCACCGGAGCCCGCACCGGACCACTGCTCGACAAGAACGAATTGCGCGCCATCGGGCTTTACCCAGTTGCCCGAACTGGTGATCTTTTGAAAATTGACACTACCGAAGGCGGTAGCCGCCTCGGTCGCGGTAAGCACGTGTCCGGCTATCGCATACGCAGGAACAACCATGACGATCTCCCTTTCTACAGCGCCAGTACAGCCGGACGCCAGAGCGTAAGTACAGTGCCGGCCGGTGCAGTCTTGACGACGCCATTTACCGCGACCGCCTGGCACGTGACCGTCTGGGGTGATGCCGCGCCGACGATCGCGGTCACTCGTACCTGAGCGCCTGCTACGTTCAGATCGAATGGAAAGTCAGCCGGATAGGTAGCCGTGGTAGTAACGAGCGGATAGCCGGACGCCGTAGCGATCTGAAACGTCGTATCAACCCCGATGTCGAAATCAGCCACGAGCGTCTGCCCATTGAGGTCGAAACGTAGGGGTGGCTCGCCGCTACTTGGCTCGATCACGGCCACGCGGTACGGGTCAACCGAAACGGTGTTGGCAGTAACGAGCCAACCCCGGCGGTTACCCGCGTACGTCTCTGTCCAACCGCGCGCCTGCTGCTCGATCGCGCTCTGAGTGTGCCAACGCGGTGGATTGGTCACGTCGATTCGATCACCGAGGAGCATGGCCAGAAAGTCAGTGATGAGCGTCGGAGACACAAGCAGGTCGACACTCAGCTCTGGGTATCGAGTGCGCAATGTCGACCAGATGTTGACGAGCCATCCCGCGTGTTGTTCCAACACTTCATCGCTGTCAACGTTGATCTCTGTGTTCGGAGCTTCACGCCGTCCGTGTCGCGCGATCGATGCGGCATCCTCGGCGATTGCGCTTCCACCACCGGGTCGGCTCACGGACACGACATTGTAGAGCTTTTGGTCATCACGACTAGGCGTGAAGGGCAATGCCAGTTGTCTAGCGTCAGCGTCGATTGTGAGCGCGGCTGCTTGGTTGTATAGGTTACTGCGGCAGCGGTACCCCACGACTCCGTGCGAGTCATCCAAAATGCCATGATCGGTTTTCTCGCACTCGCGTAGGAGGTCGAGCAGTCGGGCGCTCGACTGAGGGCCCATCGTCACGTTCGACGTACCGATGATGTCGGCGGTAACGCCCTCCTCGGTACAGAGCCGATCGATACGCTCGTCCACCGTCTCACCGATCCAGCCGTTCATCGCAGCGTATCTGTCAGCCACCCCCGGTGGAACGTAGACACCGGAATGGATGGCGACATGACCGTACGACAGGGACGTGACTTTGGTCGGTGGCCAGAAAACCGTCAGATTCGGAATGACAACCGATACCGGATCGCCGAACACTCCGGCATGATCACTCCAGTCCAGTCCGTCGTCATCGCCGTACAGATAGACCCTGATGTTGCTTGCGTCAAGTTGCCTGAACCCGATACAGAGGTAATGCCACTCGCCGTTCCATAGCGGCCTGGTAGTCACCGTACCGATTCCGGTGGACGATTCGTCAGACCATTTGATCGTTACTCCATATCCCCCGGTCGCAAAGGTGTAAGAGATGTCGATATTCACGTCATCCGTATTGCCGTTGGCAAACTTGACCGATGCCACCGAAGCTATCGCGCTGTCTGGCCATGGTCCGGCATCGGTCGTCGCGCGCACGATGAATTCAATGCACCAATTGGTATCACTAATGTCACTAACTACCACCGAGCCGTGACCGAGGTAGTCATCCGAATCATCGTTAATGAACTGCGGTAGATTGCTCGGCGCTCCCAATGAACCCTCGATCGAAGACATCTCGGGTACTCCGGTTAGCGCCAGCGGGGTACCGCCAACCAGCGCGTTGAACTGAGTAGCCTCAGCGCCTTCCGTCATCGGCCAATAATACGCTGGCGCGTCTGCGGTTATCGCACGCTCTAATGGTGAGCGAAGGATCTTTCCTGTCCCTAATCTCACAAATAGTCCATCCGCCCGTATCTTGGCGATGCAAAGGTGCGGCGTGCCGGCTGGCCAGTCAAGCGTTACTTCGCCGAGGTAGCAGACACAACGCTGATTCCATCCCGAGCCATCCCGGGGATCGACCGAGACTCGGATTGGACACCCGACGTCCCATCCTGGCCAGTGTGGAGACGAAGCGTTGTCCAGCGAGAACGCACCATCGTTGTTCCGGAAGGAAAGCTCAAGACTGGTCGAGCCGACCCCCTGTTCATCCTCGCACCCGCGCTTAATTTTGATCCCGTCACGCTGCCACCAGGATGACGTGACGTCTGTCCAGCTATAAGTACTAGGGTCGGTCGCGAGGTCAGCCCCTGGCGCGATCTCAACTCGAAATCCGAGTGCCTGTTCTGGGTACGGCATCAGATCTCCAGTCCTAGCGTCCCGAGGTCGGATCCCTCCAGCCGGATCATGCGCCGGATCGCGCGACCTGCGCTCACAAGTCGAAGTTCGAGCACGTGCGTGCCGCCGGTCGAAGCGCTGCCGCCACCCGATAGTCCAACCAGCGCGCGGAGCTTCGAGAGCGGCAATCCGATCTCGACCTCTGATCCGTCGCCCATGATGACTGGCCGACCTCCTGGCGTTGGCGAGACGATGCCCCCCTGCGCGAGCTTGGGAATGGTCGGAATGTGGGGAACATGGACGCCAGGGATCTTGTTGGCCAGACCGATCATTTTGTTGAGTCCACCGATAGCGCCGTTGACGACTCCGATCATTCCGTTGATAGCACCCTTCACGACGCTGACGGCGCTGCGGAATGATCCGGAGATGAATCCACCGATGGCTGAGAATATCTTGCCTACTCTGGTTTTCACAGCCTCAAGCGTGGCTGTGAATAGATTCCATCGGATCTTGAAAAAATTGACCATCGCACTGACGCCGGATTTCAGTCCGTTCCATACTCTGACGAAGAATCTGGCGAACGGTCCGGCGAACCAATGCGCTATCGCGAGCGCAACGCTCTTGATTCCCTCCCAGAGACCTTTCCAGAAATTGCGGAACCACTCACAGTGCGTCCACAAGTAAATGAATACCGCTACCAGCGCGAGTACCGCGACGATTATCAGTCCGATCGGGGAGCCAGCGAAGCTAGCGTTCAGCGCCAGCCATGCACCCTTGACAGCCGCCGTAGTCGCCATCCAAATCTTCTGCGCGTAGACGATCGCGATGATGGCTCCGGCGAAAGTACCGAGTCCGACGACAATCGGCTCCAACCATGCTCGATTGCGCTCATAAAATCCGCCGAGCTTGCCCAGCCAATCAGCCATGGCCGTCAGCGCAGGGATGGCTTTGCCGCCAACTACGCCGACGAAACCTTCTATCAGCTTACGCTTGAATGACTCGAAATTGGTAGCGGCATTGTCGTACGCCGCCTTTCCGGCGCGCTCCGTCGATCCGGCTAAATCGTCCATTCCCTGAGTGGCCGTCTTGAGATCGAGCGCGAACAGAGACTTTCCTAGATCTTCAGCTTTAGTTCCGAACAACCCGACGGCGGCAGCCTCGCGCGCTACGGGATCCTTCATCGCCTTTAGTCGGTCCAGGACGGTTTGTAATCCGTCCGAGGCACCCTTTCCGCCCTTCGCCATCCTTGCGGTCATTTTCTCGGCATCAAGACCAAGTGCTTTGTACGCGTCAGCGCTGGTCTTCGAGCCATCCCGTGCGCGGATGGCGAATTCCTTTAGTGCATCCGCTACGGTGTCGGAGTCTCGCGCGCCAGCCTTGAGTCCCTGCGACATCAATCCCAAAGATTGCTTGGCGTCCAACCCGATATCGCGAAACTTGGTCGAGTACTCATTGAATGTATCAAGTAGATCTTCCGACTTGTCGATGCCGTTCTGCGCGCCGAATGTGATGATATCGAAAGCGGCCGTCGCATCCGGCGCTAGACCGTTTCGAATCATCTGCTGCACGGCGCGCGTAGATCCAGCCACGTCGTAACCGAAGACATCCGACAGCGTCATGGCTTGCTCGGTTACCGCCTTGAGCGCTTCGGTGTCTTTCGGATCGACTATTTGCGATTTTGCGACTGTCGAAATAGCGTCACCGACCTCGGCGACCGACTGGCCGAACGCATCGGCGTAGATCTCACCCGCGAGCTTTCCGTACTTCTGCGCGTCGTCCGAGGTGCCGCCGAACTGGGCCGCGATCTTTCCGCCGACCTGCTGCTGATTGAGTGCGCCGACCAGTGCCGCGCCAAGCGCCACCGCGGCGGCCGCGCCAGCCGCTAACGCGAGAGCTTCGATCTTTCCGCCGAACGCCTGAAAGCTGGACTGCGCCTCTTCCTGGCCGGCCTCCATCTCGCTCTGGTCGAGCCGCATCCGCGCGACCAGCTCGCCGACGTTCAGAGCCACCGAGCCACCCCCTCACCGTGCCGGCGTGTCGGACGGGGCGAGTGCCCTGGCCAGTCGCGTATCAGCATGACACAGCCCGATGATGAGTGTGCGTAGCGATCGCCAGGAAAGCGCGCGCAGGGATGCCCGACCGTCGAGCGCGAGCCCGTACTCGCTGCGTAGATCGCACTCGACATGCTGCCAACGCGAGAGGATGTCCTCCCACGTCACCACGGGTCGGCCTAACGCTTCGAGGTCGCCCGGCGGGATTTCGTACCAGTCGTAGAGGCCGGTCGTTTCGTCGTACGTACCCCGGCCGTACTTGTCGACCCCCGCGACGGCTTGCGTAGCGGGGGGAAGGCTTCCGGGTCGCCACCGCTGTTCCAGAACTCCTCAGCGAGCGGCCTACCAGAGCCGATCCATAACAGCGCCGTCTGTCCGATCAGCTGAATACGTGGCCACGAAACGGCATCGTTGATCAACTCGTTGTACGTGTCGCCGAGCATGCGCCGATACAGCGCCTCTTCGTCGCCATCGTCGAGCGTCAGCGCAGGCATGTTATCCGGCGGAGTCTGGCCAGCCTGAATCATCAGGCCGGCCGAGATCATCCGTTGACACCAGAGTCCAAGCTCCGCGTCAGGCGCAGGTACGACGTACACCTTGTCGCCGATTGGCAGCGACAGGGTGTCATCGAACACCGCGTCAAGATCCTGAAAGCCCATCCGATCGCACCCGTCGCCTAGCTACCGGACGACGCTTCGGGGTTGTCGATCTCGGTCAGCGTGGCCTTGTCGGTCAGCGTTGCCGTGATCTTTTCGATATCTCCGGTCGAGCCACCGTCGGCCGCCCAGCCGACCTCGGCGTACATGTCCCATGCCTCGGCCCCGCCATCGCGATCGTAGATGCGGACGTAGGCCACGCCGTCTTCCCCGAAAGCCGCGGCGGCCGCGCGCAGAGCCTCCTGCCCGGGGTCGTACGTAGTCGTGCCGGCCGTGTGCTTGCGCAACAGTTTCAGCTCGCAGACCGCCCCAAGCTCGGTCTTCGTGACGCCCTTGCGACCTTCGGCGTCGTAGACGTTGTCCTCCTGTAGAGATGCCTGATGTGGATCCCACTTGCACTCGGCGATCCCACGGACCGAAGTCCAGACGCCAGAGACCCGGACATCGACTTTCCACTTGCGCGCTAGCGCCGTCTGAAGCGGGACGGTAGCCATATGGATCACTCCTACTCAAGCCGCAACGACGGCCGGTTGACAGTCACATAGTAGTTGTCCGAGCGCTCGTACCTACCATTGCTGTCCGGTCCGAGGTCGGCGCTGGATTGCCAGGCGATCGCCACCGTCCAGAGCGCGTGAGCCGTCCCGGCACCAAGCTCGACGTCGGTCTGTCCGTGCAGCGCATCGAACACGTCATCCGCTATGTCCGACGCGGCCATGGGCGCTGTCGATCCGCGTACCCGAACCTGCACCCCGACGATGGAGTCGGTCAGTTTCGGATCGGTGGCCACTCCGTAGGCTGCGAGCGAGATGATCCGTTCCGGCGACTGCGGGATCCGGCCCAGGACGATCGCGGGTTCTGCGGTCGGTACGGCGTTCGGCGACCAGTTTCCGGCGCCATACTCGTCCAACAGTTCGGCGATGCCGGTCAGTAGGTCGGACTCGAATCCCATCGCGTCACCCTCCGGTAGCGCGCCGGATCGCGGTAGCCACCAGCTCTGGTCCACTCTCGCGCGTCGAGTTGAGCGCGTTCTCAAGGTACTTCGCGCTACGCCCTGGCGCATGCCTCGCCTGCATGTCTTCGTGCTGACGCACGGCGTACGGGGTGTCGTAGTCGACGGCAGCCGCCAGCTCGTTGCCGTCGACCTGTGCGACGCCGGAACGCTCAAGCGTGCCCTCGTCCAGCGGGACATGCGCGTTGGATTCAGTGAGCACAGCTTCGGCCCAGGAAGCCAACCCGTGCGCGGCCGCACGCTCGATCTCAGCGACAGCCTGATCGCCGGTCCACGTGATCGTCGCATGCTGCGCCATCGTCAGCCGCCCAACGCTGCCCGGACGAAGCAGTCCTTCGCTTCGAGCAGCTTCCGCAGGCCGGCCGAGAGCTCCGGCCCGTCCGGCAGCGCGTTGACCATCTCAACGGCCAACTCACAACTCTGCTCGCCGGGCCGCTGCAACCGCTCGGGAAGATGCCCGTAGGCGAAGAGCTTGATTAGGTGAACCGTTCCCGGGTGCCGACCCTCGAATTCGAGAGCCAGGCTTTCACGCGTCCATGCACCCACTATGCCCCTCCAATGACGATCTCAAGATGACTCGGCACGGGGAGGTCTCCACCGTCCCGTCGTAGTGCCACGATGACGCGCCCGACCCTGCCGGACGGCAGAGTGACGCGCGACCGCGGTACCGGCGCCGCAGTGTCCAGCGGTGCGTACGCGGTCGCATCGCTTACCACCTCTTCGCCGGTCGGCGCACGCACCGTGCGTACCTTCTCTTCGACGAAGCACTCGACGTCGGTCGATGACCCGAAAGTCTCCACACCGTCGCCTCGCGCACCGGCGTACGGCTCGACGGAGATCGTGTGCTGTAGCAGGAAGTCGGGGATATCCACAGGACTCACTCCCAACCTGTGGATGGAGCTTGCCCTGTCAGGCCGGCAGACTGCAAGATCTGAAACGCGCGAGTGGAGAATGTACCGACAGAATCGTCGGTGATCTTGTTTTTCGACAAGGCGACCGAGCCAATCGATACAGAGCTATATGGAGTCCGTTGACCATCACCAGCGCCCTGTGACTTGAGAAATGCCGCCTGCTCGCACGTCGCCTCAGCAAGCGCGGCGATCACGTCAGCGTCGGCCGAGCGGTACACGGCAGCTACCAGCTCGCCGTCGACGTCCAGCGCCGCACGGCGCAGCAACGCCGTGAGATTGGGCGGGCGCGCGGTACCGATGTAGGTATCCCAATCGCTCGCCGTCGCATGCACGATCGTCATGGCGCCATTCTCGCAGGTCTAGTCGAAGGTCTCTGTCTCAGTCGCACGATGTTCTCTGGTCGTCGGCTCCCAGTCGCCCGGCACGCCTTCCCGCGCGCGCAGGCAACCGGCGCACGCCACAGCCTCGCGGTCGGCCGGCGCCGGGAACTGGCGCGCCCTGGTCGGGCAGGCTCGCCCGCCGCACAGCGTGCGCGCCTGGCTCGGAGGATCCGTGGCGGGGTGCACCGCGTGCGTATGCGTACCGTCGTACATCGTCAGCGACGCGTCGGCCGGCAGCTCGAACTCGCGACCGCGGTAGTCAAGCCACGCTCGCGTGGCTTGCGCTGGCGCCACGCTGGTGCGCTTCCGCGCACGCGTCTTCGCTCGCGCCAGCGAGACCCTCGGCGCGCCGATCAGCTCCCAGTTAGCCAGCCGATCGAGTCGAGCGTTGCGCTTCTCGTACGTGATCGTGTCGCCCGTATTGCGATTCCGGTACATGTATCCATTCATAATTATCATTTCCTCGTTGACGACCGGCGGAGTCCAGTTCGGCTGGTCAGACTCCCACGGGGACGGTTCGGGGAAGGCTCGACGAATCCGATCCCCAACGGGGTGATTGGAGAAAGACCCATCGCTCGTTGACAGTAGCGGCAGCGTGCGCCAGGGCTTTGTATCGAGCACGCCGGACACCTTGACGTCACCGGCGATCGGCCGGCCGACGATGCCGTGCAGCGCGGCATGCACAGTCATGATGTTGCGGCGTACGGCATCGTCGCCAAGACGCATATACGTCTCGGCCAACTGGCGCCGGTCAACCAACACCGGCACGTGCACGGCGTACGACAGCGGTCGAGTGTGGCCCTGTACTCGCAACCATGTGCGGGTGCGCTCAAGGCTCTGGCGCCAGACAGTTTGTGTACCCTCCGCGCGGATTCGATCAATGTGCGCGATGAGTCGGCCACGATAACGTGGAACTAGATCGGCGACGTCGGTCGGCTCCATCACGAAAAGATCATCATGCGCGACGACGATTTGATCGGAGAGCGTCGATTCGTTAGCGACAGCGCGCCAGATACGTACCGCATTGGTGTACTTCTCGCCAGCATCCTGTGGCACGTCGATATGCCGCGCGCCCGCGAGCCAATCGGGCCGGTATCCGGCGATCACGAGGTTGCGGACTCCACAAACGTTGGCCGCGACAGACCGTGTCGAGAACCGTAGCTCCTCGTTGGCCTCGCCGCGCCGAACGGCGATCACCCAATCGATATCACCGCTCACGCGTGCGTCAATTCCAGCCTGATCGCGCGACAGTCGATGGCGGCCGGAATCCAGGCGATGGCCAGTGCCCACCCGGTCCATCCGCCAAGACCGAAGACGGCTAGAGCCACCCCGGTCCAGGCTACGGCTAGTGCCCATCGCGTATCACGGTGAGCATTCAGCTTCCAATACCAGCGCATGTCATTTCCCATATCCGCCGTCGAGGCATGCTTTTGCGAATACATCGCCAGCGAGCTGCCACGAACCCTCACTTTTCCCGGCCATCCGTCCGAGTAGACGACCACCCTCGGCGATGCCTGGGGTGGTCGATCTTGACGACCACTTATTGACCTTGTCTGCGAGCTTGATTCGTGCCGTGTCAGTCTGAGCTGCGGCCCAATCACTGGCGAAGTCTTCGCAGGCGAGCTTCGCCGAATCGTCCAATTTCGTTGGATCCCCCGAGGCAGACGTGGTCTCTCGGCTCGGCGCGTCATCGACGCCTGACGTGGAAGTGATCGCTATTCCGATCATGCAAGTCAGGATCATCAAAAACCCGACCACCACAAACGCCACTCCGCGCTTCACGCTGCCCACCCATCCCTGCCAACTACCGGTCAACGACTCGTCAAGTATGGCATGGTGCCCGGCGTTGTGTCGACGCCGGGCACCATGCGATCCGAGCTACTAACTACCGCTACCGGACTCGGAGCTCTCGCCGATCAGCACGGCGCGCGCCGCGTCCATGGTCTTGACGCCGTAGAGCAGGTCGAAGCTGACGATCGTCTTCTTGCTGCGAACTTCGTACGCCTTGATGACTCTGATTCCGACACCCTTGTAGTTCTCGATGGCCTTACCCTCTGGCGGGATGCCGTCCGGTAGTTCGAGCGGCCTGGTCGCCAGCGTGAACGCGCTGCGGTGGAAGGCGACACCCTGGCCATCCTCGATGTTGTGGCTCTGGTACGGAGCAAACCCGTACCGACGCTGGCCGAGCGATGCGTTGAGCAACGCTTGGGTAGCGATGTCCGCACCCGCGGCCTGGGCGTTGTTCGAGAACAGGTCACTGCCGAGCCATTCGCCCGCGGTCGCGGCATCGATCACCGCGTATGTGTCGCCGAGCGGCACGTTGTCGTCCGCCAGGCGTACGCCAGCGTCGAGCAGGCATCGAGCGTCGAACTTCGTATACGCCGCACGGGTCACGCCGGCTGGCCGGTACGCGCCGTCGCCGACGATCTTGAGAAGGTCGGCACGGAGCGCCAGGAGGTCGGTGTCGACCTTCTTCGCGATCGCCTCGAATGCGGGGGTCATGATCTGGGTATTGAAATCGGACAGATTCAGCGCCATGTCCCGCGACGTAAGCGCGATCGACGTGTCGATGTGATGGCTCAGCTCAATGTCGACGTACGACTCGGCAGGGGTCTGCTCGATGATCGCGCCGGTGAATTCGTGCGCCTGGTACAGACTCGGCTTGCGGACGCGAATCTTGTCACCCTTGCCAGGGGAGAACTCGTTCTCCCAATCGCGGTTGACCAGAGACAGCATGATGCTGTTCTCGAACAGCGTGGCGAGTGCCAGCCGCGCCATTGTGGTCAAGGTCAAAAGTGCCATTGCTTCCTATCTTCCTCGCCGAGCCTGCGCGCCCGGCGCGCTATCGATTGTCCTTGATGTATTTGCGTAGATCGTCCACCGACATGTTGCCGAAGTTGGGCTCGGAACCACCGGTACCGCCACCCTGCGCAGCCGCTGCGCCAGGCCCAGCCATGGCCGTTGACGTTGCCCCACCAACCGCCGCGGGTGCCGGCACGGCCGGCGTCGCGCGCAGTCTCGGATTTGCTTCGACGGCGCTCTTGACAAGCTCCGCCACGCTTGCGCCGAAGTCGTCCGCTGTCGGGTCGAGCTTCGCCAGCCGACCACCGCGTAGCAGCACGGCCGTCACAAGTTCTTCGTCGGCATCCGACTTGCGCGCAGCAAGCTCAATTGCACGCTCGATGCGCAACATACGTGCCTCGCGTTGCGACTCGGTCAGTTGCTTCGTCAGCGCTTCCGGATCACGCGACTGATCAGGAGCCAGTCCGAGTGCCTGCGCCAACTTTGAAGTAAGCGCCTCCGTCGCTTCCTTCGCCGCGTTGGCCTTACTGGTCGTGCGCGCTTTCTGGTCGGCAGCCGCAATCTGCGACCTGATGTACTCCTGCGCCTCAGGCGACAGGGCTTTCGGGTCGAACGCGGGTGCCGGATCGACCGGCGCAGGCACAGCCGGCGTCGGTGTCGGATCGGCCGGAGGATCGGTCACGACCGGCGTGACCGGATTAGGTTGAGTCACTTCAAGCCCTCCCGGGGTATGACTCAGGCGACCACCGATCGCCAGTACTTGAGTCATCAACAGAATAGCAATGCCACCGATCGCAACTCGACGATCGGTGGCATTGCTACTGACTACGCCG
>Ga0316631_10000060_pt1 | contig 15376 bp, 13 predicted proteins | sample OWC_May_M1_C1_D3_FD_207672 | JGI IMG/M metagenome (GOLD analysis project Ga0316631, IMG submission 207672) | Wetland soil microbial communities from Old Woman Creek delta, Ohio, United States - OWC_May_M1_C1_D3_A | ecosystem: Environmental > Terrestrial > Soil > Wetlands | place: USA: Ohio... | reverse complement strand
GAGCGCGGCCCCGCCGCGATCGAGGCGATCCGCAAGCACCAGGCGGCTTACCTGATGGCGGTCGGCGGCGCCGCCTACCTCGTCTCCAAGGCGATCCGCAAGTCGCGCGTCGTCGCTTTCGAGGACCTCGGCATGGAAGCGATCTACGAGTTCGAGGTGCGCGACATGCCCGTCACGGTCGCGGTCGACGCGCGCGGCGGCGCGGTACATCAAACCGGCCCTGCCGACTGGGAGAAACGTATCCGCGAATTCAAGCTGCCCGTCACGGCGGCCTGACCGCGACGATTGGACAATCCCCCGACCACCCGCTGGCCTGCGGTCTGGGCGGTATTCGCCGGCGGCTTGGTCGCCGGCGCCTACATCTGCAAGGTTCCCCCGGCGCTGCCCCGGCTGCGTGAGGACCTCGGCCTGACCCTGGTCGAGTCCGGCTTCATCGCCACCATGCTCAACGTCATGGGAGGGGTCGCCGGAATGTTCGCGGGCGTGCTCGCCGACCGCTTCGGGCAGAAGCGCCTTGCCCTCGCCGGCCTCGCCGTGATGTGTGCCGGCGGCCTGCTCGGCGCGGCTTCGGGCGGTTTCGCGTCGCTGCTGGTAGCGCGCTTTTTCGAGGGAGCAGGGTTCATCCTCTTCACCGTCGCGGGCACCGCGCTCATGGCGCAGGCGGCGCGCGAACCGCGCAGCCGCGCCAAGGCGCTCGCTCTCTGGAGCGCCTACATGCCTTCCGGTGGCAGCCTCGCCCTGCTCGCCGCGCCGCTGGTCATCGAGACCGTGGGCTGGCGGGGGCTGTGGGTCGCGCTCGCCCTCGCCGCGGCCGGCGCCTTCGTCCTCGTCGCGCGCTACGCGATCGCCCCGCCGCACGGCAGCGTCGCGTCGCTGCGCCTGGTCGCCGAATCGCTCGCCCAACGCGGCGGCATCGTCCTGTCCCTGATCTTCGCGTTCTACGTCGCGCAATGGACTTCGGTCATGATCTGGCTGCCGACCTTCGTCGTCGACGCGCGCGGCGGCTCGACCTCCACTGCAGCGCTGCTCACCGCGCTGATGGTGCTGATCAACGTACCCGGCAACCTCGCCGGCGGCTGGTTGATCGCGCATGGCGTACGCCGCGGACCACTGACGGTCATCGCCTTCTGCATCATGGCGCTATGCTCGACGGGGATGCTGCTCGACCTGCTGCCGGACGCGCTGCGTTTCGCGCTGGTGCTCGTATTCTCGAGCTGCGCCGGGGTCATACCCGCAGCGGTGTTTTCCGGGGTGCCCGTGCACGCCCGTACCCCGCAGCACATCGCGACCACGAACGGCATGGTGATGCAGAGCTCCCAGATCGGCCAGTTCTTCGGGCCGATCGTTCTCGCCTGGCTCGCTACGCGTTACGGCGGCTGGGCGGCGTCGCTTTCGGCGATGCTGGCGTTCGCTGCCTGCGGCGTAGCCGGCGGGCTCGCGATCGGCGCCATTGAGCGCGGCCGCGGGCGCTAAAATCCGCGTTCCCGACGGAGGTTCCCGATGCCCGATATCCAGATCTGCGAAGTCGGCCCGCGCGACGGGCTGCAGAATGCCCACCATCTCATGACGACCGAGACCAAGAAGCGCTGGATCAGCGCGCTCGCCGCCGCCGGGCTGCAGGAAATCGAGGTCGGCTCGTTCGTGCCCCCGAAGCTGATTCCGGCGATGGCGGACACCGGCGAAATCGTGGCGCATGCGCGGACCATTCCCGGGTTGCGCGTCGTGGCGCTGGCGCCCAACGTCAAGGGTTTCGAGCGCGCGCTCCAGGCCGGCGCGCACAAAATTACGTTTCCGGTGTCCGCGAGCCGCGCGCACAGCCTCGCCAATGTGCGCATGACCCCCGAGCAGATGATCGAAGAAGTGCGCAAATGCCATGCCCTGCGCGGCAAGGATGGCCCCCAGATCGAGGGCGCAGTATCCACCGCATTCGGCTGCACGATGCAGGGGGAGGTGCCCGAGGACGAAGTGTTGCGCATCGCCGCCGCGCTCGCGGAGTTCTGCGACTGCGTCGCGCTTGCCGACACCGTTGGCTATGCCAATCCCGCCCAGGTGCGGCGCGTGTTCGCGAAAGTCAGGAACGAAATCGGCGGCAAGCTGGAGGGGGCGCATTTTCACAATACCCGCGGGCTCGGCCTCGCCAACGCGCTCGCCGCCTACGAGGAAGGCGTGCGCGCCTTCGATTCTTCGATGGGCGGGCTGGGCGGCTGCCCGTTCGCGCCCGGCGCGAGCGGCAACGTCATCACCGAGGACCTGGTGTTCATGTTCGAGAGCATGGGCCTCACGACCGGCATCGACTTCGACCGCCTCATGGCGGCGCGCCAGGTGCTGGTCAGCGGTCTGCCCGAGGAGCCGGTGTACGGCCACACGCCGCAGGCCGGATTGCCGAAGAACTTCAAGCGCGCAGCATGAATCGCCTGCCTCTCGGCGACGTGCGCGTCGTCGAGTTCGCGCACATGGTGATGGGTCCGAGCTGCGGCCTGGTGCTCGCCGACCTCGGCGCGGAGGTCATCAAGGTGGAGCCGCTCGAGGGCGACAATACCCGCCGCCTGGAGGCTGCGGGTGCCGGCTTCTTTCCTGTCTTCAATCGCAACAAGAAGAGCCTGGCGGTGGACCTGAAACACCCCGAAGGCCGCGACCTGGTGCTGAGGCTGCTCGACACCGCCGACGTGCTCACCGAGAACTTCCGTCCGGGGGCCCTCGACAAGCTCGGATTCGGCTACGCGGCGCTCGCCGCGCGCAATCCGCGCCTGGTCTATTGCTCGCTTAAAGGGTTCCTCGACGGTCCTTACCAGCATCGCGCCGCGCTCGACGAGGTGGTGCAGATGATGGGCGGTCTCGCCTACATGACGGGCCTGCCCGAGCGACCGCTGCGCGCCGGCTCCTCGGTGGTCGACATCCTCGGCGGCACCTTCGGCGCCGTGGCGGTGCTCGCCGCGCTGCGCGAGCGGGAGTCGACGGGTCGCGGCCGCCGCGTCACGAGCGCGCTCTACGAGACCACCGCCTACCTCGTGGCGCAGCACATGGCGCAGTACGAGATCACCGGCGAGGCACCACCGCCGATGTCGGTCAAGCGTCCCGCCTGGGGTGTATACGACATCTTCGAGACGGGCGATGGCGACCGCCTGTTCATCGGCGTGGTGACGGACACCCAATGGGAAATCTTCTGCCGCGAGTTCGGCGAGCCGGGGCTCGCCGCCGACGCGCGCCTCAAGAGCAACGGCGCACGCGTGCGCGAGCGCAGCTGGCTGATCCCGCGCCTCGGCGAGGCGCTGAAGCGCTTTTCCAGGCGCGAGCTCGAGGACAAGCTCGAGCGTATCGGCCTGCCCTTCGCGCCGATCGCCAAGCCATGGGACCTGCTCGACGACCCGCACCTGAACGCCTCGGGCGCCCTGCTCGCGACGCGCCTGCCCTCTGGCGGCATGCTGCGCGTACCGGCCCTGCCGATCGCGCTCGACGGCGAGCACCTTCCCAAGCGCAGCGATCCGCCAAACATAGGCGAAGGCGCCCGGGAGGTACTCCTGGGGCTGGGCTACGGCGAGGCGCAGGTCGATGCGCTTGCCGCTGCCGGGGTCATTTCATTGCCTGCTGCTTGAACTCGATCTCGACGAACGCGAACTCGTAGTCGTTGGCGTTGATCACGTCGTGCTCCACGCCGATGGAACGGAAATACGGAACGCCGTGCGACAGCTCGGCGATCCGCTCCCCACCCTGCTCGACGAGGCGGAGCTTGCCGTCGGCAAGCGGGACGACCACGTAGTCCATCTCGTGCCGGTGCCAGCCGGTCGCCGCGCCCGGAGCGAAGCGCCACTCCGTGACGCGCGTTCGCTCGTTGTCGATGAACACCCGCGAAGTGGCTTTCTCGGCCGCCACGTCTCAGCCCTTCAGCAGAGCGTCGATTCCGGCCTGCACGATCTGCTCGTCTTCGTGCGACTGCACGCCCGAGGCGCCGATGCCGCCCACGCAGGTCCCCTCGACCATGATCGGCAGCCCGCCCTGAACCGGAAGCACGGGCATCTTGAGCATCGACAGGCGTCCGCCCGCGATGCGCTCTTCCCACATCTTGCTCGAGCGCCGCGTCGTCGCGGCGGTACGCGCCTTCTCGACCGCGATCGCCGCGTTCGCCGGCGTGGCGCCATCCATCCGCACCAGGTGCAGCAGGTGCCCGCCGTCGTCGAGGATTGCGATCACCACATTCCACTTGTTGCGCCGGGCCTCGGCCTCGGCGGCAGCGCTCATCTTCCTGCAGTCTTCCAGCGTCAGTTCGGGTCGGGTTTTCATGCTCTTGCCGTTTCCTTCAGTGCGTTGCGAATCTGTTCGAGCGCGCCGGGGTCCTCGATCGTGGTCAGGTCGCCGGGGTCGCGGCCCTCGGCGAGCGCCTGGATCGAGCGGCGCAGCGTCTTGCCGGAGCGCGTCTTGGGCAATAGCGTCACGAAATGCACCGCGCGCGGTCGCCCGATCGCGCCCAGCTGCTTGTCGACGGTCTCCATCACCTCTTTCTCGAGCGCCTTGCGCCCCTCGGCTGTACCGAGCCGCGAGGCGTCCTTCGCCACCGCGAACGCGAGCGGCATCTGGCCCTTCAATGGATCCTCCACGCCGACCACGGCGCATTCGGCGATGTTGGCATGCATGCTCACCGCCTCTTCGATCTCGCGCGTGCCGAGCCGGTGCCCGGCCACGTTGATCACGTCGTCGGTGCGCCCGAGAATGAAGTAGTAGCCGTCCTTGTCGCGAATGCCCCAGTCGAAGGTCGAGTAGACCTGCTTCCGGCTGAAGGTGGAGAAGTAGGTCTTGACGTATCGCTCGTCGTCCCCCCAGATGGTGCTCATGCATCCCGGCGGCAGCGGCGGCACGATCCCCACCACCGCCTTCTCGTCGGGGCCCGCGGCGCTCGCGTCGGACTCGCGCAGCAGCTGCAGATCGTAGCCGTACACCGGGAACGAAGGGCTGCCGAACTTGATCGGAGTCTGCTCCACGCCGGGCACCGCCGACAGGATCGGCCAGCCGGTCTCGGTCTGCCAGTAGTGGTCGATCACCGGGATCCTGAGCGCCTGCGAGATCCAGCGGTGCGTCGGCTCGTCGAGCGGTTCGCCGGCGAGGAACAGGTGCCTGAGCGACGACACGTCGTACTTCGTCAGGAACGCCGGATCCTGCTTCTTCAGCACGCGGATCGCGGTCGGCGCCGAAAACATCACGCTCGCCTTGTATTGCTCGACGATCTTCCACCAGATGCCCGCGTCCGGACGGATCGGCACGCCCTCGTACATGATGGTGGTCATGCCGGCGATGAGCGGCCCGTAGATAATGTACGAATGCCCGACCACCCAGCCGATGTCCGAGGTGGTGAACATGGTCTCGCCGGCGTTCCCGCAGTAGATCAGCTTCATCGACGAGGCGAGCGCCACGGCATAGCCACCGACGTCACGCTGCACGCCCTTCGGCTTTCCCGTCGTGCCCGAGGTGTAAAGGATGTACGAAGGCTCGCTCGATTCGAGCCAGGCGCAGGGAACCTTCGTGTCGGCGTGCTTCGCCGCGAGCTCCTTCCAGTCGGCATCGCGTCCGGCCACCACCGGCATGTTCGGATCGAGCCCGCGCCTATAGATGAGCACTTTCTGCGGCGGATGCTTGGCGAGCCTGATCGACTCGTCGACCAGCGCCTTGTACAGCACGCGCTTGCCCATGCGGCTGCCACCGTCGGCGGTGATCATCAACTTCGGCCGCGCATCGTCGATTCGCGCCGCCAGGCTCGCCGCCGCGAAGCCGCCGAACACCACGGAGTGGATCGCGCCGAGCCGCGCGCAGGCCAGGATCGCGAAGCAGGCCTCCGGGATCATGGGCATGTATATGATCACCCGGTCGCCTCTGGTCACACCGAGCGACTGCATCATCGCCGCCGCGCGCTGCACTTCCATGTGCAGCTGCTCGTAGGTGAAGCTCTTTTCCTCGTCTAGCTCGGTCGAGATGTAGACCAGCGCCTTCTGCTTTCCGCGCACCGCGAGGTGGCGGTCGACGGCGTTGTAGCAAAGGTTGGTCTCGCCGCCGACGAACCACTTGGCGAACGGCGGGCGCGAGAAGTCGAGCACCTTGCCGAAGGGCTTTTGCCAGTGGATGAGCTTCGCCTGCTCGGTCCAGAACGCGTCGCGTTCCTCGAGCGAGCGGCGATGGAATTCGTGGTAGCTGCTCATGTTTGCCTCCTCGCCCCTATCTTGCGCCCTCAGGCGTTCAGGTCGACCACCACCCTGCCGCGGATTTGCGCGGCGACAAACTTTTCGAACACCGCGGGCAGCTCCGCAAACGCGATGGTCTGTGTGATCTCCTTCAGGTGCGCGGGCCGCATGTCGCCGGCCAGCCGGCGCCACACCTCCTCGCGCAGCGGCATCGGGCAGTTGACCGAATCGACGCCAAGCAGACTCACGCCGCGCAGGATGAACGGCAACACCGTGGTGTTGAGCGCAGTGCTCGCCGCGAGGCCGATCGAAGCGATGCAGCCCCCCACCTTCATCGTGCTCGCCATCCAGGCGAGCACGTCGCCACCGAGGTTGTCGACGGCGCCGGCCCAGGTTGCCCGGTCGAGCGGCCGGATCTTCGTGAGATCGAGCTCGCTGCGCAGTCTGACCTCCTTCGCGCCGATCCTCTTCAGGTAGTCAGCCTCGCCCGCCTTGCCGGTGAGTGCCACGACCTCGAAGCCCAGACGGGCGAGCGCGTCGACGGCAATCGAGCCGACTCCGCCCGTGGCGCCGTCGACGATCACCGGCCCGTTCGCGGGCCTGAGGCCGTTCTGCTCCATGCGCACGATCGCCAGCCCCGCGGTGAACCCGGCGGTACCGAACGCCATGGCCTCCCACAGCGTCAGGCCCTTGGGCATCTTGACCAGCCAGTCAGCCGGCACGCGCGCGTATTCCGAGTAGCCGCCGTGGTGCTTGACGCCGATGTCGAAGCCGGTCGCGAGCACCGCGTCGCCCTTGGCGAAGCGCGCGTCGCTGGAGGAGACGACCGTGCCGGAAAAGTCGATCCCGCCGATGCACGAGGGGCGCAGCAGGATGCGGCCCTTGCCGGTCGCCGCCAGCGCGTCCTTGTAATTGACGTCGGAGTAGGCGACTTTTACAACCACCTCGCCCGGGTCGAGCTCGTCGAGGCCGTACTCGACGAATCCGGCCTGCACCTTCTTGTCGATCTCGGTGATCCTGAACGCCTTGAACTTGGCCATCGTTTCCCCCTCGGATCGCGATCTTACCGCCGCGCCCGCTCGCTTTGCAGGTATTCGGCCGCCTGCATCTCGTGCAGCCGGCTCGCGGCGCGAGCAAACTCTGCGCTGTGGGCCCCCTCTACGAATAGCTCCTCGGGCTGGGTTTCGGCCGAGACCACCAGCTTGACGCGGTCGTCGTACAGAATGTCGATCAGCCAGGTGAACCGCCGCGCCGCGTCGGCGTTGCGCGCCGACATCCGTGGCACGCCCGACAGGATCACCGTGTGGAAACGCTTCGCCAGGTCGACATAGTCGGCGTACGAGCGCGGACCGGTGCATAGCGCCTCGAAGTCGAACCATACCAACCCTCCCGCGCGTTGGCGGTAGGGGATCCTGCGGCCCTCGACGTCGAGCGGCTGGCGCTCCTGCTCCACGTCCCTGAGCTCCTCGAATATGCGCTCTAGCTCCGACTCCGCGCCCGGCCCGACGTGGTACACCTTGAGCCGTTCCAGCTTGCGCCGGCGGTAGTCGACGCCGCTATCGACCTCGAGCACGTCGAGCTGCGACTCGAGCAGCTCGATCGCCGGCAGGAACCGTTCGCGCTGCAGCCCGTTCGGGTACAGCTCGCGCGGCGCGTAGTTCGACGTCATGCACATCACGACGCCGCGCGCCATCACTTGATCGAGGAAGCGTCCAAGGATCATCGCGTCGGCGATATCGGAGACGTGGAACTCGTCGAAGCAGACCAGGCGGTAACGCCGCGCGGTACGCTCCGCCGCCGCGGCGATCGGATCCTCGGTTCCCTTGAGCTCGTCGAGCTCCCTGTGGATCTCGCGCATGAAGTGGTGGAAATGCACGCGGCGCTTGCGCACCAGCGGTACGCAAAGGAAGAAGCTGTCCATGAGGAAGCTCTTGCCGCGCCCGACTCCTCCCCACAGATATACGCCCTTGGGCAGCGGTGGCTTGACCAGGAGGCGCCTGAGCGCCGTCTTTCGCCGCGCCTTGTAGGCACTCCACTCCTCGTACAGGCGCTGCAGCCGGTCGACGGCGCGCCACTGCGCGGCGTCCGAGACGAAGCCTCGGCTGGCGAGCTGCTGCCGGTAGAGCGTAACGACGTCGAGGCGGGTCGCGGAGTGGCTGGCGGCGTCGGCGCTTGCAACGTCCGCCTCGTGCGCGTTCTGCATTCGGCTAGTGTAAGGCGGCGGTCCCGCCGGGTCAGCGTCCCATGCGCCGGTCGTAGGCCTGAGAAAAACGGGTGCCGAGGTCCGGGTCGCGCTGCGTAGGCCCTTTCGCGTTGAACTGTACGCGCACGCTTCCATCGGCCTGCCGTGCGACCACCACGGTCACGTCGATCCCGTCCTTGCTGCCGCGGATGAGCCCCGTAGAGGGATCTGCCGAAGTGACCCGCACGCCCACGTCCTGTGCGCCGCCCAGCGCCGCGTTCCACGCCGGCTCGAAGTTCGACGACGCCGCAGGATAAACCGGCTGGTAGGCCACGCAGCCCGCCAGCAGCGCGCCCTCCAGGGCAAGGGCAACGACGATGCAGAGCGCCTTTATCATGTCAGCCGTTCAGCGCGCGGTTGTCGACGGCGAGCGCGGCCTCCCGCATCACTTCGGACATCGACGGGTGCGCGTGGCAGATGCGCGCGATGTCCTCGGACGAAGCGCCGAACTCGATGGCCATGACCGCCTCGGCGATAAGCTCGGAGGCCTGGCCGCCGATGGCATGCACGCCGAGCACCCGATCCGTGGTCGCATCCGCGAGCATCTTGATGAATCCTTCCGGCTCGTCCCGCCCCAGCGCGCGGCCGTTGTAGCCGAACGGGAACCGTCCGGCGCGGTAGGCAATGCCCTCGTCCTTGAGCTGCTTCTCGGTCCTGCCGACCCATGCGATTTCGGGCGCGGTGTAGATTACCCACGGAATGGCATCGTAGTTCACGTGGCCGTGCTGGCCGGCGATGATCTCCGCAACCATCACGCCCTCGTCCTCGCCCTTGTGCGCCAGCATCGGGCCGCGCACCACATCGCCGATCGCATACACGCGCGGAAGGCTGGTCCGGCAGTTCTTGTCCACCTCGATCATCCCGCGCGAGTCGATCTTGAGGCCGACGTTCTCGGCGCCCAAATCGTCCGTGTTGGGAACTCTGCCCACCGACACGACGAGGCGGTCACACTCCAATACTTTAGATGAATTATGACTCGTAGTATATTGAATAGAAACAGTTTTATTCGATTGCTTCAGCGCTCCCAAAGTGATCCCCAGCTCGATGTCCAGCCCCTGCTCCTTGGTGAAGACCTTCCAGGCCTCCTGCGCGATCGCCTCGTCCGCGGCCCCCAGGAAAACGGGCAGCGCCTCCAGAATTTTCACCTCCGAGCCGAGCCGGCGCCAGACGCTGCCGAGCTCCAGCCCGATCACCCCGGCGCCGATCACTCCGAGCCTCGCGGGCACCGCATCGAATGCTAGCGCACCGACATTGTCACAGATCAGCCTGTTGTCGACCGGAATGCCTGGCAGATGGCGTGCCTTCGAGCCGGTGGCGATGATCACGTTCTTCGCCTCGACGGTCTCGCCCCCCTTTTCGCCCTTCACTTCGACCTTCCAGGTGGTGCCACCAGAGAGCAGCCGGCCATGCCCCTGGAGCCAGGTGACCTTGTTCTTCCTGAACAGGCCGGCAATGCCGCCGGTCATCTTGCGGACGATTTTCTCCTTTCGCTCCTGCATCTCGGCCAGATCGAGCTTGACCCCGCTGGCGTGGATGCCGTGCACCTTGAACTTGTGCTGCACGCGCTCGTAGTTCTCGGAGGACTCGAGCAGCGCCTTCGAGGGTATGCACCCCACGTTAAGGCAGGTGCCGCCGAGGGCGTACTGGCCGTCCGGGGTCTTCCAGTTCTCGATGCAGGCGGTCGCGAGGCCAAGCTGCGCCGCGCGGATTGCCGCGATGTAGCCCGCCGGCCCCGCGCCGATGACCACCACGTCGAAGCTTTGCGCCATGAGTTGTCCCTACTGCCGCTCGCGCGGCACGAAGATCCAAAGAACGGCGTACGCGAACAGGGTGAAGCCCCCGAGCACCATCCCGAGCACAAACAGAATGCGCCACACCCAGCTCTCGAGGCCCGTGAGGCGCCCGAGCCCGCCGCACACGCCTGCGATCCACCGGTCCGTCTGCGAGAGCCGCAATCGGTTGATTGCGGGTCCCGGTTCGGTTTCCGACGCGCGGTCGTCGAACAGGCGGGCCTTGGCATGCTCGAATTCGGCGCTCGTGAGCGCGCCTTTGTCGAGCAGCTCGTGAAGCTTGGCGATCTCGTCGGCGAGCGACACGGCGTCAGATTTCGAGAACCAGTCGCGCCGGGTCCTCGAGCGCCTCTTTGAGCGCCACCAGAAACAGCACCGCCTCGCGGCCGTCGATGATGCGATGGTCGTACGACAGCGCCAGGTAGTTCATCGGACGTATCACGATCTGGCCGTTCTCCACCACCGGGCGTTCCTTGGTGACGTGCACCCCGAGTATGGCCGACTGCGGCGGGTTGATGATCGGGGTCGAGAGCAGCGATCCGAACACGCCGCCGTTGGAGATCGAGAAGGTGCCGCCGGCCAGCTCGTCGATGCCGAGCTTGCCGTCCTGCGCACGCTTGCCGAATTCGGCGATCTTTTTTTCGATCGCCGCGAAGGAAAGCTGGTCGCAGTCGCGCACGATCGGCACCACGAGGCCTCGAGGGCTGCCCACCGCGATGCCGATGTCGAAATAGCCGTGGTAGACGATGTCATTGCCATCGACCGAGGCGTTCACGACGGGATATCTCTTCAGCGCCGCAACCGCCGCCTTGACGAAGAAGGACATGAACCCGAGCTTCACGCCGTGCTCCTTCTCGAAGCGCTCCTGGTACTTGCGGCGCATGTCCATCACCGGCTGCATGTTGACCTCGTTGAAGGTCGTCAGGATCGCCGCGGTGGACTGCGATTGCACCAGCCGCTCGGCGATGCGCGCCCGCAGCCTCGACATCGGCACGCGTTGCTCCGGGCGGTTACCGAGCAGGCGCTCTACGTTGACGGGCGTGGCCGGCTGCGCCAGCGCCGGCCTGGTCAAGGCAGCGGGCGTCGCTTCCGCCGGGGCCGCCGCATAGGACGCGGGCTTGCCCACGTGCGCCATGACGTCGGCCTTGGTCACGCGGCCGTCCCGGCCGCTGCCCTGGATGCGGCTCGCGTCGATGCCCTGCTCGGCCGCGAGCTTCTGCGCCGCGGGCATCACCGGCGGCGCGGCCTTGGCAGGCGCCGGGGCCGCGACGGGCGCGGCCGCAGGCTTGGCGACGGCTGCCGGTGACGACGGGGCTGCGCTCGGGCGGGCTTCGGTATCGATGGTCGCGATCACCTCTCCCGCCATCACGGCGCCGCCGGTCGACTTGAGAATCTTGGTGAGCACGCCGTCGACGGGCGCGGGCAGTTCCATCACCACCTTGTCGGTCTCGATGTCGATCAGGTTCTCGTCCCGCGACACCGGGTCGCCTTCCTTCTTGTGCCATTCGAGCAGCGTCGCCTCGGCAACCGATTCCGACAGCTGCGGCACTTTCACTTCCACGATCACTTCGTTCTCCCGTTCGATTTTTCCCCGGGTCCGGCTATGCCTCGCCCGGTTTGGCGAAAAACCAGCGCGTAACGCGCCGGGCAGGTGCTGCCTGGGTTACTTGAATTTTCCGAATGCCATGTCGACCAACGCCCCCTGGCGCGCCAGGTGCTTCGCCAGATAGCCGCCGGCCGCCGAAGCCGAAGGCGGCCGCCCGGCGTAGTACAGCCTCTGATCGGCGCGCTTGTTCTCGTTGAAATAGTGCGCCGTCTGGTACCAGGCGCCCTGGTTCTGCGGCTCCTCCTGGCACCACACGATCTCCTGCGCGTTGGGATAGCGCTTGATCTCGGCCGCGAACTGTTTGTGCGGGAAGGGATAGAGCTGTTCCACGCGCACGATCGCCACGTGGTCGTAGCGCCGCTCGCGCCGCGCGCTCAGCAGGTCATAGTAAACCTTCCCGCAGCAGGCCACGACACGCGTCACTTCCTTCGGCTCGAGCGCATCGATTTCCGGGACCACGGTGAGGAAGGAGCCCTTGGCCAGATCCTTGATCGGCACCGACGCTTCCTTCTTGCGCAGCAGCGACTTGGGCGTGAGCACGACCAGGGGCTTCCTGAACGGCCGCAGCATCTGGCGCCTGAGCAGATGAAAGATCTGCGAGGCGTTCGAGGGCACGCATACCTGCATATTGTGCTCGGCGCAAAGCTGGAGATAGCGCTCGAGCCGCGCCGACGAATGCTCGGGGCCCTGGCCTTCGTAGCCGTGCGGCAGGAACAGCGTCAGACCGCATACGCGGCCCCACTTCGTTTCGCCAGAGCTGATGAACTGATCGACCACCACCTGCGCGCCATTGGCGAAGTCACCGAACTGAGCCTCCCAGATGACCAGCGCATTGGGCTCGGCGGTGGCATAGCCGTACTCGAAGCCGAGGACCGCCTCCTCGGACAGCACCGAATCGATGACCACGAACGAACCCTGGTCCTTGGAGATGTTGGACAGCGGGGTGTAAGTTCCCTGGTCCCAGCGTTCCCGGTCCTGGTCGTGCAGTACCGCGTGGCGGTGCGCGAACGTGCCGCGGCCGCTGTCTTGCCCCGAGAGACGCACGTCGTAGCCGTTCGAGAGCAGGGACGCGTAGGCCAGCGTCTCGGCCATGCCCCAGTCCACCGGCAGCTTGCCTTCGGCCATTTGCTTGCGCGCCTGGATCACGCGCTCAACCGTCGGGTGCAGCCTGAAATCCTCCGGCACCGAGGTGACGCGCTCGGCCAGGCGCTGCAGCTCCGCCAGGGGCACGTGAGTCTCGGCCACGTCGGTCCACTTCGTGTTCAGGAAGGGCGCCCAGTCGACTGCGAACTTGCTCTTGAAGTTGGAGATGACCGGGTTGGTGCTGTGCTTGCCCGCGTCCAGATCGGCCCGGTACTTCTTGATCAGGTCCTCGGCGGCGTCGGCCCCGATCACCCCCTGCGCCACGAGCCTGTCCGCGTAGAGCTTGCGCGTCCCGGGGTGCTGGCCGATCTTCTTGTACATCAGCGGCTGCGTAACGAAAGGCTCGTCCTGCTCGTTGTGGCCGAGCTTGCGGAAGCAGACCAGGTCGATCACCACGTCCTTCTTGAACTGCTGGCGAAAGTCCAGCGCGAGCTGCGTTACGAACAGCACCGCTTCCGGGTCGTCGCCGTTGACGTGGAAGATGGGCGCTTCGACCATCTTCGCCACGTCGGTGCAGTAGATCGTCGAGCGCGTGTCGCGCGGGTCCGAGGTGGTGAAGCCGATCTGGTTGTTGACCACGATGTGGACCGTGCCGCCGGTGCCGTAGCCGCGCGTTCCGGAAAGGTTGAGCGTCTCCATCACCACGCCTTGCGCGGCGAACGCGGCGTCGCCGTGAATCAGGATCGGCAGCACCTGCTCGCCCGACTTGTCGTCTCGCCGGCGCTGGCGCGCGCGCACCGAGCCTTCGACCACCGGGTTGACGATCTCCAGGTGCGAGGGATTGAACGCGAGCGAGATGTGCACCGGCCCGCCCGGCGTCGAGATGTCCGTCGAGAATCCGTTGTGGTACTTGACGTCCCCCGCCGGCAGTTCGTGGGCATGCTTGCCCTCGAACTCCAGGAACAGCTCCTGCGGCGTCTTGCCGAGGACGTTGACGAGCACGTTCAGGCGTCCGCGGTGGGCCATGCCGATCACGAACTCCTGCACCCCCGCGGCCCCGGCGCGCTGGATCAGCTCGTCGATCGACGGGATCAGGCTCTCGCCGCCTTCCAGCGAAAAGCGCTTCTGACCGACGTAGCGTGTGTGCAGGTAGCGCTCGAGCTGCTCGGCCTCGGTCAGCTTCTGCAACAGGCGCTTCTGCATTTCGGGCGGATAGCTCTGCGCGCCGCGCAGCGGCTCGACGCGCTGCTGTATCCAGTCGCGCTGGCCGCGGTCGCTGATGAACATATACTCGAAGCCGATGTTTCCGCAGTAGGTCTCGCGCAGCGCATGGATCAGGTTCCTGAGCGTGGTGCGGTCCAGTCCGACGAACGACCCCGCGTTCACCTCGCGGTCGAGATCCGCCTCGCTTAGATCGTAGTAAGCCGCCTCGAGCTCGGGCACGGCCGGCCGCGGAATGCGCTTGAGCGGATCGAGCGTCGCCCAGCGCGCGCCCGCGATGCGGTACGCCGTGATCAGCAGCAGCGCGGAAACCTGCAGTCGCTCGTGAACTGCGTCGACCTGCGGTGCCGCGCGCCCCGCGAGCTCGCCCGTCCGCGCGCGCTGCACGAACGACTCGACCACCGGCGCATGCGCCACGTCCTTCGCCGCTCCCGCGGCGCCGGGAAGCAGCTGCATCTGGTCGAAGTACTCGCGCCACTCCCCGGGCACCGCGCCCGGGTTGGCCAGGTACTGCTCGTACAGCTCCTCGATGAACGGCGCGTTGCCGCCGAAGAGATACGAGTTGGCAAGCAGCTCCTTCATCATGGCGCTTCCCCTTACCTCTTGTCGACCGGTTGCACGTCGCGGCGCGTCGCGCCCTTATAGAGCTGGCGCGGCCGGCCGATTTTCTGCTCCGGGTCGCCGACCATCTCGTTCCACTGTGCGATCCAGCCCACGGTGCGCGCCAGCGCGAAGATGCAGGTGAACATGCTCACCGGGATTCCGAGCGCGCGCTGCACGATGCCGGAATAGAAGTCGACGTTCGGGTAGAGCTTGCGCGACACGAAGTAGTCGTCTTCGAGGGCGATCTTCTCCAGCGCCATGGCGAGCTTGAAAAGCCGGTCGTTGGCCAGACCCAGCTCCTCCAGCACCTCGTAGCAGGTCTCGCGCATCAGCTTGGCGCGCGGGTCGTAGTTCTTGTAGACGCGGTGCCCGAAGCCCATCAGCTTGACGTGGGAGTTCTTGTCCTTCACCTGCCTGATGAACTCGCCGATCTTCGACACGTCGCCGATGTGGTCGAGCATCTGCAGCGCCGCCTCGTTCGCGCCGCCGTGCGCCGGCCCCCACAGGCAGGCGATGCCGGCGGCGATGCAGGCGAAGGGATTGGCGCCGGACGAGCCCGCCAGCCGCACCGTGGAAGTCGAGGCGTTCTGCTCATGGTCGGCGTGCAGGATGAGGATACGGTCGAGCGCTCGTACCAGGACGTCGTTCACTACGTAGTCCTCGGACG
>Ga0316631_10000051_pt1 | contig 16460 bp, 20 predicted proteins | sample OWC_May_M1_C1_D3_FD_207672 | JGI IMG/M metagenome (GOLD analysis project Ga0316631, IMG submission 207672) | Wetland soil microbial communities from Old Woman Creek delta, Ohio, United States - OWC_May_M1_C1_D3_A | ecosystem: Environmental > Terrestrial > Soil > Wetlands | place: USA: Ohio... | reverse complement strand
GGAGAGGTCGAGGCGCTTGAGCCACGCGTGCGCGTAGGGGCTGCGGAAAAACACCGCGTGAGCGAGGCGCGGAAAGCGCAGGTCGTCGACGTAGGCGCCGCGCCCCTGCAGCAGGCGCCGCGCGTTCGCGCGCGGCTCGCTCTTGCCGATGTAGCCGGTCTGCACGTTCGCGCCGGGCGCCTTCTTGGGCGCCTCGGCGCGCGTCCTGAAGAGCTTCTCGGGTGCGTTCATCGCCTGGCCCCCTCGCGCTGCGTTTCGAGCACTGCCTCGACCGCGTCGACGATCGCCTGGTAGCCGGTGCAGCGGCAGTAGTTCCCCGACAGGTGCACGCGGATCTGCTCGCGCGTCGCGTCGGGACGGTTTTTCACCAAGTCTAGCGCCGCCATCAGCATTCCCGGGGTGCAGAATCCGCACTGCAACGCGTTGCGCTCGTGAAACGCAGCCTGCAGCGCGGCGAGCTCGCCCGAGTCCGACAGGCCTTCGATCGTGTCGACCTTGCGGCCGTCGGCCTGGGCCGCGAGCATCAGGCAGCCGCGCAGGATTTCGCCGTCGACCCGCACCGTGCAGGCGCCGCACACGCCGTGCTCGCAGCCGATGTGCGAGCCGGTGAGGCCCATCTCGTCGCGCAGAAAGTCGATCAGGTGCTGGCGCGCCGGGACGCGACGCGCCACGCGCGAGCCGTTCAGCACGAGGGTGATGTCGAGTTCGGTCGCCGGCGATCGGCTCATGGTGCCTCCGGGGTCATTGCGCGAGAGCCGCGAGCGCGCGGCCAGTGAGCACGCGCGCCAGGTGCAGCTTGGCCGCGGCGGAGTGATAGAGATCGGGCAACGGAGCCAGGTCCTCGCCCAGCGCGGCTTGCGCCGCCGAAACCGTCTGCGGCCCGTACATCTTCCCTTCTACCGCCGCCGCGGCGCGCGGGGCGCGCACCGCGGTCGCGCCGACGCCCAGGTAAGCGAGGCGCAGGTCGGAGAGCCTGCCACCTTCCACGCGCGCGTGCGCGGCGACGCCGACGATCGCGTAGTCGCCGTGCCGGCGCGCGAGTTCCAGGAACGCAGAGCGATAGCCGGGCTTGGCGAGAGGGAACTCGGCCGCGAGCAGCAGCTCTTGCGGCTCGAGCGCAGTACTGTACAGCCCGCGGAAGAAGTCGCGCGCCGCGACGCGCCGCTCGCCGCCCGGGTGGGCGATGACTAGGGTGGCGTCGAGCGCGAGGGCGCAGGCCGGGTATTCGGCCGCGGGATCGGCGAGCGCGAGCGATCCGCCCAGGGTTCCCGCGTTGCGGATCGCCACGTGCGCGACGTGCGGCACCGCCTGCGCGAGCAGCGGCACGTGCCGCGCCACCTCGGCCGATCTCTCGATCTCGCAGTGCCGCGTCAGCGCGCCGACACGCAGCACATCCTGCAGCACCCGGATTCCGGACAACTCCCTCAGGCCGGTAATGTCGACCAGCACCTCGGGTGACGAGAGTCGCATGTTGAGCGACGCGAGCAAGCTCTGCCCACCGGCCAGCACGCGCGCGGCCTCGCCGTGCCTGGCGAGTAGCTCGAGCGCCTCCCCGAACGACTCCGGGCGCACGTAGGCAAACGACGGCGCTTTCATCCCAACCCCTCCTCCGTATGCATTATATGCAGCAAGAGGCCGCGGCGACCGGGGCTTGACCCTGGAGTAAAGTCCAGGGTTTAGCCTGCGCTCTGCGACGTTCGACGGAGGATCGCATGACGGCAATAACCATCGGCAAGCTTGCTCGCGCAGCAGGCGTCGGCATCGACACCGTGCGGTTCTACGAGCGCGCCGGACTGCTCAACAAGCCCCAGCGCACGGCGTCGGGCTACCGCCTGTATGACGCGCGCGCCGTCGCGCGGCTGCACTTCGTGCGGCGCGCGAAGGCGCTCGGCTTCACGCTCGAAGAAATCGGCGGGCTGCTGGCGCTCAACGACGGAGGCGGCAAGCGCTCGTCTGTGCGTGCGCTCGCCGAGCGCCGGCTCGCAGAGGTCGAACAACGCCTGGCCGAGCTCACCGGCATGCGCGACACCCTGCGCCACCTGGTGCACGAGTGCCGGAGCGACGGCCCGCTCGCGGGCTGCCCGATCATCGACGCCGTTGTGAATTCGAATCGTCCAACCCAGGGAACGCGCCGCGCGCGTCCCGCCTAGAGAGGAGCCAAATCATGCAAACCACGCATGCGCACCACCACGTCCACGCGGGACATGGCGCAGCAACGGCCTCGCCCGCCCGGCTTTCAGTTTCGGCGACGCTGCATTGCCTCGCCGGCTGTGCGATCGGCGAATTCATGGGCCTCGCCGTCGGTGTGTCCCTCGGTTTGAGCCCGTGGACGACCATGGCGCTCGCGACGGTGCTCGGGTTCCTGAGCGGCTACGCGCTCGGCCTGCTGCCGCTCGTGCGTCAGGGCATGAGCGTTGGGCAGGCACTCCGCACGATCTGGCTGGGGGAGACGCTCTCGATCGCGGCCATGGAACTGGCCATGAACCTCACCGACTACCACGTCGGCGGTATCGCAGTCGCCTCGATGCTCGATCCGCGCTTCTGGATCGGCTATGCGGCTGCGCTACCCGCGGGATTTGTCGTCGCCTGGCCGGTGAATTACTGGTTACTGAAGAACAACTTCAAGCAGCACCGCCACTAAGCCGCCCGAGCAGCTTGCGGATGATTTCGTACGAGAAACCGCGGCTTTGCAGGAAACGCGCGCGGCGCGCACGCTCCTCGGGGGTTGCAGCAGGGGAGGAATACTTGCGTCGCAGGATCGCGCGCGCGCGCTCAATTTCGCCGCCGCGCACGCCGGCCGCGACGCTCTCGGCGGCTTCGTCGGCGATACCCTTTGCGCGCAGATCGTGCACGACGCGCGCCGCGCCGTACTTGCGCGCGAGCTGGTGCGCGCGCGCCTCGGCGTAGCGCTCGTCCGAGAGTTCTTTTTTCTGCGCGAGCTCCTCGAGCAGCCGCTCGAGCGCCTCGGGCGATTCGGCGTGCGGCGCGAGCTTGCGCGCGAGCTCCGCGCGCGAGTGCTCGCGCCGGGCGAGCAGGCGGAGCGCCCGCTGCCTGAGCTCAGCCGCGCTTGCGGGCCGGGGCTGGGGCAGACGCCTCTTCCTCGTTCGCCGCAGGCACTACGGGCAGTGGCAGCCCCACGCCCGCGGCCTCGCGGACCTTGGTTTCGATCTCGCGCGCGAGCTCCGCGTTGTCCTTGAGGAAATCGCGTGCGTTGTCTTTCCCCTGTCCGAGCCGGTCGCCCTTGTAGGTGTACCAGGCGCCGGTCTTCTCGACCACGCCGTACTGAACGCCGAGCTCCAGGATTTCGCCTTCGCGCGAAATGCCCGAGCCGTACATGATGTCGAACTCCGCCTGGCGGAACGGCGGCGCGACCTTGTTCTTGACCACCTTGACGCGCGTCTCGGAGCCGACCACCTCGTCACCCTTCTTGATCGAGCCGATGCGGCGGATGTCCATGCGCACCGAGGCATAGAACTTGAGCGCGTTGCCGCCGGTGGTGGTCTCCGGGTTGCCGAACATCACCCCGATCTTCATACGGATCTGGTTGATGAAGATCACCAAGGTATTGGTGCGCTTGATGTTGGCGGTGAGCTTGCGCAAGGCCTGGCTCATGAGGCGCGCCTGCAGGCCCATCTGCGGTTCGCCCATCTCGCCCTCGATCTCGGCCTTGGGCGTCAGCGCCGCCACCGAGTCCACCACGATGACATCGACCGCGCCCGAGCGCACCAGCATGTCGGCGATCTCGAGCGCCTGCTCGCCGGTGTCGGGCTGGCTGATAAGCAGATTGTCGATGTTGACGCCGAGCTTGGCGGCATATTGCGGATCGAGCGCGTTTTCCGCGTCGATAAAGGCTGCGGTGCCGCCCATTTTCTGGACTTCGGCGACCACCTGCAGCGTGAGCGTCGTTTTGCCCGAGGATTCGGGTCCGTAGATCTCGACCACCCGGCCGCGCGGCAGTCCCCCGACCCCGAGCGCCAGATCCAGCCCCAGCGACCCGGTGGATACCACCTGCACGTCCTTCACGGCCTCGGAGTCCATGCGCATGATCGAGCCCTTGCCGAACTGCTTCTCGATCTGGGCGAGCGCTGCGGCGAGCGCCTTGGATTTGTTGTCGTCCATCGTGTACCTCTTTTTATGTTGAGGTCGGCATCTACGGCGGTCACGCCCCTTCGGGCGGTTCCCGGGCCGACACCGGATACTGTATAAACGTCCATGTATTCTAGCGGTTGACGCCGGCGTGTCAACGGGGCCGGTGTAACATCCGCCTTTTCTTCAATCGGCACAGTCAGTTGGGAGACAGATGATGGCGAAGCTCGCTTTTCTCGGCCTGGGCGTGATGGGCTATCCGATGGCCGGCCACCTGCTGAAAAAGGGCGGCCACGACGTGACGGTTTACAACCGATCGGCCGCCAAGGCCGCGCAGTGGGTGAAGGAATACGGCGGCCGGAGCGCTGCCACGCCGCACGACGCCGCCAAAGACTGCGAGCTGGTGATGATGTGCGTCGGCAATGACGACGACATCCGTTCGGTGGTCTACGGCGACCAAGGCGCGCTAGCCGGGATGAAAAAAGGCGCCATCCTGGTCGATCACACCACGGCCTCGGCAATCATCGCGCGCGAGCTCGGCGCCAAGTGCAAGGAGAAGGGCTTGGGCTTCGTCGACGCGCCGGTGTCGGGCGGCCAGGCCGGCGCGGTCAACGGCCAGCTGGGCATCATGTGCGGCGGCGAGGAAGCGACCTTCGCCAAGGTCAAGCCGGTGCTCGATCTGTACGCGAAGATGTGTTCGCTGATCGGCCCGGCGGGGTCGGGGCAGCTCACCAAGATGGTCAATCAGATCGCGATCGCCGGGCTGCTGCAGGGACTGTCCGAGGCGCTCAACTTCGGCAAGCGCGCGGGCCTCGACATCGAGAAGGTGATTGGCGTGATCTCCAAGGGCGCAGCGCAGTCCTGGCAAATGGAGAATCGCTGGAAGGTCATGAACGAGGTCAAGTTCGACGGTTTCGGCTTCGCCGTGGACTGGATGAGAAAGGACCTCGGCATCTGCCTCGAGGAGGCGAAGAAGAACGGCGCGCGACTGCCGGTCACGGCGCTGGTCGACCAATTCTACGCCCAGGTGCAGGCGCGTGGCGGCAAGCGCTGGGACACCTCCTCCCTGATGAATCTGCTGGCGAAGGACTAAAGGTCTACTTCGAGCGCTGCAGTTTCCAGGTCGCGAGCGGCCCGAGCAGGGCGCCCACGCCGAGCGTCGACCAGGCGACGCCCCAGGCAAAAGCGTCGGCCGAGCCGCGCCCGGACCCCGCTAGGTCGAGCGCCCAGCCGAACACCACCGGACTGATGACGCCGGCGCCGAAACCGATCGCCGAGCGCACGGAAAACGCGACGCCAACCTGGTGCGGAGACACGCTCTCGGCGAGCAGCGTCGAGTGGGTCGACGAGTCGGCGATCGCCGAGAAGTTGTAGGCGCAGGCGAGCAGCACGAGCAGCGCCGCTGGGGCGTTGACCAGCCAGCCGATCGAGAACGACAGCGCAAGGCTCACGCACGACCACAGCAGGATGGTCTGGGTCCGGCCCCAGCGGTCGGCCATCGTGCCGCCGAGAATGCTGCCGCCGATGTTCGCGACGTAGGTGACGGCACTCAAGGCGAGCGCCGCGGTGGCGGCAGCGCGGGCGCCACTGCCGTTCGCAGCGAGGGCCGCCGTGAGGAAAGCGGGCAGCCAAGCCCACAGCCCGAGCAACTCCCAGTTGTGGCAGGTGTAGCCGAGGATCGAGAGCATGCCGCGCCGGTTCGCGAGCACCGCCGGCAGTGACGCGAGCGCGCCCTCGCCTGCCGGGCGCGGATGCACCACATTGGGCGTCGAGCGCATCGCGGCGACCGCCACGATCCAGGCGAGCACCGACAGCGCGGCCACGGCGCCCAGCGCCGCGCGCCAGCCGGCGAAGCCGAGCACCAGGCCGGAAAGGCCGAGGCACAGCGCGTAACCCGCGCTCGAAGCACCGATAACGAAGCCCATCGCGCGCCCGCGCCGGCTGCGATCGACGTGCTCGTTCACCAGCCCGAGCGCCGGTGTGTAGGTGCCGCCTTGGCCAAGGCCGGTGAGCAGGTGCAGCCAGTACGCCGACCAGAAGCCGTCCGCGAAAGCGACGAACAGGATCGGCGCCACCCACGCCGCCGCTCCGGTCAGCAGGTAGGCGCGCCTCGCGCCGTAGTGGTCGGCGATGAAGCCGACGACGAAAAGCGAAACGAGGTAGCCGAGGTGGAACGCGGACTGGATCAGCCCCGCCTCGCGCGCGGTGAGGCTCCATGCGTGCTGGGTGAGCGGCAGGACGGCGGAATAAGCCACGAACCAGGTCGCGGCGAGCAGGCGGCTCGCGCACACCGCGGCGAGCCAGCCTCCAGAGCCGGGCCGCAGGCTCAAGTCACACACCTCATTGTTCTCATCGTGTTCCGGCCTCGGGCGGATATTCCGTCTTCTTCGTATTCGGCAGTTGCGGCCGCCAAGCCATCATAACTTGGCGCGCAATCCCGCCGTTGATTGCCATGCGCCGCGCAGCGTCATGACCGTCCCATTCCTTCGCAATCGCAGTACCTGCATCCCGCGTTCGCGGGAGGCGTGCGTCCGCGCCTAGCTCGTTTAGGCAATTGTCGGCGCGAGACGTCGTCCCTAGCATTGGTATCGTCTCGGCGCATGTCGCGCCCCGACGTTGTTCCTCAGCAAGGAGGATTGAGCCATGAACATCCGACTGAAGCACGTGCTTGCCGCGCCGGCGTGCGCGGCCCTTTTCGCGTTGAGCAGCCATGCCGGCGCCGCGGATCCGGTGTATGAGGGCAAGGCAGGATCGCGCGTTGAAAAGCTGGCGACCGAGAGTGTCGGCATCGAGGCCGTCCGAGCCTCCCACGCGCAGCCCTCGGCCGCTGGCGTGTCTGGGCAGACTGAACGCAACGCACCGGCTGCGAACGTGCCGGCATCCGCAGTACCCGCTAAGACGATCGCCGACCCCGATACGAGCGACGCCCGGCTGGACAACTACCGACTCGAGCTAAACAACTGCTGTGGGCCGGAAGAACGATAAATCGTGATCGCTGCGTGCCGTTCGGTACCATGCGTGCTGGGTGAGGCGGGACGCCGGAGTAAGCCGCGAGCCGGGTGGCAGGCTTAACAGCCGCACCCGCTCGTGCTTCCCCCCATCGTAATCGGGCTTGCGGCCGTTATCCCGCTTTCCCGGTATGCTGCCCAAGCGGCCTCTTTGCCATAATAGCTTGCCGTGTCAGTCAGCTTTGGGGCGCATGGACCAGACCAGCATCCTGATCGTCGAGGACGAGCCAGAGTTCCTTAGGTCGTACTGCGAGGCCGTCGGGCGCGAACCCGGCTTCAGCCTCGTGGGCGCGGTTACCTCGCTCGGCGCCGCCAACGCACTGCTCGAACGCCAGGTGCCGGACGTGCTGGTGGTCGATTTGGGATTGCCCGACGGCAACGGGACGGAACTCATCCGCCGCGCGGTAAGGCAAAGGCACGATTGCGATGCGCTGGTCGTCACGGTATTCGGTGATGATCGCCACGTGATCGACGCGATCGAGGCAGGCGCGACCGGCTACATCCTCAAGGACAGCCCGGCAAGCGAGTTGGTGCGCTGCATCCAGGAGCTGCGCGCGGGAGGCTCGCCGATCAGTCCCAGCATCGCGCGGCGCCTGCTCGATCGGATGCGCCTTCCCGACGGTAAGGCTGCGGGGGCGGCGCCGCAGGCGCAGCAGGGCCCGCTTACCGAGCGCGAGGCGGAGATCCTGCGCCTGGTGGCGAAAGGCCTGAGCTTCGCCGAGGTCGGAGCCGCGCTCGCCATCTCGTCGCACACTGTCGTCGCACACGTGAAAAGCATCTACCGTAAGCTTTCGGTGCACTCGCGCGGCGAAGCGGTGTTCGAAGCGTCGCAGATGGGATTGTTGTAGCAGTTCGCGTCCCTCGAACGGTGGCGATCCCCATCCAGGTTGCGCGCTTGGCGGCCAGCGTGCTCGTGGCGGCCGCATGCGGCGCGCATGCCTCACCGGTGCGCATCGACCGCGCCGAAATGGCTCCGCTGGTCGACCACGCCGCGACCGCATGGCGCTCCGTACAGCTCCCGGACTCCTGGGATCACGCCGATTCGTCGCATCCAGTGCGCGTCGCGTATCGGCTGCGCGCATACCTCGACAAGCCTGCCGACGAGTCGCATGCGATCTACATTCCACGCGCAGGCAACCGGGTCGAAGTTCGCCTCAACGGCGAAATCCTCGAGCGCTTCGGCAACCTGGAAGTCGCGAGCGCCGACTACAGCAAGTTGCCGCTGCTTGTAGTAACGCCGGCGCGGCTTTTGAGGACCGGTGACAATGTCATCGAAATTCGAGTGGCCGCCGAGCGTGGCCACAAGGGCGGCCTGTCGCGGGTCTGGTTCGGCCCCGAGCGCGAAATCAATTCGCTCTACGGCAAGCGGATGTTTTGGCTGTCGACCGGATCGCTGCTCGTTGCAAGTGCTTGCCTGGTTCTCGGCCTGCTCGCGCTTTCGGTCGCGTGGCGGCTGGGGGACCGGATCTATGCATGGTTCGGCGTCGCCACCCTGCTGTGGTCGCTGCGCATGGTGAATGTGATGATCCCCGAGCCACCGGTTCCGCTCACCTGGTGGGACCCGCTCATCAATGCGGCATACGGCTGGTATATCGCCCTCATCTGCCTCTTCACTCTGGACGTGCTCGAACTCAGGGCATCGCTCGTGCGGCGGGCGCTGGGATTATTCGCGATCGTCACGCCGTTCGTCGCGCTTTACAGCAGCCTGCAGGGTACCCCTCGCATCTGGACCGCCTGGGCCGCGGTGATGCTCCTCGTTGCCGCGACTGTCGGGGTGCAGGTCATTGCCAGCACGGTGCGCCGGCCGCGCACTGAAGGCGTGCTGCTATCGCTCTCCGCTCTACTCGGCGTCGGTGCGGGTGCGCGCGATTACCTGCTGTATCGCAGCTCGGCGGCCGCCTACGGCAGCTTCTCCGTCACGCGCTACGTCGCGCTCGCGTTTATGCTCGCCATGGCATGGATCCTGATCGACCGCTTCGCGCGCGCAATGCGCTCCGAGGCGGAAGCGAACCGTACGCTAACCCGACGCGTGGAAGAGAAGGAACGCCAGCTGGCCGCAAACTACGAGCACTTGCGCCGCCTGGAGCGCGAGCATGCGACCGCCGACGAGCGCCAGAGAATCATGCAGGACATGCACGACGGTCTCGGCTCGCAGCTGCTGTCCTCGCTCGCGCTGGTCGAGCGCGGAGCGCTCGACCAGCGCGGCATGGCACAACTGCTGCGCGAAGCGATCGACGATATGCGCCTAGCGATCGATACGCTCGCACCCGGCCATGAAGGACTGCTCGAATCGCTCGGCAACCTGCGCTACCGGCTCGAGCCGCGATTTCGCGCGGCGGGAACTGAGCTGCGTTTCAGCCTGCGCGATCTCCCGGACCGCATCGACGTGCCGCAGGACGCCGCGCTGCAGATCTTGCGCGTGCTCCAAGAAGCGTTAACCAACGCGCTCAAGCACGCGCGTCCGAAGCTGGTCGAGGTCGACGTCGTGCTCCAACCGGACCCGCCGCGCTTGCTGCTGGTGGTCTCCGACGACGGCGCGGGTTTCGATCCGCGCGCACCGGGCCGCGGTCGAGGACTGAGCGGAATGCAACGCCGAGCCAAGGGTATCGGCGCCTCGCTCGACGTTTCATCGGGTGCCGCGGGCACGCGGGTAACACTTTCCTACGCGATGCCTTCGTTGGCGTAATCCGGGCATCCCGCGAATGCGGGACGCATTCACGCCTCGCCTAACTCATTTGCAGGATTCTCGGGGCAACGCACCACTCCTAGCATCGGTTCCATCTCGACGCTCGTTGCGTTGGGACACCGACAAAAAAGGAGCCATACATGAACTCGATATCGAAAAAGCTAATCGCCATCCCGCTTTGCGCCGCATTGGCGGGGTTCTCGGGACTCGCCCGCGCGGGCGACATCGAGGAAGCGATGGAGTACTACGACAGTGGCCGCTACGCGCTCGCCGTCGACCGCTTCCAGGCCGCCGCAGTCGCCGGCGACGCGCGCGCGCAGGAAATCCTCGCCTTCATGTACGCGCTGGGCAGTGAGATGTATCCGGGTGTGACGCGCGACATGCGCGCTGCGTCCCACTGGTTCGACCTCGCGGCGAAAAACGGCCGGTCCGTTAGCCGCTATATGGCCTGCGCCATGCGGCGCGAAGAAACGGCTGCCAAGGTTGGCAGCCTGTGCTTCGAACGAGTTGCTGAGGTCGGTAAGCCGGGACCGCGCTGATCGCGGTGAGCTACACCGCCATCCCGGCGAGGCGCACCGGGATGCGGCGCGGGCCGAATGGCTTGCCGTATTTCTGGTAGCGGCCGGCGACCTGCGCGCCGCAGTGCTCGCAGGCCCCTGACTCGGTCAGGTGGTAGCCGCGAATGTCGTACCAGTCGCGAACGATCACGGCCTCGCCGCACGACGGGCAATAGGTGGTGCCGCCCTCCTCGTCGTGCACGTTGCCGGTGTAGACGTAGCGCAGGCCGGCGCGCAAGGCGATCTGTCGTGCGCGCTTGAGGGTCGCCGGCGGCGTCGCGGGGACGTCGCGCATCTTCCAGTCCGGATGGAAGGCGGTGAAGTGCAGCGGCACGTCGAGGCCCAGATTTTGCGCGATCCACTTGCACTCGGCCTCGATCTCGGCGTCTGAGTCGTTCTTGCCCGGGATCAGCAGCGTGGTGATCTCGGTCCAGACGTCGGTCTGCTTGACGAGGTACACGAGCGTGTCGAGCACTGGCTGCAGGTGCGCACCGGTGAGCTTGAAGTAGAAGTCGTCCGTGAACGCCTTGAGGTCGACGTTGGCCGCGTCCATGCGCGAATAGAACTCGCGCCGCGGCTCGGCGTGGATGTAGCCGGCGGTCACAGCCACGGTCTTCACGCCTTTCGCATGGCAGGCATCGGCCACGTCGAGCGCGTACTCGGCGAAGATCACCGGATCGTTATAGGTGAAAGCGACGCTCTTGCAGCCCAGGCGCAATGCGGCGTCGGCGATCGCCTGCGGGGTCGCCTCGTCCATCAGCCGGTCCATCTCGCGCGACTTGGAGATGTCCCAGTTCTGGCAGAACTTGCACGCCAGGTTGCAGCCCGCGGTGCCGAAGGAGAGCACGCTCGATCCGGGATAGAACTGGTTGAGCGGCTTCTTCTCGATCGGATCGACGCAAAAGCCCGACGAGCGTCCGTACGTCGTCAGCACCATCTTGCCGTCCTGCATCTTCCTCACGAAGCAGGCACCGCGCTGCCCTTCGTGCAGCTTGCAGTCGCGCGGGCACAGGTCGCACTGGATGCGCCCGTCTTCGAGCGCATGCCACCAGCGCCCGGGATGCTTCGATTCTTCGATCATGCTAGTGCGCCGTGAAGTCGGACTCGCGCCACTTGACCACCTGGTAGCGCCACACGTTGCAGTGGATGAGCCGCGTGTCGGCCGGCAGCCCCGCCTTTCGCTTGAGCTCCTCGATGAACCTTCGGCGGTCAGGCAGGCTTTCCCAGACCTGCGGCAGGAACGTTCCGCGCCGCCCGCGGTGCTCCAGGATCACGCCGTCCACGCCCGGCTTGAGCTTGACGAGCAGATCGACTTCGTCTGAGAAGGGGACGCGCTCCGGCTCCGTCAGCAACGAAACCTCCGTCTCCACCTGCGGCCATTCGTGGGCCGCAAGCGGCGCGAAGCGCGGATCGCGGAACGCGGCGTTCTCCGCGTTCGCCGCGACGTCGACGCCGAGCGGACGGTGCGCCTGCAGGCTGCCGATACAGCCACGCAGCCTGCCCTCCAACGTGAGAGTGACGAAGGTCGCGCCTGGCTGCTGCAGCCACGCCGTCCCATCGAGCCGCGGCGGCGCCGCGGCCTGCCCCAGGCGATGCCCGATCGTGCCGCGCGCGATCCCGACGAGCGTCCGGCCGGCCTCGTCCCGCGACGCATTTTCGCCGTCGTAGAGCGCGAACGCCGAATAGCCGACCACGCGCTCACGGTCGCCCGCGGTATCACCCGAGTTACACGCCGCGAGCGCCTTGATCGACAGGCCCTTGGCCGCGGCGACGTGCAGCAGCCCGTTCAGCGGCGTCGCGCCGCAGGCCTCTTCATGGTCCAGGTCGGTGGCGAACCCGGTTATGCGACGGATTGTCGAGGCGTCGATGCGCTTCGCCTCGTCGTAGCGGTGATAGTGCGAAAGGTCGGTGCTGAGAATAACGATCGTCTCCTCACCGCCCCACAACCTCTCGATCACCTCGGCAACCTCGGCGACTCCGGCGTTGCCTACGGCGAACGGCGCCAGCTTGAATTGGCCCAGCACGCTTTGCAGGAACGGCAGCTGCACTTCCAGTGAATGTTCCAGGGCGTGCGCGGGTGCACTGGTCACAACCTGCGGCAGGTCGGCCACTGCCTGCAGCGCCTCGGCGTCGATCGGGACCCGGCCCAGCGGGGTCTCGAACTGGTCTGCGGCCGGCGCCGCCAGGCCGCGCACCGGCACGCGGTGCACGGGGCCGAGCATCACGACGCGCTTGACCACACCGCGCGCCGCCACGAGCTCGCGGTAGGCGCGCCCCGCAACCGGACCAGAGTAGACATAACCCGCGTGCGGCACGACCAGCGCCTTGGGAAAGCCTAATCGAGGTTCAGCGTCCTCGCCTGTACCCACCAGCTCGTCCACCTGCGCGGCGAGCACGCGCGGATCGCCCGGATAGAAGGCGCCTGCTACGGCTGCGGGTCGCACGGTTGCCATACCGAAAGAATATGGGGCCGGATGCCCAAACTTCTAGTCCCGCGGCGCCTCTGCGTCAAGCCACTCGATGACTCCTTGCAGCGCACGCATCACGGACTGGCGCCGGACCCTCTCCCGGTCGCCCGTGAAATGCCGCGTCTCACTCCGCACCGTCCCGGTTTTGCCGGCCCAGGCGAAGCACACCATCCCCACGGGTTTGGCCGGCGTGCCACCGCTCGGCCCGGCAACGCCGGTCACGGCGACGGCAATCGACCCTCGGCTCGCGCCGAGCGCGCCAAGCGCCATCTCGCGCGCTGTGTCCTCGCTCACCGCACCGGCGCGGGCAAGCGTCTCGGCCCGAACTCCGAGAAGTTCCTGTTTCGACTCGTTGGAATACGTGACGAAGCCACGCTCGAACCAGTCCGAACTGCCCGAAACCGCGGTGATGGACTGGGCCACCCAGCCTCCGGTGCAGGACTCGGCCGTCACGAGCAACGCTCCGCTGGCCTTGACGCGGCCACCGGCAAGCTTGGCCAGGGTCATCAGGGACTCGTGCGGCATCTCAGATCAACAGCCTCTTTGCGATCGCCAGAACCAGCATGGTATAGCCGGCCGCGAGCAGGTCGTCGAACATCACGCCGAATCCGCCCTTGAAGCGCCGCTCGAATTGACGGATCGGCGGCGGCTTCACGACGTCGAACAGGCGAAACACCACGAATGCGGCGATCTGCCAGGGGGGCCGCGCCGGAACGACCAGCAGCACCGCGAGAAATGCGACGATCTCGTCCCACACCATCGCGCCGTGATCGGCGACGCCAAGGTGCCGGCCGGTGACCTCGCAAGCCCAGATGCCGATCGCGAAAAGCAGCGCCAGCAGCGCACCCAGCTCGAGCGGCGAGAGCCAGCTTCCCAGCAGCCACCACAGGGGAAACGCGACCAGCGTGCCGAAGGTTCCCGGCGCGAACGGCGCGAGACCCGCGCCGAAGCCGACCGCGATGAAGTGTGCCGGGTGGACGAACGCGAAACGGGGGCGCAGCCGCGACGCCGTCATGGGGCGAAGTGATCGAATCCGCCGCCGCAGGGCATGACGCCGCCAGCGGCATCGAGCAGCACGAGATTGCTTCCCTTCTGAATCGCACCGACGCGCGTCAAAGCGATGCCGAGTTCGGCACCGAGCGCCTCGACCTGGGCACGGCTCGATTGCGCGGCGGTAAACAGGAGCTCGTAGTCGTCGCCGCCCGAAAGCACGCAGTCCTTCTCGAGCTGCGCGTCGTCGACACTTGCGAAGGCCGGGGACATTGGCAGCTGCGCGTAGTGCACCAGCGCGCCTACCGCAGAGCGCTCGAGGATGTGCCGCAAATCGCCGGCGAAGCCGTCGGAAATGTCGATCGCGCTGGTTGCGATGCCTCGCAGGCGCTCGCCGAGCTCGACGCGAGGCTCGGGCTCGTGCAGCCGCGTGAGCGTCGCGGCGGCATCGTCGGCGCCGAGCGCTGCACGTCCCTGCAGCACCGCGAGTCCGAGCGCGGCGCCGCCCAGCTCGCCGGAAACCCAGATGTCGTCACCGGGGCCAGCCCCGGCGCGAAACAGCGCAAGCCCCTCGGGCACTTCGCCCAGAATGGTGATCGCCATGGTGAGTGGCCCGCGGGTGGTATCGCCGCCGATCAGATCCACCGCGAAGCGATCGGCCAGCGCGAAAAACCCGCGTGCGAAGGCCGCGAGCCAGCCTTCATCGGCCTCCGGCAGGGCGATCGCCAACGTCGCCCAGCGCGGCGTGGCTCCCATGGCAGCCATGTCCGACAGGTTTACCGCAAGCGCCTTGTGGCCGAGCGCGCGCGCGTCCGCACCGGGCAAAAAATGGCGGCCTTCGAGCAGCATGTCGGTCGAGACGGCGAGGTCCATGCCGGGGCCGGGTCGTACCAGCGCCGCATCGTCCCCCACGCCGAGAAGCGCGTTGCGCGCCGGGCGGTCGAAGTACCGGGCGATAATCTCGAACTCGGAAGCCATTGCGGTCGCAGTGTAACGCGCCGCGCAATGCACGCGCTCAGGCCGTCTGGCGCGTGCGTGCGACTTCCTCGGGCCTGAGGCTCTCGGCGAGCTTCTCCAGCACCCCGTTGACGAAGCGGTGGCCTTCCGTGCCGCCGAAGCTCTTGCCAAGCTCGATCGCCTCGTTTAGCACGACCTTGAACGGTGTTTCCGGCTGGGACGACAATTCGAGCGCGCCGATATAGAGGATTGCGCGCTCGACCGGCGAGAGTTGGCGGAAGCTCCGCCCCGCGATGAACGGCGCAATCATGGCCTCCAGCTCGGCCGCGCGGCTCACCACTCCACTCACCAGCGCCTGGGCCAGCGTCTGGTCGCTGCGCTCGAACCCTTCGAGACTCTTCGTTTGTTCGAGCACGTCGCCCGATTCGCCACCCGCAAGCTGCCAGGCGTACAGGGCCTGCAGCGCAACTTCGCGCGCGCGCCGCCGGGAACTCTTCATCGCCAGCGCTCCGCGAGCCGCGCGTGCAGGCGGGCCATCTCCACCGCCACGCGCACTGCCTCGGCACCCTTGTCGACACGCGCCAATGCCTGCGTCTCATCATCGGTGGTGAGAATGCCGTTCGCCACCGGGATGCCGAACTCGAGCGCGACGTCCATTACGCCGCGCGCGGACTCGTTCGCCACCACCTCGAAATGGTACGTGTCGCCGCGAATCACGGCCCCGATGGCCGCGAGCGCATCGTAGCGTCCGGATTGGGCCATCCACTGCAGCGCAAGCGGGATCTCCAGAGCGCCGGCGACACTCACGTGCGTGACGTCCTCGGGGTTAACGCCAAGTTGCTTTAGCTCCTGGTTTGCGCGCTCGACGAGCTTGGCGACGATCGCCTCGTTGAAGCGGCTGGCAACGACGCCTACGCGCAGGCCAGCGCCATTGAGCGACACCGCCATGGTTCAGCTGCCGCGCCGCGGCATCTCGGCGTAGCCAGTGACCTCGAGCCCGAACCCCGCCATGCTCGGCATCTTTCGCGGCGCGGCCATCAGCCGCATCCTGCCAACGCCAAGGTCGCGCAGGATCTGCGCGCCGATGCCATACGTGCGCAGGTCTGCGCTGCGCGAATCGCGGCGCGCCGGGCGCGCCTCGGCAGCGTCGGCCCGCAGACGCGCATCGAGCGCATCATCGTCCTGGGCGCAGTTGAGCAGCACTACGACGCCTGCGCTGGCGCGAGCGATCGCCGCCAGCGCCTCGGGAATGCTCCACGTATGGGCGCCGGGTCCGGCGTCCAGCAGGTCGACGACCGAGAGGGGCTCGTGCACACGCACCAAGGTCTCGATCTCCGCGCGAATGTCGCCGCGCGCCAGCGCGAGATGCGTGCCCCCGGTGGGTACATCGCGGTATGCGATCATCCGGAAGCTGCCGTATGCCGTGGCCAGCTCGCGCTCGACACTGCGGCGCACCAGCGATTCGTTCGCACTGCGGTATTCGATCAGGTCCGCGATCGTGCCGATCTTCAGGCCGTGCACGGCGGCAAACTCGATCAGCTGCGGCAGTCGGGCCATGCTGCCGTCGTCGTGCATCACCTCACAGATCACCGCCGCGGGCGTCAGTCCCGCAAGCTGCGCGAGATCGCACCCCGCCTCGGTATGACCCGCGCGCACCAGCACCCCGCCCGGCTGCGCGACTACCGGAAAGATGTGGCCGGGCTGCACA
>Ga0316631_10000048_pt1 | contig 17207 bp, 33 predicted proteins | sample OWC_May_M1_C1_D3_FD_207672 | JGI IMG/M metagenome (GOLD analysis project Ga0316631, IMG submission 207672) | Wetland soil microbial communities from Old Woman Creek delta, Ohio, United States - OWC_May_M1_C1_D3_A | ecosystem: Environmental > Terrestrial > Soil > Wetlands | place: USA: Ohio... | reverse complement strand
GGGCGAACCGGGGTCCGGGGTGTACCGGACGATCATCGGTTTCCCGTGCTCCGGGCGCTGGTGTTCGGGCCAGCGTCGCGGTAGTTCGGTGACGTCGCCGGACAGCTCGTACACATCCGGTCCCCACGGGCCGTCGTCCCTGGCTATATCGATGACAACCTTGTCCCATGGGTAGGACCGGAACAGCAGCAGCCCCATTACGCTTTTCCCGGAGCGTTTCTTCCCGGCGCATACGATGAGCCGGCCGTCCCCGATCTCCAGTTCCCCGCGGTTGTTGAAGCTGCCGGACATCGCACTACCCCGCGAACAGCTCTTCGGCGCGTATCGGGGCGTTGTACTTCGGTTCCTCCGGTACGCTCGGCTGTCCGTACATGGCGTGGTACCTGGCCAGCACCGGGTCGTCGAACTCGCCCATCGTGATCTGGAGAGTCACGTGATCGCGGTACCGCTGGTCCTCGATTCCGATCTCAGCTTGGCGAGCCGCGATCGTGTCCGCCAGTTGCTGAGCTTCCTGGTCCCGATCGTTGACCAGGTTCTGAAGCTCGTTCGCGAGCTCTTCGAGTTCCGTCAAGCCGTTGGAGATTTTGAAGAACGAGATCGCGCTTCGTCCCTTCGGGGATGCGATGGTTTCGCGCATCTTTCCGATGAGGGAAAGCACGAATGCGCTGATCTTTTCGATTTGCATCAATCCTCCTGTATGTCGTCTGGTACGCCGTCGTCTACGGCTACCTGTTTCGGGATGATCAGTGGTCCGGCTGTCGCGTAGTGCCCGGTCGCGGACATCACCCGGATCACGTCTGCCAGGTCGGCGTTGAGTAGGCCGGCCTCGATGTGCCGGCCGGCCAGCGACGCCAGTGGTGTGGCAATGTCGGAGGCCTGCTGCTTGGTCGGTTCCCGCAGCGTGCGTGCGTGCTTGGTGGCCAGCTGGATACCCCAGGCGATCGCCAACCCGATCAGGCCGATGATGCCGATCAGAGCTGTCCGTGCCTGTTTCGGGTCGGCCAGTCGTACCGGTGGCTGTTCACCAGACTCCGGGGTACAGGTGGGCGTAGGGGTGCCGCCCGGTGTCTGCTGTTTCGACCTGTGAAGCCCGAACAGGCTCCGTTTCGGCTCCGCCGTTTCCTGGTCCGGTGCCGGCTGAGTCTGCGGGTCCGGTGCCGGCTGCTGCGCCAGGGCCTCCGGGCTGCTGAACGCCGGCAACGCCGGAGGTACCTGGAGTTCTACGGGTGTACCCATCTACCTTGACCACCTTTTTGCGGATCTTTGCGGGTACCGGATCCGGGGTCGGCTCGGTCGGCGGTTTCTCGCCGGCCTTGACCCGCCGGGCCGTGATGATTCCGTCGCAGCCCTGCCGGGGGCACTCGCCGGACCAGGTGACCCGCCGTCCCTGGGTGGTCTTGCGGACCACCCGATGGCATTTCGGGCACTTGCCGCTTACCGGGATGCCCATACTCACCTCTTGACCGGGCTACGATCACCAACGGGACAACTGTACGTGATTATGCAGCTACGGACGGTGAACAAGTGGCGGTCGATCTGGAATCACTCGCCGAGCGTCTACGCCGGACATCCGAAGCCGCCCGGGCCTCCGGCGAAGTTGCCGAAGATGACCGGGCGGCCAGGGACGAAACGATCTGGGAGGCGGAGGCGGCCGGCTGGTCGCAGCGACGGATCGGCCGGGCTACAGGGCTCAGCCAGTCGACGGTTGGTGCGATCCTCGCGAGGCAGGCACGCTGACGCGGTAGTGGTTGTTCACCGTCTTGACCAGGTCCTCAGCGTGCGAGGGTGACATAACATCGGCGCTGGTTGACATAATCCTGGGCGGTGCGGACCGGGAGATGACCTCGACGACCAGCAGCAGCGCGACCGCCGGCCATGCCGAGATGCACCGGGCCAGGACCTCCGGGGGGGCGGCCAGCACGTTGGCCATGACGCTGGCGCTGATACCCACCCAGAACGCCAGCCATGCCGACCACCGGTTCGCCCGGCCGTCGCCGATCGCCACGGCCGCCACGATGACCAGCCCGTCGACGCTCAGCGGCAGCAGGGTGGCTATCAGCCTGTCCTGCCCGTGTGCCAGCGCCAGGTGCCGCATGTGGGTGTATGAGGCGATCGCGGCGATACCGGCCACAGTGGCGGCCGACGCACGCGAGGCCAGCTGGCGGCCGGTCACGTCGAGGCTCCCGCACGGGCGGTGTAGGTCAGTCCAGCGCGGCGCAGCGCGTCGGCCGGGTTGCCGTCGCTCCAATCCGGTGCCTGGCCGGTCATCGGCAACGGGGTGTGCTTCCGGGCGTAGTCCTCGACCTGTTCGGCCAGGCTGTCCCACCTGAGCGGATCCGGATACTCCGAAGTGACGAGTTCGATCCCGCAATCGGCCCCGAACTCGGACAGGTACCGTAGCGCCGTGGCGCGGTAGGCCTTGTCGTACGCGTCGATGTCCTGTGCCCACAGACGATCGAGCGTGTTCACCGTCTCCTCGGCTTCGGCGAGTTGCTGCTCGGACAGCGTCTCGTCCCAAGTGCGTTCTGTCGCCTGCTCGTATACAGGATCGAACAGTTCATTGATGCCCATATCGAAGAATGCGTCTTCGGCGTTGACGTACAGGCGTACCGGCTCGGTCCGGAACCTTGCCAGGTCTGCGAGACCATCGCCCGCGGTACCGTCGACAAGCTGGCGGACCAGATCGGCTTCCCAGGACCCGGGGCGCCCGGCCAGCAACGTGTCGACACTGCCGACGTTCGCGGCCACCGTGGTCAATATGTATGCGGCCAGGTCGGCGAAGTCGATCGGTTCGCTGTCCGGGTCGCGGGTCCGCCGCGCCAGCGAGGTGAGCACTCCGATCGCTTGCTTCATCAGGTCTTGGCTCACAAGGTCACCTCCGCTTTGGCGCTGTACGCGATCCGGACAACCTGATCACGCGCCATTATCAGCGTCGTGTCGATCCGGTCTCCGGGCCGGCAGTTTTTCAGGAAGTCCAGGACGTCGGCCAGGCTGTCGGCCAGGTCGGCCCGCTTGTGCGTGGTCAGCAGTTCCTGCAAGGACTGGTTGACCCGGTTACGCGCGCGGTAGACCCGGTCCGTGCCGGCGGTTTCCTGTATCCGGCCGGTCAGCCACCAGATGAGGTCCTGCAGCTCGGCGGTGACTTCCGGGGTCGCGTCGAAGATGCTCCGACTTCGCCGGTTCGGGCGGGGTGGGGGGTCTGGGATTGCTAGGGTCGTCACGACACATCCTCCATTGTGTTTCCGGGGGGGCGCCGGTCCCGCGGCGCCCCCCGATGGTTTTCAGCAGTTGCACACCGGCCAGCACGGGTCGCACCGGATCGGGCTGCCGTCCTGTTCGGTCTTGCCCGACCGGGCGAAGTACGCCTCCAGGGATCTGGCCTGGTTGGCGCGCCAGACGCGCTGGCAGTCGGTCAGCTCGACGACATCGACGGTGCGCAGCCAGACGTAGCGCTCCCACATGGCCCGGGCCACGGCCGCCGTGGCGAACGCGTCCGCCCGGGCCGTGTGCTCATCGGTGAAGGTCACGCAGTAGTGCCGGCACAGGTCGGCCAGGCGACGTTGGCCGCGCCGGTACGGGTCGGCCTGCTTGTCCAGCACGTACACGTCGATGATGCGACTGTAGGGTGCCCCGGCGAATTCCTCCGGGGTCGAGATTTCGTACCTGGCGCATTCGCGGTGCAGCACGCTGAAGTCGTAGGCGAGGTTCATCCCGACGATCGGGGTTCCGGTACCGATCGCGTTGGCCAGGGCGAGGCTGATTTTGCAGACGACGTTGGCGGCCGGCTCGCCGTGCTCACGGGCGTGCTCGGTGGTGATCCCGTGGATGGCTGTCGCCTCCGCGGAGATCTCGATCCCGGGATCGGCGAGCAGGACCTCGGCGAGGTCGAGCTGGCCGTAGCAGTCGGGCACGGACTGGCCGTAGCAGGCGGTGACGATCCGGGCGGTCACCTTGTCGACCCCCGTGGTTTCCAGGTCGAAGGGCATCAGGACCTGTGTATTCCAGGACATTCGATTTACACTCGCTTTCGGGGATTGCGCGCCGAGCGGGCCGGAGGCTGAGTCGACGGCCCGCCCGGGCGTTCGGGGTGGTTCAGAACGGTGGTTCGTCAGTGCGGAACGGGTCGTCCTCGGCCGGTGCGGTGCGGCTTGCCGAGTCCCACTCGGGATCGGGCGGGCCGGCCTGCTTGGTGCTCTTGGTCACGGTCGCCGTGGCGAAGGTCAGTTCAGTGCCTACCGCGGTCGCGTCGATCTGGAAAGTGCTACGGGGCTGCCCGTCCTTGTCTTCCCAGGCCCGTTCGGCGATCGTGCCGTGTACGATCACGCGCGTGCCCTTGTGCAGGGTCTCTACGACGTGCTCCGCCAGCTGGCGCCACACGGTCACCCAGTAGAAGCTTGGTCGGTCGGTCTCTTTCCAGTTGCCGGCCTGGTCGCGGTATCGGCGGTTGACCGCAACGGAGAACTTCGCGCACGCATGGCCGCTGGTCACGAATCTGATTTCCGGTTCACCGGTCAGATTCCCGATGATCGTTATCTGGGCGTCCCCCAGCATCCTGTCTCCTCAACTTCGGGTTGCCGGCCGGCCGAAGCTGTACGCCGGCCGTCTGCAACGTCTGACGGATCGTGCGGATCGAGTAGCCAGCCCTGATGGCCACCTGCCGGAGCGACGATCCCCCCCGATACAGCCTGATGATCTGATCTCGATCGTCGTCCGATGGGATAACTCGATGTGACACCCCCGTACCGTAACATTCAATGTTACAGTTGGCAAGTGCAGCGGCTGCGATTGCTTGACCTGTTTTGTGGAGCCGGGGGCGCGTCTGCCGGGTACCACGCTGCCGGGTTCGACGTGACCGGGGTGGACCTGGTCGACCAGCCCGATTACCCGTTTCGGTTCCTGCGGGGCGACGCGCTGGACGTCCGTCACTACGCCGGCAGGGTTGCGTCACTGCCGGTGCGGGGCGCCGCTACCGCCACGGCCGGGAACGGGCCGTTGGCCCCGGTACTGCTCGCATGCCTGCCGGCAGGCCGCGTACCGGGAGCGACAACAGCACACGGTTTAGCAAACCGTTGGTGTCCGTACGTCGTGCGCGCGGAGCGAGCGGAGCGAGCGGAGCGCAGAGGGTCCGGCTCGGCGGTATCCCCTCCGGCGGCGGCAGCCCCGGGGGTGCCGCGCCGTCGCCCGGGCGGAGTGGGGGAGCGGACCAAGATGCTTCCGAAGGAAGGATCTTGGCGAGTGACCTCCGTAGCCTGGGTGGCGGTGTGGCACGGCTTGCCCTGCTGTCGCCGGAGGGGTGTCTGCCGCCCCGACCCCGGGTACCCCACGGACCCGCACTATCCGATCTTGGCCATCCCCGAGGCGCGGCCCGGGGTGCAGGGGCCGGAGGTCCCTGCCCGCCGGAGGCATGGTCCGGCCCCGTCGACTGCATGCACCCAAGCCGGGGACGACGGGGCCGGAGTACTCCCGGGCCTGCCCCGGCCGGGCATCGGTGCCAACCGGTGCGCAGTCGTTCCGTTTGGCCTGGCGGGCCTACTTGGAGGCGGGTCGGTAAGCCGTCGCCCATCCTTGCGCACGCGGTTTAGGAAACCGTGTGTGTTTGTCCGCTCTGTTCGCTGTTAGCGAACAAGGACCAGTCTTTCGTGTCCTGGGTGCGTGTCTGGCGCTGGTTGGCGGGCCCTGGTCGGGCAAAGTGATCGCTACCAGAAACGCGAAAGACCCGCCGGCTGGGCGGGTCAACGCGAACGGCTCCCCTGGCTTTGGCTGGCGGGAGAGCCATTGATGAAAGGCAACTGAGGATGGACGTTAGCAGCCAGAGCGGGACACGACAACCGACACGCCAGCAGCTGGACACGGCGGAGTGCAGATCGTGTCACCACGTAATCATCTGGGCACGCACCGTCAACAATGAGATGATGCCGCTCGATGCCGCACCCGTCCCCTACTGTCGGGACGGCGGTAACTTCCGTATCGAGACCAACATCTATCCCCCTCGGGCGATCAACGTAGATCGGATCAACCCCGCCCGACTGTTCGGCGCACGCATCTACCGATCCCACTTCGCCACCTGCCCACAAGCCAACCGCTGGCGCAGGCAACGATGATCACCACGGCCGGCCGGAGCCCTGGGCTTGTCCTATGTGCCAAAACTGGCCGGAGAACACGACGGCCATCTATATCAGCACTTCAGGCTTGGGATCCGCGGTATCCGTCGGGCGAATTGGTCGATGCTGCGGCATCGATGTTTGACGCTCTGCCACGGTGGGACGGCCACGAGGGACCGCGCGCACGGGTAGACATAGCCCCCGGGGTAGTTGCCGTTACACGGTGTAACCGGGCACGACGGGAACGCACGATCGAGCGGCAACACCAGGCCTATGTGAAGACTGTAGATATGCTGGCTGCGCAACTGCTGGAGACCGGCCAGTTCCCCCCCGACGGCAACCCGCACCGCGTCATCGTCGGATGGAGCCGCAAGAGCCGCGCCAGAATGTGGCGCCGGACCTCCGAACTGGACTACGGTCCGTACCTCGACTTGATCCGTGCGGGCCGCGCGCCGATCATGATCACCTTGACCTACCCCGGGGACTGGCTTGTCGTGGCACCCTCCGGGAAGTCCGTCAAACGGCACCTAGCGATGTTCCGTCGGGCCTGGGCGCGGGCCTGGCGCGAACAACCTATAGCGATCTGGAAGATGGAATTCCAGGACCGGGGCGCCCCGCACTTCCACCTGTTCATGGCCGAACCGCACGGTCTTTCCGCAGGCCGGCACCCCGGACTGCGGTTCCGGCAGTGGCTATCGACCGCATGGGCCGCCATCGTGAATCACCCCGACCGGGACCAGTACCGCCGGCACCTACGCGCCGGTACCGGAGTGGACTACCGGGAGGCACTACGGTGCACCGACCCGAAGCGGCTGGCGGTGTACTTCGCCAAGCACGGATCGAGGTCGGCGAAGGAGTACCAGCACATCGTGCCGCCGGCATGGCGCACGCCGGAGACCGGGCCGGGCCGGTTCTGGGGCTACTGGACCCTTCGGCCGCTGGTCGTCGGGATCGAACTCGGCGACCGCCCGGCGGTCTGGACCGCCCGGATCATCCGCCGCTGGTGGCACGCGAAAGGCCTGCGCCAGGAGCGCATGGCGCCACGACGCGCCCCGCCCCGGCCTGCCACCCACGACATCACCGGCCTGGCCGGACTCGCCTACTGGGAGGCATACCCAGCAACCCGATACCGACCCGTCACCCGTCGCAGTGCCCGCATGCGCACCGGAGCCGGCTACGTGGTGGTCAACTCGGGTCCGAACTTCGCCAGCGACTTGGCCCGGGCGGTCGACCAGCTCACAACGGCTACGCCGTCCTAGGAAGCTCACCTTCGGTGACGGTGACCAGGAAACGGTGAATCTCTCCATCGGCGTCGCGGATCTGTAGGTCAACCTGATTCGTGGTGCCGTCCACCACCCCCGCCGAGTGGACGTGCCGGCTCATCACGTTGGCGACCACGGCCGCCGCATCCTCGGGTGACACAGGGGTCTCTCCCATCCTCGTGACGGATGCCACCTGGACTGCGGCTGTTTCGTCACGGCCGGGCCCTGGGCTTTCGTCCCATTGTCCCTAGTGATCGGGGTGACTTCACCATCCACAGTAGTTACACACAGTGTGTGAATAGCTACCGTGAGTGGTTATCGATGTTCTTCTGTCCCCTGGCTCATGGGAGGTTCCTGTGCGGGGCAAGCAGGTCCTGATCGTGGCCGCGATCGCTGTTGCCGTCGTGGTCGCTTTCAAGTGGTACGAGCGCCGGACAGCTTGATGTTCGGCCGCAAAGCGTCATTCTGGCTGGCCGTCGGTGGCGTCGCCATCCTGGCCAATTTCGGGATCGAGCTGTTGCGCGCCAAGGTGCCCGCGCTCGGTCTCGACCGGTTCGTCTCATTCACCCATCGCGGCCCCGGGGGTACGCAGTGAAAGCGGCTCAACCAGTCCAGTTCATCCAAGGCGTCGAGTCCCCGAACGTGGTCGTCAACGCACCTCTGTTCTACGCCGCAACCCGCCGGATGCGTTTCCCGGTCAAGAGCGCAACCAGCATCGCGGGTTTCGCCAGTAGCGACCCGGTCGAGATCCGCAAGACGGGTGTCATCTCGGCGCTAGTCGTGCGCATCTCCGGTACGGTCGCGGTCGCTACCGCGGACCCGACCGCGTGGCTGTACGAGTACCCGTGGATCGTCAAGGAGTTCCGGTTGTCCGCCAACGGGCAGAGCAATCTGATCTCCGCCCGGCCGATCACCATCCGGGTACACGAACTCACCACTAACCCGAAGATCACCGACAATGCGACGTCGAAGTACTACGGCGGAACCGCGTACACCAGCGGCACTCTGGGCCTGAAGACCGACGTGTGGGCCGACGCGAGTGGCGACCCGAACCCGGGTGCGGCATCGGGCGCGCACGCGCCTACCACGTACAGCGTCGACATGTCCTACGTGCTGCCGGTAGCGGCCGACCCGAAGACCCTGATCGGCGCGCTCTACGGGCAGAGCAACGCCACCAACATCAACCTGGAGATCGTGTACAACGCCGTCGCCGACGTCGTCACGGCGGGATCGGCCACATTCACGTGGGCGCTGACCTACAGCGTCGACGCGCTGGCCTACAGCATTCCTCAGGTCGGTGGCCAGTTCGTCGTGCCGGACCTGTCCACGTTCCACCAGCTGATCGAGACCCGGCAGGGTGGCCTGGTCCAGAACGACAACGAGATCCCGTTGCCGGGTGTCGGAGTCGGCCGCAAGCTCATGCGCATGATCTTTCAGGTGGCCAGGACCAGTACCTACGCGGGGAACCCGCTCGCGGTCAACGCCACCAACTACAACAAGATCACGTGGATGTACGGGGGGTCGGACCAGCCGGAAAGCTGGGCGAACGGCACCAAGCTTGCGCAGCAGAACGAGCGTGAGACCGGCTGCTGGATCGGCCGGCTCTGGGGCATGGGCCTGATCGACTTCGCCTCGGAGCACGCGCTTCGTGACGTGGTCGACCTCGGCGCGACCAGCGATATCCGGCTCGTACTCGGCCTGGCGGCCGCGCCGACGGCCGGCTACGCGCAGGTCGCACAGGAGATCCTGGCTCCGGTCGCGGTCGGTGCGTGATGGGTGGCGCGTTCAGCGCCGAGGAACTGTTCGGGGTGCAGCCGATGCCCGGTTCGGCCGGCGTCGCAGCCCCGACACAGCACATCGGCGTAGACGAGTCAGCCACCCGCGGGTGGCGTGCCCTGATCGACCCGCGTAACCCGCTTGTCTGGTTCGGGGCGCTGCTGCTGGTGACCGTCGGCGCGGCCGGCGTCGCCGGCAGCGTCCGGCTCGGACCGGCGAAGGTCTCCGGCTCGGTAGGGAAGTCGTCATGACGACGGCCGGGCGTGCTGCCAAGTCCGCCCGGCCAGCCGCCCAACCAGGCATCGCCCAGAAGCCGCAGGCGAGCAGCAAGAGTCAGAACCGGCCGGGCCCGGTCCAGCCGGCGGCCAGGTCGCTTCCGTCACCACCGGCCCCGGGCCTGTCGCTTCCGGAGTCCGGGACGGTCCGGGACGGAGCCGGGTTCCTGCTGGCGTTGCTGGCCTGGGGCTGGCTGGTCATGCCGTTCCTGGAGAACGGGGTACCCGGGGTCAAGAAGGTACTCATGGCGAAGTTCCTCAACCGTGAACCCGACGGGGGGTGGCTGGATTGAACCCGGCCGGTGTCCTGCTGTCCATCATCGGGATCTGGGTGCTCTGCCAGGTGATCGGCGGTAAGGCGCTGCAACGTCTCGGCGTGATCCCGGACGAGCCGATACTCGGTGGTGACTGATGCGAGGCTTCGCAGTCGGCAGCCTGACCCTGATCGTGCTGTACGTGCTGCTACAGCAGGGATCCGCCCAGAAGGTCACGACAGCCAACAACGTCCTGGCAAACGGGTTCCGCCGGATGCTCTCCGGCGACGTGGCCGCGATCCCGAACAAGCACGGCACCAAAGCGAGCCTCTACACCAAGAAACCGGCATCGACAACAACGAACAACAGCTCAACCACGATCTATGTGTGAGGTGAGAGATGGCACGCAAGGCCATGTTCTACTCCGCCGTGCTGATCGGGACCTACCTGCTGGTGGCGCACGCCACGGCGGCCGGCTCGCTCATCAAGTCCGGCGCGAGCGGTGCGAGCACCTACGCGCGCACCCTTCAGGGGCGTTGACATGCGCCGGATCTGGCGCGGCAACGGCGAGGTGGCACCGACTGTCCTGCTGGGGCCGGACGAGTACAGCGTCGAGCTCCAGCAGGGCTTGACGGTCCTCACACACCCCGCATCGCCCAGAAACCAGGGCACTGCGACTCACAAACATGTCGGACTGCTCGGATACGGTCTCAACGGAAACCGCTTCGCCGGGCTGACCGGGCCGCTTCAGGACTTCCGGGGCGCAGCCCGGGCCGTCCAACAGCCGGCACGCGCCAACGTCGGGATTGGCGCGGGAGTCTCCGGACAGCCGGGCCTGCCCGGAACCGCGTTGCCTGGCATCGACAACTCTCTGGCCATGATGAGCCTGGGTCAGCTGGGGCAGCTATGAACTGGCGGACGATGCTCAAAGACAAGCGGCTATGGATCGGGGTGGCGGTCGCGGCCGCGGTCGGGGCTGGGGTGCTCTGGCAACGCAAGCGGGACACCGGCTCCACCACCGTGAGCGGAGAGACCGTCGCTACAAGCGGTGCAGCGGCCGGAGGGCTGGCCGGTGTCAGCGGAATCGACACCACCGGAACCGACATCGCCTCGTGGATGAGTCAGTACTCCGGCAGCCTGCAACGCCAGCTGGACGAGTACGGTACGTCCCTCTCCTCGACGATGGACACCTACGCCAAGTCGTTGACCGGGGTGCAGTCGCAACTGACCGACATTGACAAAGACGTGTCCGGGGTGAGCGCTAATATGCTCAAGCCGGTATATGTGACCAAGTCGAGCGGATCGACCTCATGGTCACTGTCCAGCGTGGCCAAAAAGTACGGAATAGACATCGACATGCTGCGGTTGCTGAACCCGTCGCTGTCGAAGATAAGCGCCACCGACCCGAAAGCGCTGAAAGCCGGGACGAAGATAAGGCTTTCATAGTGGCAACTCGCACGGCTGCCGAGATATTCCGCGACCTGCTGGCCGCGGGATTCAACCGTGCCAACGCCATAATCATGACAGCGATAAGCCTCGGAGAATCAGGCGGAGACGACTCCGCCAAAGGTGACATCGGTATCCAGACCGCGACGTGGGGACCGTCCTACGGGCTGTACCAGATACGGACGTTGAAAGACCAGACCGGCAAGGGAACCGACCGTGACATAACCCACCTGGCCGGTGACGACGCGGCGCAGGCCGACGCGGCGTACAGCATTTCCCACGGTGGGACCGATTTTTCCCCGTGGACGGTCTACACGACCGGCAAGTACCAGCAGTATCTGGACCAGGCCCAAAAAGCCGCCAGCGCGGCGGACGCTGTGACAACCGAACCGATCGGATTGACCGGCGACGTCGGCAAGATGTTCGGGTCGGTGCGCGACTCGGCGACGCAGGGCGTATTCATCGTATTCGGTATCGTGCTTGTCCTGCTCGGGCTGAACCGGGCTTTCGCGCCGATCGTGGAACCGGCCGTGAAACGCACCATCAAAACAATGCAGGACAAAGGCAAGGAAGCCGCAGCTGTGGCGGTCGCGTTGTGACACAGGATGAGAAGCTGGACCAGTTGGTAGTCGACGTCGCCACGTTGAAGGCCGACGTCGGGTACATCCGTGAGAGATTCCCGGGCCTGGGCGACCGGGTAAGCGCTCTGGAAGCGTGGAAGTGGCGGACGCTCGGCGCGGCCGGCGTGATGATGGCAGTCGTCTTGCCGCTCACCTGGGCGGTGATCCAGCGATGAGCAAAGTGGATGACCTGATTGCGGCGGCCCGGGCGGAACTTGGATCGAAATACGTCTACGGTGACGAGGGGCCGGACACGTTCGACTGCTCGGGACTGATGCAATGGATCTACGCGGGGATCGGGATCAAACTCCCGCGCTCAGCGGCGCAGCAGCAGGCATACACCACGGCGGTCGCCAATCCGGTACCCGGGGACCTGGTGTTCTTCGGCCACCCTGCGCATCACGTCGGCTTGTACATTGGTGACGGGAAGATGATCGCCGCTCCGCACACCGGAGACGTGGTGAAAATTCAGAACGTGTACCAGGAGGACACCAGCTACGGCAGGGTGCCAGGGATCGGCGCGGCAGCCACCAGCGCGTTGAATACCGTCAGCCTAGGGCTCACCAGCACATTGACCAGCATGTCTGACGATATCCGCAACATGCTAATCAAGATGCTGTTTGTCGGGGGTGGACTGGCACTGTTCGGAATCGGCATTGTCAGGACCTTGTCCAGGAAAAAGGAGAGATGATGGGACTCGGTTTTCTCGGCGAGCGTGCCGAAACCTCAGACATCCCGGCCGGATCGCCACGCGGCCGGGCAGCCGAACGGATCCTCGCAGCGGAGCTCCTGGAGGAATTCCGCCGGCTCACCGGAACGATGACCGAATTCAGCGCCAGATACGCGCACGGGGTCGTCAACAAGGTCCTGGAGGTCGCCACCCGCAATATCCCATCGGCCGGGTACGTGACACGCGAGTACGGGGTCGTCTGCGGATGCATCGAGATCCGCAATCTCGGCTCGGCCGACATGACCATCGTGTCGTCCGGCCCCGGTGGCGCGAGCGCCCCAAAGGTCGGAGTCGGCGTCTACATCGTGCCCGCCGGAGCGGTGCAAACCATCAACGTGGCAAGCCGCCAGATCACGATCTGGGGCGCGTCCGGAGACACCGTCTCGTACCAGGCGTTCACCGACTGGGGCCGTGGCGGATCGGCCGAACCGTCACCGGCCGAGAGCGGCAGTGGCAGCTGACCGGAGAGAAGCGATGAAACGACCGATCTTCCGCCGCCAGAGCGTCGCGCTCCTGGTCGGGCTGGCCGGCCTGGGCATAGCCTGGCTCGGGCTGTGGGACGCCTACCAGGGGCGCGGCCAGGACACACCGCGGGTGCTCCGCCCAATCACCTGGTGGTGACAGGTGCCCAGTGTCACGTTCCGTAAAGCGATCAGCGTCGACCTCGACGCGTCCGGGGCCGGTGCGGTGCTGCTGCAACCACCCGGGGTCGCCTGGGCCGTGGACGGCAGCAGCGTCGAAACAGCGACGTCTACGCTGCACCCGCGGGCTGACGTCACCATCAACGGCGGATGGGTGGAAGGCACCTACAGCGGGCACCGGGACACCTCCGACACCCGCCACAGGCTGGGGCCGACGGACCAGATCTCATGCTCGTGGACCGGCGGTGACGCCGGCACCCGGGCCACATTCCGGATCTGGGGTGTGCAGTACCCGGCGGGGCAGATGCCATGACGTTCACCGATCCGATCGTCGCCGATGAGGACCTCGTCCGCACCGGGATCCGCAGCCCGAACTACGTCGCCGGATCCGACGGATGGCGCATCGACCGGCTGGGAACAGCCGAATTCAACGACGTCACAATCCGCGGATCGGTGTCGTCATCCGCCGGAGATTTCATCCTCGACGATACCGGGATCTGGGCGATCGACCCCACCAGCGGAGCCTACGCACACATCGACGTCGGATCCGGATACGCATTCCTTGACCTTTACCCGGGCGACTGGACGGGGCACACGATCGTACCTGGATCAATATTAGCCGATATGGATACTGGCACCGAGGATACCGGTATTTACATCACCGCGTCAACGATCGATGGTTCACCAGCGGCCCGATTCTCCATCTACAGCGACGCGCTGTACTCTGAGCGGTACAGCTACGCAGAGACAGACTGGTCGTTCTTTGAAGGAACCATCGACGTCGGCGGAGATCTCTGGGTAAGCGGTGATTGTCATCTCGCCGGAGACAACCTGTCCGCCGGATCGTTCGTCGACTCGCTCCCGGACCCGCCCACGCCGGGATACGGCAACGGTGCAAACACCATCACAGCGGCGGCCTGGGCGGACCTACCGACCAATACCGTGAGCGCCTCGGTCGCCAACCCGAGCGGCACGCGTACGATGATCGTCGAGGTCCGGTTCTCCGCGTGGGTGCTGGCCAGCACCGGTACCGTGTACGCGGGCATCGCCAGCAACGGGGGCGACATCGCGATCACGCCGGCACCGGGCGAGCCTGGCGTACTGGGCTGGGGACAGAACCTGCTCGGCTCCACCGGCACCAACGGCTCCCAGTGCCACGGCTGGTTCACCGTCGAAGTGCCGGCCGGCGACACGCTGGCCGTGAAGATGCAGGCGTACCGGGTCTCGGGCACCGCCTGCGCCGTGAACTATCCGGTAATCGAGATAATCCCTTTGAGGTATACGTGATTAAGATCTTCGATGACGCAACCGGCGAGGAAATCCCGAAGGACTCGGGAGTACAGGTAACCGCCCTGCTGGAAGGCGAATCAACACCGCGTCAACTCGTATTCGCCAAGTGGTCGAACATCCCCGAACAATTGACTAACGGGCTCGTCATCACCGAAAAGGACGGGACGACAGTCGATACGAAGATCGTGAAGATCACGATCGTCGACGTGGCGCTGGTCAAAGCGCTACAGGCCGCTGCCCCGCGACCCCGGAAACCGGCCGGTAAGTGAACACCGTCGAGCAGGTGATCGCAGCCGCGCTGCACTGCGTCGGCCGTGACTACCGGATGGGTGCGGAAGGCCCGGACGCATTCGACTGCTCCGGCCTGATGCGATGGGCGTTCCGGGTAGGGGCCGGGATCCGGCTACCACGTCTCGCCCACGAACAGCAGGCAATCTGCCTGCCCGTCACCCACCCGGACCGCGGAGACCTGGTCTTCTGGGGTGACCCCGCGCACCATGTCGGCCTGGTCCTGGGCGACGGAACGATGGTGGTTGCGCCGCACACCGGAGACCACGTCAAGGTCGAGAAGATCTACCACGCCAGCGACGGGCCGCTGTACGGGCGGCTCCCGATCGAGGGGGACGAGATGCAATTGAGTGACCGGGTGCCGTTCGTGCCCGTCAAGGGCGTGAAGTACAGCCAGAAAGACACCAGCGTCGGGCAGCTGCTGGCGGCCACGTACGGGCAGCTGCTGCTGCTGCGTAACCACCTGCTGCCGGCGGTCGCCGATCTGGAAACCCAGCTTGCGGGTCTCGCTGTGAGCGTGCGATGCCTGAACGAGGACCCGCGGTTCTCCAACCTCGACACCCAGGCCATCATCGACGCGGTCAACCGGGCCTCGGAAGCCGTGCGGGCAGCCGTGCAAGCCCGGTTCGTCGATGAGTGACCGCGAGGCCCTGTGGCGCGCGATCCTCGACGGCGCGCAGGTCCTGGCCGGCTCAACCGCATTGATGACGATCCTGCCGGCCGGATGGGCTAACCTGGCGCAGGCAACCATCGGCGCGTGTGGCGTGGCGATGGTCGCCTACCGCCGGTACCGCCCGGCCTCAGGCCAGACAGTCCCCCCGGTGTGATGGATTGGGTGGTACCCGTCCGGCCCGGGCGGGACAACGAAGAGCTCCGGTACGCGCTGCGCAGCGTCCGGGCCAACGTTGCCGGCCTGGGCCGGATCGTCATCGTCGGGTACAAGCCGCCGTGGCTGGGCGGTGTCGTGCACATCCCGGTCAGGCAGAACCCGCGGCGGAGGTTCCGTAACGTCGTGGCCAACCTGCTGGCAGCCTGCCAGGCACCGATCAGCGACAGGTTCGTGTACGCCAACGACGACGAGTTCGTGATGGCACCGATACCCATCACGGGCTTCCCGCTGACGCACGCCGGGAGCCTGGCCGATCACATCGGCAGACTCGACGCCGGCGGCCGGAACGCGGCATGGTCCATGAGGCTGTCCTCGACGCTGGCGCTGCTGACCGACCGCGGGCACCCGGATCCGCTGTCCTATGCGCTGCACGTGCCCATGACGGTCGACCGCATCGACCTCCTGCGGGTGCTGCGCGACCTCGGAGACCTGGCCGTCGGCCGGGACCTGATCACTTGCTACGCGGCGCTCACCGGCCGTACCGGGGTGCCGGGCAGGGACCGGAAAGTGACCACCGGCCGGGTACCGCCACCGTGGCCGATCCTGAGCACCTCGGACGACTCGTTCCGCCGGTACCCGGTCGGACACGCGATCCGGGCGCGGTTCCCGCAACCGGCCACCGGAGAGGCTCCCCCGCAGTACATCTACGAACGCGACGGACACCGGATCGCCCGGTACAGCCGCAGCAAACGCCTTGACCGGCTCGCCGGGTGGACCCGCGTACCATCGGGGCTGTGACCTTCCGCGACCAGCTGGCCGACAAAACGGTCCTGCCGGGCATTCCCGAACTCGGCGAGCGTGGCACCGTGCGGCACATGTGCCCGGATCCCGACTGCGTGCGTCCGGTCGCCGGTACGCAACAGCCAAATCCGTTCTGCCCGGTGTGCCTCGGAGCCGGGTCGGTAACTACCGAACGGCTGGAAATGTGGCAGCGGCTGGAGTACCAGAAAGCCCGGAAGGGAAATGCCGGCTGATGATACAGGCGATCCTTCAATGGGCGGTGTCGGCCGGGATGCTGTTTATCGCGGGAGCGCAATTCCTGATCGCCAGATACAACCGGCAGACCTACGCCTCGGTCAGGGCGAATATCGAAATACTGAGCAGGCGGATAACCACCGTGGCGGAAAGTCTACCGTCGGGCGGGAACGACAGGATTGCCCTTGACGGTTCCACGTGCCCAGGCGAGCACATCGTCGACGACATCCTTCGGAAGCGCGGGCCAGTGCACGAGTCGTAGATCCTTATCGTCCTCGTGTTCCGGTTTGTCCTCGTTGCTGTCGTACCGTAGATACTCATGCTTACGCAGATCGTGAAACGCGTCGTCGAGGTCCGACTGGTTGATTCCGATGTCTTCGCCGAGACGTTTCCGGTCGGCGGCCGACGGTAGCTCGAACGCGTACACCACGTCGGCCTGTGCGGCCACCAGCGGGTCCATTCCGACGATTCGCGGAGCGCAGAAAATACCGGTCACATGGTTGTGTCGATTGTGCATGATCAATCGGAGGGAATGGGGGGGTGTGCGGTTGGACCGGCATAGTACCCCCATCTCGTGAATCAGGATGGCGCAATGGCCGGACTCGCTCCCATGGTGCAGAGCGAGTCCAACCACCGCGTCCATGTCCTGCACGAATGTGG
>Ga0316631_10000047_pt1 | contig 17230 bp, 17 predicted proteins | sample OWC_May_M1_C1_D3_FD_207672 | JGI IMG/M metagenome (GOLD analysis project Ga0316631, IMG submission 207672) | Wetland soil microbial communities from Old Woman Creek delta, Ohio, United States - OWC_May_M1_C1_D3_A | ecosystem: Environmental > Terrestrial > Soil > Wetlands | place: USA: Ohio... | reverse complement strand
ACCGGCAATCAATGCGCCGCCGACCAGAGAGCCAAGCCCGGCCACGCCGAACATTGTTGTGCCAAGCATCCCCACGCCAGTTGCGGCACCAGCAACGGCACCGGCAATAGCGATGAGCGGTCCGTTGTATGTTCCATCGTATCCGCCGATAGCCGCCTCATGGCAAAGCTCATTGCATTGAGCAATCCGCGTTATTCTGTACGGTGGTTTCATTTGCTTGCCCTCAGATATGGGCTCGAACCGAGCCAGTAGTAATCGAAATCTTCGTCTGACCTGACTTTCTCGAAGCCGAGCCGCTTGGCGAACCTGCCGTGATTCTCGTCGCCCCTGGCAAGTTTCGTGACAAGGAAAGTCTCTTCAGCCAGCAGTCGGCCGAGAACGTCGATAATGTTCTTTCTGCTGAACCCCCTGCCGTGCCTGTAGGCGGTATCAAGGGCGACGTGAATCTCTTTGCCGCTCTTCATGACCTCGCCAACTACGCGGCCCTGGTTCTTCAGTTCAATTATTTCCCAGGCGGATAGCGCAGCGGACACCGCTTCACGACTCAACTTCTTTTCTTCGGTCAGGTGCCAGTAGATCGCGCCCATTGCTACGGGGCGTTGTTATCTGTTGGTGCCGGAGTCGGTGCTGGCGTCGTGGCGGCGGGTGGCGAAAGGTCGTCTGGTGGGAGGATTAGGCTACCAAGGTCAAGGCCACTGATCTTTCCGAGAATGCCAAAACCATTTTTAAGCAGCGTTATTTGATTCTGGATTGCCGTTTTCCTGGCTTCCGGTGTGAGGTCTTTATTGTTGCTTATGTCGGTGATGTTCTTGAGGGCCTGTTGATACAGTTCCCCGGCCGACGCGCTGGACTGCATAAGGGTTTTGTAATTGGCCTCAATGTTGGCCATATTGATCTTCGTGCTGGAGTCGAGTTTTGCGAGCAGTTGTTGGTTTGCCGCGTTCAGTCTTGCGATATATTCTTGGCTTCCGATCTGCTGGTTCTGCCGATAGTTCGCGTTACCCTCGGACTGGCTAGCAAGCCGTTGCGCAGAGTACGTATTTGCGTCCGGCGTGGCTATACCCAATGCGTTTTGGATAACTGCGGATTCTGCGGCGGAGCCTGCCATTGCGCTATTCATCATCCCGCGCCTGTTGAAATCCTGCGCAACCCTGGCCCGGACCATTTGGCTCAACGGGTTATCGGCCGCGAGAATCCCTTGAATCCTGCCCTCCACCGTATCGGTTCCAGGGTTGACGGTCGGGAACATTACGTCCTGTCCTGGGATGGTAGTTGAGGCAGTCCCTTGGCCGTAATCAACTGACTGCGGCTCCGGTTTCTTCTTTTTTACAAAGTTTCCGTTGGCATCAATCACCCATTCAACACCGCTTGCTCCGTCGGTATACAGAGTGCCAACGTCAAGTCCAACAACATCGCTTGCCTTTGGCGCGGCAATACCACCGGTGCTTGCCGCGCTGCCAAGCGTGTTCAAAGAGCCGGCGTCAGTATTAAATACAAAGTTGCCGTTTGTGTCATAACTGCCAGCCCCGGATGCGGCTAGGTTCTGTCGCTGTGTTGCCGCGTCTACCTGGAGAATCCCGGACTTACCGACTTGGCCAGTCAGATCGGAACCCATACCTTGTTCTGAGATGTATTTGCTCGTAGTGCCCGGCGCCCACCCGTAGGCGGCGTCAACGTCGCCGGCCGTCACGCCGAACTCTTTCGCCGTTTTGTAGAACTTGGTTGGGTCGTTTACCTGGTCGCCGTAGGCTTTGATTGCTGCCAGCCTGTCTGGTTGCTTGGCAAGCGCCCAATCGTCAATCTGCTTCTGGGTGAATGTTTCCGCCATGTTATGCCTCTACCCAATAGATTAGGTTCTTGGTCGGCGTGCCGTTGATGCCGGCCCCGATCCAGGTTTCCGTCAGCTTGTACGTGTTGTTGGTCTGCGGCTCGAAGAACTCGACCTTGCGGGAACCGTCAACATCTTCCCATGTGATCAGGTCGATGGCGTGGGATCCGAGTACAGCATCATCGGCGGCGAGTAGCTGAACGTGCGTCTCGAAGAGCGTGCAGTTGCCGTAACCCAGCGTAGACAACCATGCCTTCGCTATCCTCGCATGGTCATCGCAATCGCGGCGCTCGGCCAGCCACGATAGACGGGCGCTCGGACATTTTTGCTTGATTTTCTGCACATCCGATGCGCTGAACAGCCGGTATTCGTTATCGGTCTGAACCGTTTCCAGCCACGACGCTACGTAGCCCGACTGCCGCACCAGTTCCATGATCTCAGTGAACGAGACAACCGGCATGGCGTCGTAATCCAGCACCAGGTCGTCGGTGTTCTTGTTCAGGTTCGCCGCCTTGCCGGCCCAGGCCTGACGCATGAATCCGACCCACTCGGATACCGATTCCAGCGTCGGGCAGCCCATGTAATCCTCGCAAAACGAAACCAGCGTCGAGGCGTGGATCGGCCGGTTGATGTCTGATGGATGCACGCCGGCCCACCTGCGCCAGTCGTGGTTGAATACCGCCCACCCGTCGTCCTGCCGGGCCAGCCCATTCATGAACCCGACCAGCGATGCGCCGAGAATATAGCGCTCGTATTTCGTCTGCGCCTCCGGTGATCCCCACATGCCGGTCGGGCTGTACGGGTTGACAGGAGCGAAGTACGGCTCCAGCGCCGACCTAACGGTAGTCATTAGGTTACCTGGCCGCTATCGAGGTCTGCCAATGCCGCGGCGGTTACGGTTGCTGCATTCACCTTCATGCTAACTAAGGCGCCGTAGAAGGCTACCCCTTTCCCGGTTGCAACCCCGAATGCGCTGGTGGCGTCGCCTTCGAGCAGCACCTCGCTCAACCCGCCATCCGAGACGCTATCGGCAAGAGATTTTGCCCTGTCAAGCAAGTCCTGCGCTTGCTTCAGTAGATCGACCGCCTGAGCGACCATCTCGCCACCATAGGTCAACTTGTTGTACTCGATTTTAGTTACTGCCATTTTGATTCTCCTTCTTAGAAAGTCGGCTGCGAATTTGCATTGCAAGCGCATCATTTCCGCGCCGCTCTGCGTATTTCGCCTTCAGTTTTGTGCGGGTGACATAATCGGATTCGCTTGGCGCTTCGGCGGCCGGAGCCGGCCGATTCAGTTCACGAATCACCGTGCCGTTATCTAACGTGGTGACCATGTATTCGCCATCAATCACTGTTTGCATGTTAGACAGTCCTATAGTGGTACCAGGCGCGGAGCTTGTCGGTTTCGGTTAGAGATGATTTGATCTGCAACGACAGGCTGGCCGAATACGGAATCTGATCGAACGTCATTCCGCTAATATTCGTCCCGTCGCCAATCAGCGAACCAATCACGACTGGCCCTTGGTGTTGAGCACCAATAGACATGCTTCGTTCTATCACCTGAACACCGTCTATCAGCACCTTCATATATACACTCCGCGCAGTCGAGTCTTCTGCACTGACGGCTGAGAAATTCAATACCCCAGCACCCGTCACAGCCAATATCTCTTTGTAGGTGTTGGCAGTCAACGCGCCGCTGAGTGTCGACCGGATGTTCGATGCGCCAGTAAAATTTATGAATCCAGCCGCCCACGACCCGGCTGAAGCTGTTTCGTTCGAGCCAATAATGGCGGTAGGGGGCAATCCAATCACGCCACCAACAAATTGCATAATGTTGGACATCAGAAAATCCTCCAAGTCGATCCGTTATACGCGAAGCCAGCACCGATATTGTCCGTGCTAAACGTCATATCTTCGGACAGGGCCATAATTGTCGACCCATTTCTGGCAACTGTTAGGTTATTCGCTGCGAATGAACCTCCGCCATCAGCAATCTCAACATAATCTCCGGTCGCCGGAGTGGCTGGCAGCGTAACAGTGAACACGCCGCCAGACGTGTTTGCCAGGATACGATCACCACTTACTGCGGTGTAGTTGGCGGTTTTGACGATCCATGCACTGGTTATGGTAATGTCACCACTACCGAGCAACGATTGACTATTGATGGTCTTGATGTCTGTACCAGAAACCACAGCAGCAAGCACGCCGCTGGTCGCTTTGAGCAATCCGGTCTGCGTGGCGCGCGCGAGTTGTTTGCCGGATGAGTCGGCGGCGACGAATATCTCACCGGCAACCGAAACCGCAGTGCCAAGCACATCACCCAGTCCAACTCCTGGCGAGACCCCGATAGTTGGGTTACCAGCTACTCCGTCGCCATTCGTTACCGTGCAACCGCTTCCTGCGGTGATCGTCCTGGTCGCCCATGTATCTGACCCGGTTCTGGCGATCATGCCGGTGGAAGACAAACCGGCCACAGCGGCAAGGTCTGCGTCGTAGGGCTGCACGTCAGACCCGATTGCAACCCCTAGAGCAGCCCTCATGCTGGATGCCGATGTCGCAAGGTTTACGCCGGCAATCGTTGCGCTGGTCAGGGTGATCCCATTGAATGTCGGGCTGGACCCGGTTCCAATGTCCTGGGGGGTGGACAGGGTAATGGTGCCGACGCCATGCGTCGCGGTGACCTGATTCGATGTTCCCGAGATGGTCTTGTGTTCATAACCGGTGGCGCCGGAATTCATGCCGAGTACCTGGTTTGCCGTGCCCAGGCTCATGGCCTCTTGTGCGGTGGCACCAGAATTAACCCGAATCAGCTTGCCGCCATTCCCGGTCAGCCCGGCTAGTTTTCCGAAGCCGGTTTCGATGGCGGTGAATACCGCACGGATAACAGACGATATTCCGCGTGTGTTGGTGGCTGGGTCGCCAGACGGCGTGTAGTAGTCATTGGCCATTAGCGTTCCAATCTGCGCATGATGTAATGAAGCTGTACGCCTTGAAGCGTGTGCGGCTGCTCGACCTCACTGTTCCCGTAGAACAGGAAGTTGATGTTTTTGCCGGTTCCTCTCAGCTTTATCCTGGGGTTCTGGATGAACGGCGAATCCCACACGAAGGTTTCCCAGTAAAGCTGATCCCAATACCCGCCGCCGCCCAAGACTTCTTTATCCACCGCCGAGGCGGGCTGGATGTTCGGGTCGCCGAACGCAATCTCGGGCGACACACTGATGCTGGCGTACTCGTCCGCGTCCACGTCGAGAAACGCCAACTTGTAGTTCTTTCGCAATGTCGGAGACTTGCTGTGGTTGAACGCGATCCGAGCCCAATACTCGATGGCGGAACCATCAAAGCTGGTGCCTTTGTTGTCCTCGTACACAAACCCATCACTTGAGCCGAAGAACATCCGTTCCGTCCCGTCCGTATCCTCAAGCGAGGCAATGCACGTCACCGGCTTTCCATAGTTCAGGAACGTGAAACCCAGGGATTGCTTGCCTCTGATCCCGCCATACACCATCACAGAGTTGTCGTCGAAGAAAATCCGGTATTGGTTCTTCGACCGGATAACGCAACTGGCCACGGCGTGACCGCGCAAGTCATCGATCTTGTCCTGTATCAAGCCGGACAGCGTACCGAACTCATAGTTTCCGTAGGCCTGAGTTGCAGAAAGCCGGCGAACTCCGCGGTCATCGAGCATGATGGCGTCACCGATAACCTGCCCGGTGTAGGCAACCGCGCCCGCTTCGAGAGACAATGGGATGAGCGCCCAGTCTGCGGATGACGTGCCGTACAGAATTGCCGAGGTGTTGCGGGTAAGTAGTGCCATCGCACCGCCTGTTTCACTGCCAGCCAACGGCAGCATGGCCGTTACCGTGTCGCCCATCGCTATTTCGTTGGCTCCAGTTACCAGGCTGTACATATACGGCGCACCGATTGACGAGTGCTGAACACTGGAACCGAATGCCAGAAACAGGTGATTTCTGTGAGCCGTGATGAACTTGGGCGTGTCGGTCGTCATTCCCGTGGTGATCGGTACAAACGTGGTGCCGTCGAACTCGAACGCTCTATTCTTTCCGTCGCACCCATACATCCGATAGGTTCCAGACGCGCCGCCGAAGTTGTAGTTGATGAACTCGTACCGCCCGTCCTTTACGAGCGTGATGGCAGACTCGGCGCCGCTTAGGGTAAGCGCCCCGCCGCCCGTTGAACTCGCCGCGCCGGCCGCATAGTTACCTCCGGACCGTCCGGTAATAATCAGTCTGCCCGTATTCACGCCCGAGGCCAGCGTGCCGGTTTGCACCACTACCCTGGCTATGGTTGCGGTAACGCCACCTTGAGTTAGGGTGTCGCCGTCGCCCACGCTAGTGTTTGCGTTGGAGAACGAGACTTCCTCGCCGAGCGTGATGGCAGACCACCCGGAAGCGGTCGATTTGTGCATGACGGCAGCCGTGCCGCCGGCATTGTTCCTGAAGGCATAGACGGTCCCGTTGTACATCCACACGCCCAACACACTACCGCTTCCAGGGACAGCCGCTATGTCCGCCCGGTACTGGTCGGCCGCCAGGTTGACGTAGCTGACGTGGGTAGCCATGTCGGACTCGCCAGACAGCGCGGCGGCGGTCGTAACCGTCCCGACCGGCGAACCGCTGACGTTGATTGTCTCCCCGGCAACGAATGTTCCTGACGCCTTGGTGAAAACCGCATATCCGCTCGGGACCGCAATCACTACGCCGGTAGCCGCCGAGGTTACGCCGGTAATGGTGTCTCCGGCAGTTAGCGATCCGGTCAGCGAAATAGCCATTTTGTAGTAAGTAGCGCTGGACGGCGAGGTTCGTCCATCGAATCGCTCATGCCCGAATGGTCTCCGGTATCCGCCATTCAGCCACGGCTCGTAGTTCTGTGAGTCGATGATCGCGCCGGGCTTGATGGCCGTCGCACTGCTAACCTGGTCCAGCCCGCCGATCAGCGGAATGTACTCGGGCGTGACGTTCGGCATGCGGATCATACGAGCGGTTCGGCCTGTGTCATGTCTGGCAGTTGATCGTTGACAAGCTCGCCGTGCAGCATGTTATAGCTCGTCTGCATGCCGGCGTAGATTTCTCCAACGGCATCGGATACGGCGTATTTCATCAGAGCCAGTTGCCAGATCATGTCGTGAAAGTGGCTAGGCATACCGGGCGTGTCGGTATTGGCCGCGAGCGTTACCGGCGTCTGCCAGTATTGGCCTGACACATAGTAGGTTCCGTCCGGCACCCAGCCAAACCGGAGAGAATTGTCTGGCTGGACCGTGAAATGCTGCGGCCGGCCGGTTGACTGCGTACCAACCAGATAGGTTGCCCTGAACTGGTCATAGGGCAGGTAGTCCAAAAAGAACTCGTCGGCCACGCCAGACTGGTACATCTTGATCGAGTGGACATCCCATACCCGAAGGTCGGTCAGCCCGGCATCGGACGCCGTGTAGACCGCATCGCCGGATGAGATGGTGAGCGTGAACGACTGGTGCATCCATCGCCAGGCACTCCGATATTCGCGCTGAATGTCGAGCCACGCCGACGCAATCCAGTCAACCACGTTGGCATACTCGCCGACCTGCCCAGTGACGGCGGACGGGCCGGAACCGGACAAGCCGCCCGATTCGCGCACCATCCGCTGGCATAGCTGGAGGTAGTTCAATTACGCCGCCTCGGCTAGGGTATGTTTCAGCCAGTCCTTGCCCATCGGGTTCGGGTCTTCTTCCACCGAGAAGTCGTAGCGCAGGGTGGTGTGCGGGACGTTGACGTACTGGCGCTCGCCTTGGTCGTTCGCGACTTCCCTTTGCGTGTAGGTGGTCTGTTTAAGGCGCAACAGGCGGTCAACGAAGTACCGCTTGACCTTCTTCTTCTCACCGCGGCGGAACAGTTCAGACCGTCCGTTTACCGACAACTCGAAAATCTGCTCGGCGTTCTTGTCGGTCGTGGTGGCGATACGGATCACGACATCCTCGTTGAAGAACTTGAGCATAGCCATCTTCTCCGGGTCCAGCGGGCGGTCGGCGACGGGCTGAATCACGCCGGGCTCAAGCAGGGCCCCGTCATGCTGCTCCGGGTTGCTGAATTGGGTGCGGGGCGGGTTCTGCGTGATGTCGTGGTCGCCGGTTTCGAGCCGGCCGCCGTTGATGATAGCCGGGGCACCTTCACGGATGAAAGCGCGTTCTACGTCGATCTGGCTGTCTTGATCGCTGTTGCCTTGATCGCCGGATGCCGACAACAGGAAGGCAATGGCATCGCCCTTATTGGTCCAGGTTCCACCGGCTTCCTCGACGGCCTTTTTCAGCGTCGTCCAGTGCATGGCCTCGTAGGTTTCGGTTGCATTCATGCGGGGCATGTCAGTCTCCAAATTAAAAGCTCGCCCGAAGGCGAGCGGTTAAGGGTCAGTGATTAGGCCACCGCCGCTGAGAAGGGCGTGGCCTCGGTACCAGACTGCTTCAGGCTGCCATGCACCGTCCATTGGTTGGTGGCGATGTCGATCAACTCGATCCTGTCGCCGATGATGCCGCCCTTGGTCGAACCGTCCAGAGTGATCGTGTCGGTATCGGCTGCCGTCACCCAAACGCCAGGAACCGGCGTGGCGGTATCGTCGGCCGTATGAACCATGCCGTCCATCACGTCGGTGGCGTCCGCAACTTGGATGATGTAGCTGTTCGATGTGACGGATGTCCCGACAACGAATACCAGACGGGTTCCAGACCCGGTCGCGGCCGGAAGGGTAAGAGTCGCGCCATCGGCCTTGTTCAGCACGATCACCTTGCCGTCATGGGCGGCTTCCGTGACCGTTACCGGCGTGGTGGTAATGCTAACCAGACGACCGGAGGTATCGCAGGCGCGGTTGATCTCGGTTGCGGTAGCGGTCACCCCGTCGAGGATATTTGCCTCCGCGGTGGTGGTCAGAACGCCGGAGGCGTCCTCGACATACCACTGAGTAGCCGAGGTCGGGATGAACCAGGCGGCTTTACCAGGGCCCATCGTGAACGCCGCGTCTTCGGCACCGCCGTTGATGTTGTCGTTTCCGCCGTTGACCGGATAGACCAGTAGGTTCGCGCCGGAGGTCAGGACGGTGTTGATGACGTAGATCGGGCCGGTGGTCGTGGCGGCGGCCGGCAGGGCAACACCCTTCGCGCCGTCGGAAGCGGTGACTGCATTGACCTGATCGGCCAATACGGTAGCGTCCGCAGCAGTAGTTCCGGCAGCGATTACCGATGCGCGAGACAGCGCGATAGCGCCGTTGTCGGGCATGGCCACGTTACCGCTGGCATCCAGAACCAAGGCCTTCCCGGCTGCGCCTGTGCCATTGGTAATGCCGTCGATCTTCGCCAGGTCGGCAGCCGCGATACCGTCCAGCGCGGCCAGCTCGGTCAGGCTGATGGTGCTCTCGGTGCCGTCGGCGTTTTCCACGACAATGTTGGCCGCCTCGCCCACGCGCAGTTCACGGGTAACTTTTACGTTTGAGTATTTTTGTTGCAGCATGATGTTCTCCTAGATAGGAAAACGGCCCCTCATGGGGGCCGTGTGTTGGTTAGGACGTTTGCGGGCGATCCGGCATGCCCAGAGCAACGTCGGCGCGGGCATAGGTAATACCCGTCACAGAAGCTTGGTTGGACGTACCCTGAACCCAGCCGGTCGTGGCATCTGCCGTACTGCCGGCCTTGATGGTCAGGTAACCGAAGGCACAGAAGTCGTCCGGTAACACCGGGAACTGCGGCGGCGTATCGAAGGCGTAATTGACCAGCGGTACAACGCTGCCCTGGGCGCATTTCAGCGCGCCGGCCGCATTCAGGCCATAGACGAAGACCGAACCGTAACCCGACTTGACGCCAACAAAGGCAGCGCCAGTGTTGATGTCGGTGGTCGGGGTGGCCTGGTTGGTCAGCGCCGACGCGGTGTAGCCCTTGCCGCGAATAGCGTAGTTGATGGCGTTGGAGGTGGAAATCGTCGTGGTCGTGCCAGCGGCCAGGACGGGGATGGAAAAGCAGCCGGTTCGGCCGAACTGTTCGATGTTCTGCATGATGTTTCTCCTATAAGAGGCCAGCCGTCAGGCCGGCCTCATCGGTTAGTTGGACAGGTTGGTAACGCCGGCCTCGATAACCCCAATCCAGCCGGGGTTCACATTGGACGCAGCCGACCAGAAGATGGAACCAACGTAGCCGCGCTGACCGAACGGGTCTTCCTTGGCCTTCTGCTTTGCGGGAATGTGGGTCACGTCGAAGTTGTCGTTCAGCGCCAGGTCGAACACGGCGTCTTCCGCACAGATGATGTACGGGTACACGTCGATGTTGGACAAGCTGGTGCTGTACAGGTCGGTCGTGCCAACCGCGGCGCCGGCGTCGGCATAAGACCCCAACTCGGGCGACACGATGAACCGGAAGCGGCCGACAGAGCCGAGCTCGTTCGGGTTGATCGGCTTGCGGTTCGCGTACTTGGCGACAGGAACGAAGTCCTGTAGGTTGCGCACGTCATGCTCGCAGTCGGTGTGGCAGAAAACGATGAACGCTGCTTCGATGGCCGACGTGTCGTACTCCGGGCCGGCAGCGAGAATCTGCGTCTTCATCTTGGCGTGGTTGGCCAACAGGGTACGCGCCATCAAGCTCAGGCCGTTGTACGTGATCTTCTCGTCCACGGTGGCGCGGGTGGTGCCGCCGCTGTACTGGACGGTGGTAGAGGCTTTCATCACGCCAAAGCGAACCATCTCGCGAATCAACGGCATGGTTTGCGCGGTCATCATCTTCTGATCGCTAGGAATGTCGTCCTCGTACAGATCGGCCGCCTTGTCGGTATAGCCGAACAGGACGGCATATTGGTTGATCTGCACGTTGACATCGCGGTACGACAGCGCCTGAGCCGTAGGCGTAACGCCTTCCTGCACGGCATAACTCGCTGCCGTGACGCTCCAGCGGTTGATCGTGTTGGCGTTGGTGGTGGCGCCGCCAATCGGGATGACACCGCGGTAGGTGATGTTGTCGCCCTTGTTCTTGGGGAACCGCTTCATGGAACAACCAAGGGACAGAACCTCGAAAGGCTCGGCGATTTTGAGCATTTCGCCCTTGATCTCGTTGATACGCCCGGCGGGCGTGGAGTAGGTCTGAATGGTCATGATTTACCTCATAATGGTTTTCGCCCGTTGTAGCCAGCCCAAAGGGCTTCGCGGTCGGACTTGGCGGACGGCTGTGGTGCCGCGCCGCCTCGGGTTGGAGTAACTGCATTCTTTAGCCGGCTTCCGCTGGCGGTTTCAGTTGGAGGTTTGGCCTGATCGGCGCGCCACGCCTTGAACTCATCCAGCACCCGGATACCGAATGCGGCGGAGGTTCCGGTCTCGATGGCGCGTTGACGCTCTGGCGTCTGTGAGTTGAACCACTTGGCGAATTCCGGCGAGGCCACAATCTGAGCCCGGTCGGGGTGCACTTCTTCCAGCACGGCAACGTCACGCGCCTTCACCGTCTGGCTGATTACGCTGTCGATGTCCACCTTTTCTGGGGCTGGATCGGCTGGCTTTTCAGTCGGCTCTGGTGGTGCTGCGTATACGTTGCTCAGGTCCTCGGCAAGCGCATCGGCCAGTTCGTCGAACCCCAACTCGGTAAGCTTTTTCAGGCTATCGCGGGTGATCTTTCGAGTTTCTGCCGTCTGCGGCTTGCTGGCGATCTCGGTCAGCTTGGCGGAGATACCCTCCAATTGCTGCTTGAGATTGCCGGTCTGGTTGAAGGCCTTGCGCAACTGCTCGGACGTGGAGCTTTCCAGCTCGGAAAGTTTGTCGAGCCGCTCGCGCAACTCGTCTTCCGTCATGCCGGCGATAAGCTTGGGTTCCGGTGGTTCCGGTTCCGTCACTTCTCCTGTTGGCGCTTCCTTGTGGTAGCCAGCCAATATGCTTTCACGCGCTTCCTCCGGTGTCTGCTCGCCGTCAACGTAGTTGTTGGGGGCAGCCTCTGCCGTGGTTTGCGTTACTTCCTGGGTTTCCTCGGGCGCTTGCTGGGTTTCGTCCAAAACAGTTTGGTCGCTCACTTTCAAATCTCCAAAAAAATGCCCCTGTTACGGGGCGACCAGCGAAGTCCTTTCGGGTTCGCTTACTGCTTCCTGGGACCGTGTTCAGTCGTCAGGGATAACCTCAAGGCTCGGCGGCTCAAATTCGAGTCCAAGCATATAGTCGATCTCTTTGATTCTGGACCGCAATCTCGCGGTATCCGCCTCGCTCATGTCGTGGGCGCACATCTCAACCATCTCTGCGCGGCGGGCGGCCATGTGCGATTTCAGCTTTACCCATGCCGGTGAATCGAACTCGATGTTCGTCAGGATTCTCATTGCTGGAATGCCATCCCATCAGGAGCCCTACCAACGGGCTCGGTCGGCGGCGTTACAACCTGTCTGCCGCCGCCACCCAAAGACAGTGCCTTCTGTGTGTTCAGCTTCATCACCGTGGTCGATAGCACGGTCTTGGCGTCGTTCAGGTTCTGCCGCTCTTCTGCCGTCAGCCCTGCAACCTTCAGCTTCGCGTCGATCTGCGCAAGCCACTGCTCCATGGCGCGATCTTTGTCGGACTCCTGCGCCTGTTGGCCGAGAGTCATCTGAATGCCTTTGAGCCTCGCGTCTGCATTGATCTGTGCTGCCATAATGCGCGGATCGGCTACTTGTCCAGATTGCTCGGCCAGCTTGGCTTTCTTTTCTTCGCTCATCTCCAGGCGGGCGATATCGAACCGCATGCCGGCAAGCACTTCCTTGATTACCAGCTCCGGGTCCAGGCCGAAGGCCGGGTCTTTCGACAGGGCTATCATCTGCACTAGCGCCTGACTTTGGGAATCGCGTTCGACCAGTGCCGAAGACCCGCGAGCATCGATGGTGAAGTCGCCCTTGCATTCATCAGGCCCGAACAGCAGTAGCCATTCGTAGAACCGACCTATCAGCGTCTCGGTGATCTGGTCGTCGAAGTTCCTGGCGATAGCACGAAGAACCGCCGTCGCGTTGTTGTTCAGCATGGTCATGCCACCCACGGTGTCCGGGGCGGTGCCAAGTTGACCCTGAAGCAGCATCGGCATGCCGGTCACGTCCTCGGCCTGCTTGAGCCAGAACTGCACGATAGCCATCAAATCGGCCTGCATGGACTGGATGTTGATCGAGGTGATCGCTTCCCTGGCATCCCGCATCTCGACGCCGGGCTTGGTCCAGTATTGCTTTCTCGGCGTCAGTTCCCATCTGCCGTCAGCCGGCTCGATCTTGTTCCGGTCGGTCAATAGGATGGGGCCGGCGGACAGTCCGGCGTTGTCCATGATGTTCCGCACCCCGGCGTTGACGCCCTTCTGGCATTCCCTCATCTGACGTGCGACGCCGTTCCCGGCCCAGCTACCGTCAACGCGCTGCCAGTTCATCACGGAGTACGGGAATTCCCCGGAGTCCATCGGCGATACTGCGGCCTTGATTGCCCGGTTGTTGACCATCGTGACAATGGCCGGGTATTCCTCCTGGTCGTCGTCGGCATCCTCACATCCACAGGCGGCAAGCTCTTCGCGCTTGATCGTCCCGGTGAAGTACCATATCTCGAACTGGTCGTCGTCGGTCTTGTCGTTGCGGGCGCCCTTGCCGTTGCCGTCGCGCTTGACCGGCCCTTCTCTTAGGCAGGCGTCGATCTGATCGGCCAGGTAGCTCGGGTCGTCGCGTAACTCGGCTAGGCGGCGGCGGGTAATGTCGTCGCGCTCGACCACGTATGAACCGTTCTGGATGTCGTCGCCACACGAACCGTCAGGGAAGAAATTCCAGGGGTTGACCTCTCGCGCCTCGGGGATCAGATCGTCCTTGATCTTCAGCGCCCAGGAACCATCCTCGCCTTTGATTGCGGCACGCTTGCGCTTCATGGCCGGAACCGGCCCCTTGACGATACCCGTTCCGATCTTGGCGGCGCGGTGGATCAGCTTGCGCGCCTCGCCGTGGTAGCGGCACTCGACCAGCCAGTCGTCGATCTGGTTCTGCGCCTTGTCTGCCGCTTCTCTAGCTCGTTCAATCTCTTTCTGCGCCGCATCGCCTACCGTCAGCGGCTTTTGCTCGACCTTGACGCCACCCCTGAGCATCTTGGACATGGCCGACATGAACCCCTTGCCGGCCTCACGTTCGAGGCTGCCGGTGGTTTCCGTGACGATATTACCTTGGTCGTCCTTGATCGGCGTGGTGTCATCCAGCCTTGCGATCATGTCCGGGACCGGCGTATGCACAACCGCAAAGTTGCGGTCGTCGTTCGGCAGCAGCAGGTCGGACAACCGGGCGGCGGCGGCATCGACATACGGCCTGGTGATCTTCAGGAATACCGTGCTTCTGGTCTGCTGTGGCCTGGCGGATTCGCTGGTTGTCACTACGCCGCCAATGGTCCGGGGCTTGATTAGCGTCACATTGCCGCGATTGGAGTCGTCGATCCCCTCGTAGTGGTCCTCGTCCTCTTTCCAGACCGTCTCTATCCCCGAGGCGGAGCGGGCGTCCACGGCCTTCTTGATCTTCTCGGCGATGGTACTGGAGACGGCCTCCAGTATGGCCGCCTGTTGCGCGGCTAGTTCTTCCTTGGTCCGCTCGTCCAGCTCTTCGGGCATTGCGTCGTCGGTCATTTACCGCTTATCCGCCTGGAAGCCGGTTAGCGTGACCTCGCCGGCCGCCGCCCACGATAGCCGAATGGCTGCAACCGGGCTGGTATAGGCGCCATCCTGGCTGGTCGTCTCGCTGGCAACGGTCGAATGGTTGAACCAAGCCGAGTTGTCGTAGGTGTGCTGGACGGTATAGGTCGGACTGCCCGAGACTACGGTACAGCCAAAGCCGACATTGAACACGTCACGGATTTCCGGGTGAGCGGCCGGCGACACGCTAGCGGCTGCCCAGCCGATGTCCATCGTATCCGTCCCGATGGTGGCCGACGGAACGACGGTCGAGACCGTCAGGAAGTGGCCGGTACTGGTCACAGTGGCGGTGCCGTTCGGCAGGTTCACCGTCTCGGTCTGTGCCGAGCCGTTGGGCGCGGTACCGGTAATCACCGCGGTCTTGGCGCTGTGGTCCGTCGCGGAATCGCCCTTGATGGTGATGAGATGCGCCAGGTCATCGCCGGCATCGTTGGCGGTCAGCGTCCAGGTTGCGCCCGTCGCGTTGGATAGCAGCCCTGTTACGCTGGCTGCCGCGCTGTTGCCGGTGATGGTGATCTTGCTCATAAAACGCTCCCGTCAGCGGACCAAAACCCGGGCCGAAAGACCCAAGCGCTGGCCGAAAAACACAACAAGGCAACCGTTACCATGCTCCGCCGCCCAAGCGGATCATCCACAGTTGGTCGATAGCCGCGCTTGTAGCAAATAGACAAGCCCCAATCCCTCGGGTTATACGAAATCACGCACCCAAACGTGCTCCATCGTGCCGCGACCCACCCGCGCCCTCTCTCGATCATCATGTCGTTACCTCATAAAATTCATTAATGCTCGCCCGGTATCGGCCCGGAGATATTCCAAACAAAGCCGTTGGCCAACAAGCTGCGTTTATGGCTAATACCCAATCTCTGCATCCAGCGGCTCGAATCCGCCAAGGGCCGCCCATGCCCCAGGCGCCGCAAGAGTCGGGATAGCGAATGTCATGGCCAGGCTATCGGCCCTGTCAGGTGATTTCACCCCTCGTTTCTTGGCCTCGTCCTTGGACTCGATCAACAACTCGCCGCCCCTGAACCCGTATCGCAAGGCCGTTAGGTCGGTCTTCAGGTCTTGGTCGTTCGGTATGGATGCTGTCTTGAGCCATTCCCGCATCTCGCGCCACATAAAGGCTCGCAGGTTGTAGTCCTGGCCGTTGGCCATCCTGAGCGACGAGTTGACATCGACGACGGTTTTGTACTGCACGCCGCCGATCAGCCTGTCAGGCCACCAGGCCCGCATCATGTCAGCCACGCCGGCCCCGATACCGATAGTGTCCACGGCGATCTGCTCGGGTTTCCCGAACGCCTCGATCTCGGCCTTGGCCCTACCGGCAACCTGGGCCACATCCAGCTTTTCCAGCACAACTTGCTTGAGCAGCGCCCGGCCCTGCCGGAAGGTAATCACGCTCTTGTCGTCGCCAAAACGCGCCACGTCAATACCAATCCGTATTCCGCCAGACGGGAACACATCGGCCGGCCCGCGCAGCATGGCCGCGCCAACAATGTCTCCAGCCAAGAAAGCGTTGCTGATTGAGCCCTCGTAATTCCGGTCGATTTCCTGAGCCACCACTACCGGGTCTAGCGTCTCAACCTGCTTGGCGTACCACTCCGGCCCTTTTCTTGGGTCGTCGCGCCAGTCGAATACGAACACATCGATCTTCCCGCCATGCCGCTTGCGGTAGAACGGGTTACCTGGCCCGTTCGGTGTGCTCACATCGATCTTGCAGTTCGATGTCTGGGACAGCGCGGCATCAACGGCTTCTGGCCGCTCGTAGAACGCGCTTTCGTCCTTGAAATAGATACTCGTCCTGTTGCCTCGGCCGATGTTGTCGCCGGCTTCGCCGATGATCGCCGCCCCGTTGTCGGGGTTCAGTATCCGCATGTGTGGGGCATGCTTGCCCTCATCCCATCCGCTCGGCCTGAACTCTACGGGCAGGTAGTTGATGAACTGCCTGGCCTTCCAAAACAACGATTTAGGATCGCCGATCTTGTCTACGTACTCTTCTTTCCGCGAACCGAACCCAACCACCGTTCCGGGGTGGAATAGGGTCATCCAGACAGCAAACCCAACGCACAACCAGGACACACCCATATCCCTGGACTTCTCGGTTAGCCCGTCCTTGCGGCCCTGCCAATGTGCATACAGCCAGTCGATGAACTCTTCCTGCTTCGGGAACAGCACAAACGGCACCAGCGCCGGCAATCCAACCTCAACGTTCCGCGGGTCAAAGGTCATACCCCACTCGGTAATGAACTCGACCGGATGGGTTTTGTAGTATTCCTTGAGCGCCGGGACCATGCCGGGGTCATTGCGAATGTTCGCCAGCCTATCCGCCCGATCCCTGAAGACGCCAGAATAATCGGGGTGCTTCCAGTCAAAACCGTTATTTCTTGCCGGCATCACCGTTCAGCATCGCCAAATAGGCCTCGTCCGGCGTCATTGAGTTGTGAATCTCGATGGGTTTGCCATCCACGCCGCTGTGTTCCATCTTTTCGACGTACAGGCCAGACGCCTTACCCCTCGCAACCTCGGCCTGAACTGCTGGCCCATATTTTGCAGACGATTCGGCCAAGTCGCGCAGGCGTTTAAGGTCGTTCAGGTGTTGCTCAAGCGAGAGCTGCGCCCTCTTGATAGAAGGTTCGCGCAGTTCAGCCAGCCTTGATACTATCTTGGGGTTATCTATAACCTCTTTGGCAGCCCGGTTAATTGACGCCTCTTTGGTGCCAGGCCTTACGTCATACGATCTACGAT
>Ga0316631_10000046_pt1 | contig 17420 bp, 31 predicted proteins | sample OWC_May_M1_C1_D3_FD_207672 | JGI IMG/M metagenome (GOLD analysis project Ga0316631, IMG submission 207672) | Wetland soil microbial communities from Old Woman Creek delta, Ohio, United States - OWC_May_M1_C1_D3_A | ecosystem: Environmental > Terrestrial > Soil > Wetlands | place: USA: Ohio... | reverse complement strand
CCTGTGTCCTCGCTCCCTCAGCGCCTCGACCGTCCGCGGTCCCGGCACGCCGTCTGCCGACTCCGGCGGGATCCCCAGCCAGACCTGCCTCTTCTTCCATATGGTGAGATCCGCGCTGTCGGCGAAGTCCAGCCTCTCGCACCCCGCCGCCTCGAGGGCGTCCATGAGGGCGTCGCCCGGGTCGCCCGACCCTCTCGACGCCGTGAGGTCGCGGTGGCCGACGATGCCGACCACGTTGGAGAGGGGCTGCGAGCGCTCCAGCGACTCGACGAAGCGTCGGACGGGGGATCCAGAGTAGGAGCTCGGGATCTGGAGCTGGATGGGCACCGGCATGAGCCTCGCTACCTCGACGGCGAGCCGGGCCGCCGCCGCCAGCTGCCCCTCGTAGAGTGAGGCGTCGGAGTGGTCCTGGGCCACCTCGATGCCGACAGAGACGCCGTTGGCCCGCTGGGCGTGGTAGGCGGCCTCCTGGAGGAGGTCGGCGCAGCAGTAGGCTTTCCCGTCGTAGTCCACGATGAGGTGGGCGCCGCCGGGGCGGCTCTTGTCGTGGGTCCAGGAAGAGACGATGCGCTCGCCGGCGTTGGACGACCTGCCGAGGCCGGGCTTCACCAGCTGCGGTCGGTGGTCGCTCCCTCCAGGGATCCCGCCGGTCGTGTGAGCGACGATGAGGTGGATCCAAGATCGCTCCCAGGAGGCGCGCAGCCGCACGTCGCCCGGGTCGAGCCGCAGGCGGGGGTGGTCGAGAAAGTTGGAGACGTCGATGCCGGGCGCGAGGATGCGCTCGCCGCCGATGACTAGTCCGGATCCCATGTCGGTCAGGTTACCACGTTTTCTTCCAGTCCCTCGCTCCTAGCCCTGGCGTCGAGCTCGGCCTCCTCGTAGATCTTCCTGGCCATGTCGACGAAGCGATCGATGTTCATGTCTCTTCCGTAGACGGCCATCGCTCGCGAAGCCGCCACGTAGATCTCACCAAAGACCACACCGTAGATGGCGTGGCCCAAATAATTGCGTCTATTGCTTGTCATGTTCAGATCCTTTGCTGTGCTTCCACTTTAGTCCTTGATCTTCCCCGCCGTCCTCGCGAAGCAGTCGTCGCAGCGACCTGGAAACGCATCGTCGCCACCGTCGCAGAACGGCTTGAACTTCTTGCACCTCGAGCAGCGGTACTTGGGGCACGGGGTCGCGCACGAGCACTGCCGGCGGCGATCCAGGACCCTCTGTCGGCCCGGCGGCAGTACCCGGCGTCTCACGACTGACTCTCGGACTCCGCATCGCCCGCGGCTTGCTTCTTGAGGCACTTCGTGCTGAAGATGGTTGACAAGATCTGTACTACATCTCGAGTTGAAAAGAATCGCTCCAGAACCTGCGGAAGAGAGCCGGAGAGCGGATCATCGTCTGGATGGGTGGTAGTGCTCCACTTGCTGATTGCGCTACAGCAAATCAGCCCGAGGTATCGAGAACTCCGGGTGCTCAACGACACACGCCGGATGCGGACTACGCTGAGGTGGTACCCGATCGCAGCCGATAGGATGATGGGTTCCAGAACGAACCGTGCCCTCCACCCCAGTTGTTCTCGCCACTGCGAGACCACCTTCGACAGCTCTGCCTCGAGAGCCATGCGCAGCTCGTCTTTCGTTAGTTTCGCGGGAGCGGGAGCGGAGGGCATCCCCCTCCTGACCGCCTCAACGTAGTTTGCATCATTCACTTCGACACCTTCTCAGACGTGACGACGATCTTGAACACGTGCTTGTCATTGGACTTGATCCTCCTCCTCTCGGCCTTCTCGAACAGGGCCAAGCCGTTTCCCTGGCAATCCAGGTATTCCCTCAGTGCCTCGTTCTCTCCCATATCGTGGGTTGTGAAGGCGACTAGGACGGCTCCAGGACTTGCTCCGATCTTGCCTCTGAATCCCACCGGCACCGGGTTGGGATTCGCCCACTCCCCGGAGCTGAGGCCGTCCGGCGTGTTGTATCCGAGCAGGGCAACGACCATGTTCTGCACGAGGGCGTCCGGGTCGACGCTAGCCGTGCCCCTCACGCTGGCCGCACGGTAAGCGTGCCTGGTCGCCGACACGACGGCCTCCCTGAGTTGTTCGCGCAGCTCGAGTTGACTGGTACCGACCCTCATGGGCATCGGAGGAGGCTCGCTTCCGGGAGCCTTCAGCCAGTGGTCGCTCGGCAGTGGCAGGCTGACCCCCGCGAAGGCAGATCCATCGGGTAGTCTAACTGTGTCGCTCATGATCGTTCACCTCTCTCCAGGAGCTCCATACCTCGCTCGAACTCAGCGTCGCTCGCGCACTTCGGGTAGTAGCCAGCTCGATTGTCGATCAGGGTCGAGCTCAGTCGCCTTCTCACCGAGCTGTCGAGTCGGCTCCCCCTCTTCAGCTGCACCAGCTCGCTCAGCAGAGTAGCCCTTCGACTCCCCAGGCCAGCCGCCACGTTGTAGCAGCGAGAGGCCTGGTCGTAGTCCTCGAGTCTCTCGCGACACTCGCCACCGATCGTCGCGATCCATGCTCGGTCTCCGTCAGCCAGCTGGCATTCCTTGAGCAGTCTCTCGCAGAGCTCGACTGAGAACGCAGGATCCACTCGGATCCCTTCCTCTGCCAGGTAGACCAGCAGGTGGGGGCTCGGCGACTCGCCGGAGGCTTCGATCCTCTCGTACTCGCGGAGGAGGACCTTGTAGTTGCGGTGGACTACGCGGACGCCGGCCCCGGGGGAGTCCCGCCAGTCCCGGAACGTGAGACCGCCGACGATTCGCCAGTTGGAGCCGTCCGGCTTCCGCAGGTAGTCCACGTTCTCGTGGCAGACTTCTCGAAACCGGATCTCTGGCTTGTTCCGCCAGAGGCGGGTGTACATCGTGACGTGCTCTCGCTGCTTGGTCGCGGGATCCATCACCTCGTAGGGGCAGGCTAGGAAGTCGATCTCGGGGTTCTGGTCGAGAAAGTCGAGGGCCTGCGACAGCTTGCCGGGATCCAGGCACTCGTCGTCAGCGTCGAGCTTGAGCACGTACTGACCCGCGCAGAGATCGAGTCCGAGGTTGCGGGCGTGCGACCAGTCGCGGAGCAGGGGCAGTCCCGTGAACGGGCCGGGAACGATCCTCTTCCACGAGGAGGCCTCGTCCGGAAAGTAGTTGCTACCGATGTGGGGGTTGGTGAGATACCAATGGTACGTCTTGCCATCGACCAACCGACTGATCGTCTGCATGGTGCCGTCGGTGGATCCCGTGTCGACGAGGCAGACCTCGTCCACGACGTCGAGGAGTGGGCGGATGGCCCGCTCGACGACGGCGGCACCGTTGAGCACCATCACGTGCAGGGACAGGCGGGGGCGGGGGTGGAGGGTCATGGCTACAGCTTGGTGGTTTCGCGGACGACCACGTACTTGTCGTGGCAGCGGTCGCTGCCCGTACCGTTGTCACACCCAACGTCAATCTTCCGAGTGCCGAAGCGGACGGACAGCAGGGAAAGCATCTCGAACGTGAGGCCGCCGCTGTATTCGATCGTGACGTCGATGCTGGTATCCTTGAGTTTGAGAAGGATGACAACGTCGAAGCCGAAGCCGCAGTCGATGGCTCGGCGGCGACACTTCTCCTGGATCTCCACGATCTCAGTACCAGTCAATTGTTCTTGAGACTTGAGCATCTCGCAACCTCCAGGGATGTGATATTAGAGAGTCAAGAACCAAGTGTCAAGATGAATTTTCATCTCGATCGTCTCCGTCGCTCCACGGCCCTCAGGAAGGGCCTCGCCACCCAGGCCGCCGCACTACCGTCGGTACACACCGCCAGCTCGAAGAGTCCCACCAGGAGGGCGAGCAGGAGGAAGGGCAGCGTCGCGACGATGCAGAGCACGCTGTTGATCTTGGCTGTCCTGCGTTCCCCCTCGCAGACCATCCGCAGGGTGAGCTCGGCGTCGACCCTCGCGTAGTCGCCCAGGAGTAGCTTGTCTTCGAACCTCTCGCGGTATTCTCTCGGGCTCTGCGGGAAGTTGCTCAGCACGGCATCCTCCGCTCGTTCAGCATGAGGGTGCAGGCCACGGTCATGCGATCGCTGCTGGTGTCATCGCCCTCCTCCCGGGCCGGCCCCGTGCAGTTGCAGGGACTGCTGCTGAGGGAGACACACCGTCCCAGTCCCGGGACGTCGACCACCTCCTCGACGGCGACGAATTGCCTGCACCGCCTCCGACCGTGCTCGTCGTGCCCGCACTCGGGGCATCTCACGACGTCTTCCCCAGTCGCTCGCCGAACAGCTTCTCCCACTGCTGGGCGACGCCCGCCCAGCCGAGGTTCGCGAGTGCGTGCCGGCGGTTCAGGCGAACGACCTCCTCGACCCACCTCAGATCCTCCGCGAAGTGCTGGATCTTGCCCAAGAACTGACGGTCGAACTCGTTGTCGTCATGCTCGCCACGCACGAAGCCCCCGCACTTCACCGTCTCGGGCAGGGCACCAGCGTCGGACACGATCGGGTATACCCCCGCCGCCTGGGCCTCCATGGCCACGATGCACGAGGTCTCCTGGAACTGGGTGGGGTAGATCCACAGGCTGCTCTCCATGTAGGTCCGAGCCATCTCTGCCTGTCCCAGCCGACCTCGGTAGCGGACACGCTGGGGTCTCAGGCTCTCCACCCTGTGTCGCATGTACTCGATGATCGTGAGGAGCTTACGGTTGCCGTCGCGCTCGGCCCCGGCCCTCCAGTTGGCGAATCCGTAGCACACGTCGAGCTCAGCGCCCGGGACGATCTCCCGGATGCGGGGCCACAGGTCGAGCAGCCGCGAGAGCCCCCGGTCGGGCGACGACGCGTAGACGACCCGGCAGCCGGTCTTGGCGACGGGTCGCGGGTCGGAGGCGTCCTCGTCCTCGCGCAGGAAGCGCCGGGGGTCGATACCGTTGCGGGTGGCTACAAAGCGCTCCTGCGGCACGTGCGGGTAGTACTCCATGTGCTGGCGCTTCGCCCACTCGGAGACCGAGAGCACGAGGTCGTACTCGAGCATGTTGCCGGCCCAGTCCTCGCCCGAGAAGAGGTCGTGCATCCAGAGGGCCTTCAACTTAGCGCGAGGCGAGAGCTTGAACGCAGCGCCGACCTCGCGGGACGAGACGAACACGTCGCACTCGGGACTCGCGAGCACCCCGACGGGTTCGCGGTACTTCACACCGTTGAAGGTGCCGTCCAAGACGCGTCCCCAGACCTCGACGTCGTGCCCGCGAAGCGCGAGCTGTTCGGCCACGTTGATGGCGGCGATCTCGGAGCCGCCGAGGCCCTCGGTGGCGGCCGACATCGGGCTCCACTTCTCCCAGGCGTCGCCGGTCCAGATGACGATCTTCACGTCTTTCTCCCCAGGGGGCGGAACTTCGGTGCCGCCACCCTCTCGCGAGTTATCCGATCGAGTCCGATCGTGTGCTGCGAGAGGTAGGTGGCGACGTCGATGGGCTTGCAGACCTCGCCTCCTCTAGATCCCCAGGTCACCTGCGATGCCGCGAACGCGATGTAGTGGCTGCGACCCACCTTCTCGAGCCACGGGGCAAACTTTCGCTTCCACCACGACCCGAAGCTGGCGTCCGCTTCCACGAATTCCACCTCGTGATCTTCGACCGAGTGTTCTCCGTTGTCGATTGCGTAGATCATGTTTGGTTCTCCTCAAAACTAGTAATAGGACACGGAGAACAAAGTGTCAAGATTATTTCTTAGAATCTCGATCGAGTCCCGCGAGGTGATAGAATTCCTGCTTCCTGCTCGAGGCCATCGCTACCTCCCCACCGAGCTCAAGAGACCCATGAGCCGCAGGATCATCACCGCGAACGCGACCATCACGGAGAAGATGCAGATCCCGATCACCCTCTCGACGAGCACCGGGACGATCGACCGGCGCAGGATGCGCATGGCCTCGCGCCAGCTCAGCCGGGCCGTTCGGCCTGCCGGGCCGGCGATGTCCCGGACGACGTCCCAGGCGTCGCGGGCGAGGTCGCGGAGGGGCTGGGGGATCACTGGGCGACCTCCGTCGACAGGAGCGTGATGATCTTGTCTCTGTCGATGCCGGCTGCCTTGAACTTTCGAGCCTCCTCGCCGAGTTCTCCGTCCGTCGAGTAGCAGGGAGGGTGACCGCAGCTCCTGCAGGTTTCTCGATGGTAGCCGTTGTACACGCGGCAGCGGCAACATCCCCACCCCGGAATGACGTGAAGTGACCGCACGTGCATACACCCCTTGTTGTTCAATTTACGCACGAGACCCCTTCCCTTCTTTGAGCTTCTCAGCAACCTTGTAGACGTGGTTGAGGACGTCTCCTCCCGCAGGACCCTTCCAGTAGGGAGCTATCCATACCACCCTGCGTTCCAGGCGACCCGTTCCGCAGGCTTGGTTTCGGACGTGCCCGCGGACCACGTACCTCCGAGTGACGTGCCAACCCCCACTGATTCCCCTGGCGCTCTGCTTGGCGGCGCCCACGATCTCTGGGGCGATCGGGACCTCACTGCACAGGATCCAGCGCTTCGGACAGAGCTTTCGACTCTTCCTAGCCATTCGGTGCAGCACCTGGTCCGCCTGCTTCCGGGTAGCGAGACCTCCCACCGACTCGAGCCACGAGCAGAGGTTGAACACGATCCGAATGACCGAAGTGTCCATGGCCCTGCACTCGGGATCCGTGAGCGTCGAGCCTTCCCACAGGATGGATTCGTTTTCCTCCAAGTACTGCTGGGGACTCACGAACGGTTTTTCTTTGATTACATCCACGAGCACGTGTGAGTCTAGGTCTGCTGAGTCGCTCATGGATGCGATCCTGAGAATATTTTCTCCATCCCCGTGAGCGACGGGTACATTCTTCAAGTAGGACACGTGGATCAGCGACAGCCATTCAGGCCTTCCCCAGTCGGGATCGGACGTTTTTCTATTGAGATTAGATGCCAGTGTGGGGTACGGCACGAACCCAGGCGAAAAACGGATCATGAAGGAGGGGAGAGGTAGGTGGGGGAAACCCACTGTGTCACTAGGCGTTGTGAGTAGCAGTCCCGCCAGGAGATCGTCTGCTACGTCGAATACAGGGTAGCCGTACTTCACCCAGCTCACCATAGCTGCAGTGAAGTGACAAGCGTCGACAGGTGAGGTGTATCCCTCGCACACCTTGACGATCTTGTCGGCTCTCCCCGACTCGCTCATGTACTTCGTTACGTCCTCGATCTCGCCTTCTCCCAGGTAACCTACCAATTCTTTCGCTTTCAGCGCTATGTGTTTCACGTCCACTAGAGCCTCCTGGTGAAGGTCGTGACGGCGCGCGGGGACGGCGAGTAGGCCCAGGCGATGAGCGCCAGGTGGCGTCGCGTGGGTCGACTGAGCTCGAACAGGGGCTCGCCTCGCTGCCGGAGCTGCGCCACGTGCCTTGCGATGAAGGCCTCGCGCTTCTGCCACCAGTAGCTGACCAGGCGGTCGGAGCGTCCCCTGGCCTCGCGGTAGGCGGTCAGGAAGCCGCGGGGCGAGCGGGCGACCTCGGAGACGCCGAGCTCCTCCATGAGGGGGACGAACTGCTCGACGGTGGACAGCGGCAGGAACTTGTGCATGGAACTATCCTTTCCTTCCAACTCGGCGCCAGAACTTCATATTGACCTCCGTGTAACTGAACTCCATGACGTAGTTCTTGACCCTCTGATTGAGGACCCTCACGATGGGAGGAGCGCTGCGGCTCACGAGGTCCACGACGTAGACGTCTCGAGGACCCCCACCCACCCACTGGATCTTCACTCCCTTGCGCAGCCACTTCGGCTTGTAGCGGACGAGGCGTAGGGTCTTCTCAGGCACGTCGAACTTAAGACCATCGTCAAAGCGAACGGCGTAGAGATTGCCCAGATCTGTGTCGATCCTCTGGACCACGATCCCGGAAGTCTTATTGGGAGCAACCACTCGGTCGCCCCGGTCGAACTTGAATGTGATGGTGCTCGACATGGCTGTTTCTCCGAATCAATCGTCAACTACTACCTGGAAGGGACGATCTCCTCCAAAACCGAGAAGCCGAGTATGGCCGCCTGAAAGTTCAGATCTGAATCTGATATATTTCGCACTGCCACGCTGAGGAAAGTGGCAGGACAAACCGACCTGCTGAATTCCAGCCTACCCGTCGTGTGCTCCATGAACGGCTGACTGAGCAGACCAGCATCCAGTGATTCTCTCACACCTCCGTTCGTGAAGAAAATATCTTGAATTTCAAAATTCTCTCGGATCAAAGACGGTATGACAAGTCGATCGGGCTTGAAGGCCAACTGAGGCATGACATTGATGTTCGCCGCGCTCTTGCCGACCACTCTAGTGCTGCTGCAGCCGAGCGCATAGCGACGTCGACCCTTCTGGATCCCCTTACCCCGCTCGCCCTTCACACAACCCGCAAACACCCGATCTTCTTTCGCGTGGTTGATCACCGAGATCATCATCCGATCTCCTGCCTTCAGAGCATCGAAGGAAAACCGCTCAATCAGAGCAGCATCGGAAAAGAGCAGACCCGGCAGACCACCTCGACTGATCAACTGGGAGTCGTAGCGACACTTGATGTCAGTGACCAAGAAATCACCCGCCACGTCATGATCGATAAGCAAGCTTTCCGGACAGAAGTCAACGGGGGTATTGACGGATATGTTGGCCACAAGGAGCGGAGGCACTGTCACAGGGTCGAGTATCAGTTCGAATTCTCTCATCATTGGTCTCTCCTCAGTCGTTTAGGGCTTTGTTCTTCCGTCCTAACTTGTCGAGCAGCCACCTCGCCCGTGGCTCCCTGGGGCTCGATCTCCGAATCAATCGTCAACTACTACCTGGAGGGGACGATCTCCTCCAAAAGCCGAGAAGAGGACGTGCGGACCCATCGAGGTGACCCTCAGGCACTTCCACAGGACGCTGTCTTCTACCTGCATGTTTTCGCCCTTGCAGCACACGAAGCTCACGACTTGAGCGTTTTCGTGCTCGAGGGATGGCTTGACCGAGCCCCGCACGTTCCGCCCACACTTCGCGCAGCGGGCTAGTACGGGGATGTCCTGTGTGTGGGACAGCGTCGAGAATTCAGGGTTCATTCGTCGAGACCTCTTCGTCCCTGCGCCCGAACTTGTCGAGCAGCCACCTCGCCACGTAGTCGAGCGGACTCGTGACGATCGAGTAGTCCGCGTCTCCCGTGGCGCCCTGGGGCTCGAACCGCATGCCCGTGAGCTTGCGCACGCTGGCCTCGAAGGGGACGCCGTACTGCCACGCCATGCTCAGGGACATCGCCACGGCGTCGAGCGCCCCGCGGGCCATCGACCCCTCCGTGTCGGCCTTGATGAACAGCTCGCCCGGGGTCCCGTCCTCGTAGAGTCCCACGTGAACGTACATCTTGAGGGGACCGCGCGGCACGGGCTTTCCGCACTGCACGCAGTCCTTCGCCGGTCGGCTGATCCGAAACGTCCTGCAGACGCTCTGCCGCTCGTCGGGCAGTCTCCGCCTCGCCGGCGTCACGTCTCCTCCCTCACGACCTGGACGTTTCCGAGAGAGATCTCCAGCATCCTCTCCAGCTTAATTACGGAGTGTCGATGAGCTACCAGCGACGAGGCGATTTGCTCCCTCCAGTGCTGAAAAGCCTCCCCGGGAGAACTGCACCAGTTGTGCACCTGGCACATGAAACTGCACGAAGGAGACGGCCAGAACGCACGTCCTTCTCGCACCTCTACTACGTACTCCCTGATCTTGACGGTACGGAAGTTGTCGTCGCTGTAGATCTCGTAGTGCTTCGCCTTCTGTGACTCATCTGTCATGATCGCTACTCCTACGACTCTCACGAGATCTCCAGCCACTCGCCCGCCAGGAAGTGGCCCAGAGCCTCCACCTTCTCCCTGTTGGCCCTCGCCCGGATGGGGCAGCCCGGCAGCTTCGACCAGCAGTCGACGCCCGCGACGACCATCAGTCGTGCGATAGTCTGCAGGTTCGCCGACAGTCGCACGATCTGGTTCGACGACCCATTGTCGAGGTGGAGCTCCACCTCGACGGTCCCCATCCTGCCGTGCAGGTCGGCTTGCTTGACGACTGCGTTCAGCACCTTGAATTCTTCACCCATGGTTCGTTCCTCTCTTGCGTGCTAATTCGTCAGCGGCCCGGTCTACGGACTCCTTGGTAGTGGCGTCGTTCGACAGCTTCAAGTTGCCGTACACGAAGCTGCGTCGCTGCTCTTCCTTCTCTTCGTCGGTCAGCCCACCGAGCTTTTTCGCGAGCTCGAAGATCTCGTTGATTACCTCGTCAATTTTGTCCGCCATTCGCCCCCTCCTGGTTTCTCCTAGCTCCGGCGACTCAGCACTCGCCCGAGCCTCCTCAGTATCTCGAGAGTGCGAGCCGTCAGGTTCGGCCCCCTCTTGACCGTCCTTCCGCCCAGCATCGCTCCTATGGCGAGCACCTGGTCGGCGTAGACGGGGTTGCCGGGGTTGTAGTGGGCCACGAAGTGGTGCCCGCTGTGGCGAGACCGCGCGTGCCACCTCGACCACCGGGCCAGCTTGGACGCTGCGAGCTCGTACAGGGAGGCGGCTCCGTGTCGAGACCTCTCCCCGACGTCCAGTATCCTCACTCCCATGGGGCAGGCGTCGTAGCCGACCAGCCTCCTCTTGCCCCGGACCACCTGGTAGACGGGGTTGTCCTTGTCCTGGAGATCGCACTCCCAGACGTCGAGGGCCACCATGAGGATGGGATCCACCGAGTGCCGGACGGCGGCGGACTCGATCATCTCCGCCCGCTCCGCGCACTTCGCCTCCGACCAGGCCGGGCGGCCGAAGATGCCGCTCGCCAGGCAGAGGAGGTGGGCCAGGGCCGAGGTGGTCATGCGTCGAGCCACTCGACCTGAAAGACCACGAATCCCGTCTGCAGAGCCTCTATGCCGGCTGCCCTCAGGTCTTGAGTCCTCGTCAGGAAGACGATCGTGCCGCTCACCTGGCGCCCGGTGTAGCCCTCGCTGCTACGACCGACCACTCGGGAGGGATCGTACTCAGCGACTATTACCACGTCGCCTACCTGGTAGCACCGGTCGTCGCAGCGGATCTCGTAGAGCCGTCTGCCCTCGATGAGATCCGAGAAGAACTTCGGGTGCTCCTTGAGGTAGTGGGTTCCGTAGGTTTTTTTCTTGGCAGCTTCCGACATGATCTTCTCCTGAAATTCCTCTCTCGTGACAGCTCCAGGACCCTCCAGGTTCGGCTCGTAGTCGGACTCAAGACCAGGATCTATCGTTCCACTTCTCGGGTAGCACCTGGCGCAGGTCCCGTTGGCTAGGCCGTGACGACAGCTCACCCCCTCGCCTCCAGCTTCTGCAGCATCTCGGCGATCGGCGCCGACCGCGGGAACCTCTCAGCGAGCACCCGGCACAGCTCTCTCGCCTCCGCCACCCTCCCGAGCTTCCGCAGAGCCCCCACGACCAAGATCTTGGTCGCGTCCTCGTGGGCCTCTCCCCCGTCGAGCAGCTGCGGGTAGGACTTGTTCCGCATCGCCAGGTCGTAGGCGGCGACGGCGTCGTCCCAGCGACCCTCGAGAAACCGACTGTGGCACAGCCGGCACGCGTTCACGACCCCGGGGTACTCGGCGAGGGCCTTCTCGTAGTACCAGGACGCCTTCGCGGCGTCGTCCCGAGCCTCCGCCATCTCGCCCAGCATGGAGCAGGCCCAGGCCCGCTCTTCCGCCCAGGTCGACTCCTCGAGGTACGTGTCGAGCAGTCGCTCGGCCAGCCTCGGCATGGTCGCCCTGGCCTCAGCGGCGAGGTAGATCGTGGCTCGGGGACCGATCTTCCAGCCCATGGATCGGGCCCGGTGGTAGAGGATCTTCAAGTTTCGGCCGGGCAGGCGGATCCCGGCTCCCCGACTGTCGCGACGGTCGCGCACGACCAGGCTGCCGTCGACGTGGGTCACCTCGCCCTTCTGGTAGCCGGTCAAGACCTCGTGCACCTCCCCCAGCCAGACGATCTCCGGCAGGTTGCGGGCGAGCCGCTCTCGAAAGGCGTCCCTCCTCGACCTGCCGCCCGCTGCGAAGTCGTAGTGGTATCGACTCGAGGCCACGGTGAGGCCCCGCTCGTCGAGCAGTCGGCAGAGTCCCGGCAGGCAGTGGGGGTCGTCGACGACGTCGTCGGCGTCGAGAAATAGCCGCCACCTCGCCCGACCCATGCCCCACCCGGCGTTGCGGGCGGCGGCCCAGTTCGCGAGCAGGGGCCGCCCCGTGAAGGGGCCCGGCATCACCTCACCCACGAGAGATCTCCCCACCTCGTACGTCTCGGGGACGTCCCTGATGTAGAAGTTGGGGTTGGTGGAGGGCGTCACCACCCGATACAGAGAGAGGAGGTTGTGCCGCTCGCACCCCTGCCTCAGCCTCTCCTGCGTGTCGTCCGTGCAGTCGTTCAGGACGGCGACCACCTCAGTGAGGTAGGGACCGACGCAGTCGAGCAGGCGGTCGACGACGGAGGCTCCGTTCTTGACCAGGAGGTGGAGGCCGATGGACGGCTTTTCCGAGACGTCTTCGGGGCGATCTATCTTGACGGGGTCGACGGTCATGGGGTGGCGTCCTCTCGCTTGTGTTCAGGGGCTCTCTCGAGCCTCCACTTCGTGGTGACTGCCCGCTGGGACTCGGAGATCAGATCCTTGATCGCCTCCTCCACGTTCTTGCGGTTCGCCTGGATGCTGTGGACTGACGTCGCGTGGTGCCCCTCTCCGTCGAGGTAGGCTACGATCAGCCACTCGATCGCGTTGGACAGTGCGCGACTGGCGGAGTCCACGATCTGGGCTCGGCGGGCTGCTGTGTAGACCTGCTCGGACTGCTCGCGCGACACGGTGCCGCTCGACTCGAGTCGGGCGAGGGACGCGAGCACCTCTTCAGGCGAGGCTTCGGTGAGTTGGGCTGGGAGGTGGCTGTTGGTCACGTCATCACCCTCAGCAGTGGCAGATCCCGGTGACGACGTCGCAGCTGCAAGTCGCGCACGCCATGCAGGAGCCCTGGGCATTGCAGCCGATGCCGCACTGCTGGTAGCAGCTGGCTGGGCACACCTTGGGGAGGTCTGGCTTGGCCTCTGGGCCAGCCTCTGGACCAGCCTCTCGGAGGTCGGCGCGGACGTCTATCGAGCCCCCGACCTCCGGTGAGGAGTCGATCTTCGCGTCGAGTCCGACTTCCGTCCCAGAGGCGAAGGCGTCGGGCCTCGAGTCCGCCGGCGGGGTCAGAAGGTCGGCCAGGGGCACCCGGTCGGTGCCGAGATCTGCCGATCCCGCTCCGGCGTCCGACGGTCGCTGGTCGACGGCCGGCGACTCCGAGTCGGTGGAGGGGGTGGCGTCTGCAGCGTCCGCAGTCCCGCGCCGAGGGCCGCTGCCCGAGAGGGTGTCAGTCTGGACGCCCTCCTCCGCGCAGGCCAGGAAGAGTGCGCAGGCCAGCAGCCGCCTCACGGGACTCTCCTCTCGAGGAAGCAGCCCACTTCGAAGGCCACCTGCGCGGCGACGTCCACCACCGAGTGCCCCCCGTCCACGAACTTCCAGGCGGATCCGTTCGCCTCTGCCTCCGACCGCCACAGCTTCTCGTAGGCGCCGGCCAGCAGCAGCTGCCGACCGAGGTCGGACTCGTAGCGGTCGGTGTCTGACGCCCGCTCCCTGACCTGCGTCGGATCCACGCTCAGGAGGATGTTGAGGTCGGCCACCGGCAGGAACGAGCAAGCCCTCCGGATCCAAGCCTCGTCGAGGCCGTCGCTCTGCCCGTAGAGCAGGGAGGACTGCCACCACCGCACGCACACAGCGATCACGCCTCGCGAGGTGGCCTCTCGGATGCGCTCGGCCACAGCGTACCGGTTGCAGATCTGCAGGCACTCGAGGGAGGTCTCACTGCTCAGGGTCGGGAACTTGTCGACACCCTCGAGACTGGTGACGACGATCGCTCTCTGGTGCAAGAAGTTGCTGATGAGCTGCCCCCCGAACTCCCCGTAGTCGGGAGTGGAGAAGAGCTCTGCCTGGATGCCGCTCTCTAGCAGGCCGCGGACGAGCCTCTCGGCCTGCAGGGTCTTGCCGACGCGGTCGATGCCCTCGATGACGATGATGGGTGCTGGCTTCATGTGCTTCAACCTTCCGAAAGCTATCTTAGGCGAGGAGAACGAAGTGTCAAGATTCTTTTTTACGAATCAGAAGAGTCGTCGAACATCGCTGGATCTTCGTCGTCTTCGACAGAGTCGTCTGCGACTTCACCAGCCTCGGTCGCTTCAGCGTCCTCTTCTGACACTTCGCTGCCTCGCTCCTCCCGGATCTCCGCCTCCAGCTGCTCGTACTCGCGCAACTGCTTGTCCACGAGCTTCTCGTCGTCGGTCATGACTCTGCGGAGGTACTCGAGCATGGAGGTGTCGACGTTCGGGACGCCCGCCCTAGCGTCGCGCTGGATCTGGACGTACTTGGCGGCTCCCTCCCGCAGGATGGTCGTGACGCCAGCCGTTCGGGGCTCCTGCGCCTGGTGCTTCCAGATGCGCAGGGGCCACACGTGGCGGAGCGCCTTGTAGAGGCCTCCCATCCCGGGTGCGTGCTCCCACGGCGGCCAGGCTCGCCACTGGGGATCGAGCTTGAGGTCTGGGACTTTCGCGCAGGCGGTGACGAGCACGAGCCTGGCCACGCGTCCTCGCGGAGTGTGACCCTCGTAGAGGGTCTCGCAGAAGGGGGGCCACGCAGCGAGCCCCACCTGGGCGAGGGCCCGCGAGACCGCGGCGAACTCGTCCTCGCCCGCCGCCAGCTCGGCCGTGGGGAAGTCGATCCCACCGTCCGGCTGGGCCGCCATGGCGAACTCGTAGGAGTGGGGGTGGTCGGCGTCGGAGTCCTCGCCCGACAGGGACCGGGCGACCACGACCTTGATCCTGGTCGCCTCGCCGGCGTCGTCGGCTAAAGACGCGTCCGGTGGCGACTGTCGCCAGATCCAGGTGAGGTGGGAGGCGCAGGCCTCGCAGACGCCAACCTCGTCGGTGATGGCGGGCTTGGCCGACGCCAGCACCACGCGCTCGTCGTTGTCGCAGAACAGACACGGGACGCCCGTTCGGAAAGCGTACTCCCAGCCCGGCACCCTCTTGGTCATCGTCGCACTCCCTCCTAGGGTTCGTAGCCGAGCACGGCTGCCTGAAAGTTGAGGTCACTCGCCGATACGTTGTCCACGGAGATGGTCAGGTACTGCCCAGGCACGAGCTCTCTCCCGAAGGTCAACTGACCAACTGAGTTCTCCGTGAAGGATCCGAGATGCATCTCTGGATCCAACACCTCCCTCGTACTCCCGTTGCGGAAGGAGATCTCTCGGATCTTAAAGCCATCGCGAATCGTCGACGGCACGACCAGTCGATCGGGGTTGAACGCCAACTGCGGCTCCACGTTGATGTTGGCAGAGCCGTTGTGCTTCACCAAGGTGCTGCCGAAGCCCAGGGCGTACCGGCGCATCCCGTCCCGCACTCTTGTGCCACGCGTCCCCCTCAACTTGCCCCTGAACACTCGATCCTCCTTAGACTGGCAAGTCACTGAGATGCTTACTCGGGCTCCCTTCTTCAGAGGGTCTAAGTGAAATCGCTCGATCAGGGCGTCGTCGGAAAACAGCAGTCCCGGCAGAGCCCCCGTGCTGATCAGCACCGAATCGTGGTCGAACTTGAGGTCGGTGACCAGGAAGTCGCCAGCAACGTCGCGATCGATGAGGAGACTCTCTGGTTGAAAGTCGATCGGTACTTCGGCTGTGATTCTCATCCAACAGCCCGATCTCACGGTCGCGGGACCTAGACACAGCTCCCAATCGTCCATCACGACCGACCTCCGAGCCCGAGCTGTGCGTTGAGCTCCTTGATGGGGACGCTCAGCGACACCTGCTCGGCGACCTCGAGATCCTGCACGAACGGCTTGGCCTCCGGCCAGACCTCGAGCAGCTGCTTCAAGGTCCTCACGCTCGCGAGGACTGCCCTGATCTCCGACCTCGCTCTGTCCTTACGATTCCGCAGTGATTCGGCAGCGGCTTCGAGATCCAGGTGGGTCTTCGAGAACTCGTGGCTGGTCGAATAGTTCAGCACCGTGCCCCGAATGTGGTTGGCGCCGATCCGGCGATCCTTGCTGAGACCCACCCGATCGACCTGACCGCCGAAGGCCACCTGCAGGTAGTTGGTCGTCGCGACGATGCCCTCGGGCAGGGCCGCGATCTTCCTGCGGAGTCCCTCCGGGTAGAGGTCTCGGTAGATCTTGTCGCCTAACTCAGCCTCCTGCTTGTGCCACTCCTTAACCTGCTCGGAGAAGGCATGCTCTATCAGGCGATTCTGGATCTTCAGTCGGATCTCTTTGGTCAGCTTAACGTTCATGGTCCACTCCTCAGTCGTCCAGATCTTCGTCGTCGTCGGCCACTAGCGAGTCGAGCAGCCCCGGCCTCGGCGCGGGACTCCTCCGCGGGGTGATCCTCACCGAGTCGTCGACGGACACCACCTCGCGGTGGGGCGTCGAGACCTCTCGCAGGTGTCGCTTGAGCCGGTCGGCTAGGGAGCGCCGATCTTCCCCGTCGCTCTGGGGAGCCGCCTTGGCCTCTCTGCGCTTCTTCCCCTCCATAGCCTCACCCCGCGGGAGCCAGGTGCGTCTTGCGAGCGATGAAGGGCGTGCGCTTGCCCCGCTGGACCGACACTTCGCCGGTGGGCAGGCTGGGGTCGACGACCACGAGGTCGTCCAGGAAGTCCGGATCCTCTCGCAGCACGGCGGCGAAGGCCTGCTCGTACTTCGGGCGGTGCTTGTCCGTCACCCGCACGCGCTGCCCCTCCTCGAAGTGCAGGGCCGCCGACTTCTTGGGAGGCACGAACCCCGTCGTCTCGAGGTCGGCGACTCGGTCGTCGAGCAACCGCGCCTTGTGCTCGAGATCCTGGCAGAGACCGATGGCGGACAGCACCGAGGCGCAGTTCGACGTCCTCCACGACTCCAGCCTCTCGAGCACGAGCCTGGCGTGAAACGCGACCTTCTCCACGTTGCGCCTCACCCTCGTGATGGGAGTGCTGCGACGATAGCGCTTCTTCTTGTTCATCTCTACTCCTGCGACCTGCGGGTGACTCGGGCGATGAGGCGGGCGACGTCTCGGGGCTTCGGGTCGCCTTCCGACGGCTGGCGATCCTTCACCCTCTCGTAGAGGGCCCGGGTCAGCACCTCGAGGGTGACGTCCCTCCCCGTCACGTCTTCGACGACCTCGACCGCGACACCATCCGCCACCACGTCTGACAGCTCCAGCATGGAGACGTAGCTGGCCCGGCCCACGTGGTAGAGCTTTCGGTTGGCGTACTTTCGGATCTGGTGCTTGTCGTTGGTCATGCTCTGATGTCTCCAGTCTTCGTCGTTCAGATCGATTCGGGAAAGATGCGGTGAGCCTCTTCGTGTGCCTGCCTCGCTCCGAGCGTTGAGACGAGATCCACAGCGCAGTAGCTCGATACCGGCCAGCCGATGAGCTGCAGGAAC
>Ga0316631_10000042_pt1 | contig 18191 bp, 26 predicted proteins | sample OWC_May_M1_C1_D3_FD_207672 | JGI IMG/M metagenome (GOLD analysis project Ga0316631, IMG submission 207672) | Wetland soil microbial communities from Old Woman Creek delta, Ohio, United States - OWC_May_M1_C1_D3_A | ecosystem: Environmental > Terrestrial > Soil > Wetlands | place: USA: Ohio... | reverse complement strand
TAAATCACGGCGCAACATTCACACGGTTATGGCGTCTTTTTGGTCATGGGCGGTAGACGCCGGGATCGCCAAGCAGCACATCATGCGCCGCGTTCCCCGACCGAAAGCCGAAAAACGCGCCATTGAAACCTTAACCCGTGATGACGTGATCGCCCTACTAAAAGCGTGTGAAAGCTACCACTACGAGCGCAACGGCAAGCCCGTTGCCGCGCCGCGTCAAACCGCCGCAAGGGATAAGGCCATTATCAAACTACTGCTTGACACCGGCCTGCGGGTTTCCGAACTATGCGCCGCGCATGTTGAAGACTTCGACGCCCGGAACCACAGACTTAAAGTGATGGGGAAAGGCTCAAAGGAACGGATTTTGAGTATGGATGTAAGGACTACTCAAGCCGTTTGGATGTATCTGGAAACCCAGCGCGAAACCGCCGATCCGGGTGAACCGTTATTCTCAAATCACGGCGAAACCACCCACATGACCCGGCGCAACCTTCTAACCCTACTCAAGCGCGCAGGGGAAGCGGCGGGCGTCCCTGGCGTCCATCCCCATCAATTTAGACACACTTTCGCCATAAATTTCTTGAGAAACGGGGGAAACATCTTTGCTTTACAGGAAATGCTAGGTCATGCGTCGTTGGATATGTGCAAACGTTATCTGGCGATAGCCCAGGCCGATGTAGAAACGGCCCATCGGAAAGCCTCGCCGGTTGCCAACTGGCGACTGTAGAGCGCAAGGCATACACAAAACCAAGCGGGAAGCCCTGTGATGGGGCTTCCCGCTTTCAATTCCTTGAGTAATACCGTGATACCCGGCGCGTTACAAGGTTCACATCCGTGAGGTCTAGGGTTCAAGTCCCTACTCGCCCATTAAATGAGTGCCTCAAACGAATTTAACCGGGGTTGTTTCTCCATCCTTGCCGGGATGTTAGGCGGCGCTGTGGGTGCCATCACCTTTATCATCCTGGCGTTTATTATCTCCATAACGGCCTGTGTTGTCCTGGTAGTCATTATTAACGCCGTAGTCCAGAGAATAGACAAAATCCCCACCCCGCGTCTTGACCCACCCAAAGGTTATATACTGGAGGACAAAATGACATTACTACTCACCCCGGAAACTGGTACAATCAAGACAAACGTACCAGGGGGAAAACTCACCATGAATCAGTCTATTGACTTAAATAGCTTGCAATTCACGCCCGATCCCGCTTTGATCGGCAAGCCGATCCGCTTGATGGACGCCCACAGAAAGTATGATGTTTCAGAGCGTACTATTTGCAATTGGGCTAACTCTGGGATAGTCCGGGTATTGGAAAGAGCCAACAAGTTGCTTGTGCTTGAAGAATCAAGCGTAGCCCGAGCTGTAGCTATTTTCACGAAAGCGCGGGAAATAACCACCCCGCGCCGCGCCGCATGGATACTTAAAAAGGCCGTCGCCGTCTAATAATCACAAATAAAAAACAGGGGCAAGTTTGCCCCTGTTTTTTCATGTCTGTTTTCTGCCTAACTGCTTGACAAAGGCAGAAACAGGTATACCATAGAAGGGTAGTTTGAAATAAGTTGCCCCCCAAGCGATAACTTGGGGGGCGGTGAGGAAGCCGAGCCGAGCTTGCTTCCTCACTCCCATTATACCCCATAAAGGAGCCGATCATGAACTGGAATTACGAAGCAATCAAGCAACTTGCCGCCGAAAGCGGCGTGCGTGTGACCGATCTACTGGCACTCGCACCCCAGAATGACCCGTTTTATACGGGAAGGCCCGCCGAAGTGGCCGCCGCGCAATGGTTCTTCATCCTCTACCGGCAGTTTGGTTATAGCGGCGGCGTTCACTTGCGCCGTATCCACTACCAGATCGTTTCACAGAATCCCCCGGTAAAAATGCCCAACGGCGAAACCTACGAAAACACGGATAACTGTTGGCAGTTCCTGAATAATGCGGCGAAGTGGGCGCGATATCTGGATTTAGTCCCTGCCGAACAGTTTGTTGACCGGCGCAACCCCGACGCGATCATTCATAGCCGCTTTCAAGAGCTGGGCGACTGGCTGTATGAGAACCCTAACCCGGCCTACGCCGTTAATGATCCCGCTTCTTGGGATTCCTACACCGTTCCCGCGTTGCCCGAATTGCCCGATCTGCCCTGGTACTTACCCGATCCCCCGGCCTTTTCCGTCTGGGGCTATGACGGTATCCAACAAGGCTACCTGGTAGAAGTGTGGGCTGAGAAGACCACCATGAACGACATTCTTATTCCTCTATGCCGTGAATACGGTATCAACCTTGTGACCGGGGCTGGCGAGCTTTCCATCACCGCCGTGATTGAGTTTATCAAACGGGTTGAAGCCGCCGACCGCCCGGCCCGTATCCTCTATATCAGCGATTTTGACCCTGCGGGGTTAGGTATGCCCATTTCCGTAGCCCGCAAAATCGAATTTTACATGCGGCAAATGGATGAGTCCCTAGACGTGAAACTTAACCCTGTGGTTCTTACCCCGGAACAGATCGCCCACTTCAACTTGCCCCGCGTCCCTGTGAAAGACTCTGACAAGCGGAAAGCAAACTTTGAATCTGCCTACGGGCAAGGGCAAGTGGAGCTCGACGCTCTGGAAGCCCTGTACCCTGGTGAACTGCGCGACATCGTGAGAGAAGCTATTCTCAATTATTACGATGACAGCCTGACAGACCGGGCTTATGACGTGAAGCGCAGACTCGAAGGACACCTTGACGGCGCGCGCGATGAAGCGATTTACGACAACGCGCAGGATAAAGACGCCCTCGAAGAGGAATTCAATAACATCAAAGTGGACTACGAAACCACCCGCGCCGCCTTTGCCGAAATGATTGCGCAATTCCAACCCCAGCTAGACGCCTACAATGATCGCCTGGCAAAACTACGCAATCACGGCGCTACCCTTTACGAAACTATCCATAGCCAACTGTACAACGTGACCGTAGACCTTGCCGACTACGCCCTACCCGACCCCGACCTACCCGAAGAACCACAAGGGCAACTGTACGAATCCGAGCGCAGTTACATGGAGCAACTGACCCACTACCACGCCCAACGGCACAACGTCAAACAACTGGGTTTGGAGGAAGCATGAGCACAAGAATTTTCGTTACCCGGCGTTTCTCTAAAGAGATTACCCAAGCCCTGCAAAAACACGGCCTGGAAACGGTACTTTTCTGGGAAGACCACAACGAAACTGAGGATTGCATTTTGGGTTACATCGTCTACTGCGAAACAGTCTACGACCCGCGCGTAATGTCTACCTTAGATGGCCTCGGTTTCCTGTGCGACGGCGACGGATGTGTCTACCCCAAGCTGGACATTGCCGCGATCTGCAAGGACTTGAATTTCACCGCCGCCGAAACCCACACCGTTACATGCATCTTGGCGCATGGAGAAGCCTACCTGAGCGAAGAAGATATTTCCCTAATGACCGCCTATCGCCGGGAAAAGATCGCCCGGCAACAATGCTGGCGCAACATCACCCAAAAAGCGCGTTACCTGTGGGGTGAAAGATGAACCCGTTCCCAACCCTAGAGACAAACCAAGAACGAATAGAAGCCATGAAGCGGATCGTAACCGCCATGCTTATGGCTACCGTGTATCTACAGGAACATCCAAACGATTGTACGTGCGATGGGCTTATGGCCGTCCTGAGAGCTTCAACCATAACAGAAGTGGAAGCCCAAGCCGCTGGTATGCTTCTGGCTTCCGAAATGAAAAGGGTGGTGAAACCATGAGCTACAATCCTGACTATCCCTATACCCGCCTTGCTGAATGCCTTGACGATTGCCCTACCATACAGCCCGTCCTTCCCGATCCCCGCTTGACCGGCGGCGTGATCGGCGTCCGTTGTGCCTGTTGCGGCAAGTGGATCATTATCAACCGATCTGCTTATGACGGCGATCTTCAATTTTGCCGGGATTGCATGGAGCTACCAGAATCCCAGGCCGAAACCATGATCATGGCCCGTGAGGTGGAAATATGGCAACCCGCCAACTATACCCAATACCTACCCCTATGACTGATGTTGCCGTAGCCCTGGCTAAGGCCGTCATTTCTGGCCTACTTACGTCAAGCGTGATCGTGTCCGTTGCGACGTTCATGGCCTTCCTTTTCCGATGGCCGTTCATGATCCCCGTCAGTGTGTGGTTCCTGGCCTTCTCCATGACTACCGCTATCCAATGGCTACGGCTGGCCCGGCCTGAGATCGTCTATGTCCCATCGGAAACGCCAACACCGGCCCCGGAACCGGAAGCCCCGGAACTACGCATCACGGTTCACACCAAAGGCCCCGGTAACACCGGCGAAAACGCCGAACCTGGCGACGTGCTAGAGACATTTGGGCTACACGTCAAGCCCGCCGTGCTACAGGCCGTCATGCGATCCGTCATGTCCGGCGCGCATATCTGGAGCTATCGCAGCTTGGCAGATATACCCGGAGTTTCTCAGAACCAGGCGCATCGGTTGCTTGACGAAATGCTTGAGGCCGGGTTGCTCCAATACCGTGATGGTCAAAAGAACCACCCCAAAGGGCATGAACTCACACCTTCCGGGCGATCCCTTGCCCGAAAGATAACTGCTTAACTGAGTGCTTAACTTAACTGAGTGTACCCCCGTCCCCCACCATAGCCGGAAAACTGCCGGGGTGGGGGAGGGGGAAGGAGAATAGATTATGGGATCGATTGATATAACCGCCGTCTTTGAATATGCCCAAGCGGTCATTAAAACCATGCTACCTGTCATGCTTATTCCCGGCTGTTTAGGGATGATATTCTATCTGGTAAACAAGTATGCCCCGTGGCTTCAACCAGACACCCCGGAAACCAAGCCAATGGATTACGAAGACGCATTCTACAGAGTCATTCACCACAACCTTGAACAACAGCGAAGCCACGACGCCCTGCTTATCTCACTGGCGATCATCGGTAGTATGACCGTTGCTGGCTTGATGTTGGGTGGGGTGGTATGCAGCCGAGTGAGGAGGAAGAATGATTACTAAAATTGAGCTTTACCACTACCCAAAGAAAGACCCGTTTTGGTATGGTGTCTACATGGTTGAGTTTTGGCGCGGCGATCATCATGAACGTTTCTTTGTGCAAGAAGATCGCTGGCTATGGCTAAAGCGCATTGTTGAAAAACTTGCGCGGCGCAAGGGATGGAAGCGATCTGGATACTACCAACACCCTGACAGAGAACATGGCGACATACCAAAACACAAGATATGTGTCGTAAGGGAAAGCTGGCTTAAATACTTAAACCAGACATGCCAACAGTGCGGAAAAACCGTTAAACCGAACGAGGCTTACATAGCTGCCAAAATTGACGGGAAAGTGAAATGGGTGTGTTCCGATTGCTGGCAAAATGTACCAGTATGTTGTGGCGGCCCGGTTGACTGTATATCCTATGGTGAACATGACTGCGCTGTATGGCGTTATACGCATAGGGAGGCTACAAATGCAAGGAATGCTTGAATGGATTGTAGAAAGCGGGCTTGTTTACTGGTTACTCCCATTGCTTATTTTCCCCTTGAGCTTCATCGGATGGGGTATCGTTGAGTACGTCTATCCACCCATACTTGAGTTCTTTGGTACGCATATCTTGGGATATGACAAAGAACGGGTTAAAAAGTTACTTGGTTCTAAGGATCAATGGAGGTAATTGACCATGAGCTACACCACACTTGAAGGACACCCTTACGACCTAAAGATCGCCTGTAACCCATCGGGCAACATTGAGATCGCCTTCTCATGTCCCCGTTGCGGTATGCCCAACTACCACGAAATAGACCCAATGGACATGGCTTACGAGGTGGTATTGACTTGCAATCACAACCGATGCATGAGGCCGGGGGAGTCATACGGATACCGCTTGACCTTTAACGCCACATGGAAAGGTTCTATCTTGGGGGAGTTGGATCGCCAGGTACGCAGTTGGGAGGGAAACCGTGAACAAAGACAAACCCCGTAGCCAAACCCCCCGCCCGGCCTGTGGGGATTGCCGATCCTGGCAAACCCCTACCGGTTGCGGATTCTTAGACGCCGGAACGCCCTGTCATCACCCGACCGAGCGCCGCCGGTTCCAACAAGAGGAGCAATCCCATGACCGAAACACCCCAGAATGAGTTTAGCGTAGGGCAAACCGTTGTTTGTGGATTTGGAGAAAACTTCCAAAGCGGCGTGATCGTCGCCATATCCCAAGACGGCAAAACGGCCTTTGTCCATATCGGTTACAACCTGATGAACAACAAAGCCCGGTTCATTACCATTTCAACCCAAAAGCTAAAGGCGGTTAAAAATGAGTGCTGAAAAAACCGTTCCTTACAGCATGGAAGCCGAATGCGCCTTGCTGGGATCGCTATTTATCGATCCCGCCGCTTATAACCATATCGCCGGAACTGTAGAGGCGTCTTACTTCTATCTGCAAAAACACCGTTGGATTTTTGCGGCTATCAAGCACATGAAGGAGAATGGCGAGCCGGTTGACTTTGCGACCATGATCTATGAGATGGAACGCCGGGAGCAACTGGACGCCATCGGGGGGGCGGTATATCTGTCACAGTTGGCGAATAGCGTACCATCCGCCTTGAACATAGCAAGCTATGCCCGCATCATTGCGGATACTTACCGCCGCCGTGAAGTGCTTGACCTGACAAGTGATATTGCCCGGATTGCCTACAACGAAGGTGAGGACATGAGCGCCGTTTCCGGTTACATCCAAAACCGGATAGCCGATCTGTTTGCCACTAAAGAACTCCAAAGGGCATGGCAACCCTTCTCTGAGTTATCCCCCAACCTTGACGCGATCAAATGGCTATGGCCTGATTGGATACCCGTCAGCATGTTGACCCTGTTAGGAGCTGTAGCCGGGGCTGGCAAGTCCATGATTGCCCTCGATTTATGCCGCATGGTCATGCACGGCCTACCGTTCCCGACCGGCCCGGCGACATCCCCCCGAAATGTCATCTATGTGGATGCCGAGGTTGTACCCCAGGTAATCAAGGAACGTTCCGAAAAATGGAAGATGGACATGACCAAGTTCTTTGCTATGCTACCGCGCCCTAACGACCTGGTAGACTTTACCCGATCTGAATACCAGGAACAACTACGCTCAATGGCAAACAGCATCAAACCGGGCTTGATTGTGATAGACAGCCTGTCTAGTATCACGAGCAAGGGTGAAAACGCCATAGAAGACGTGCGGCAAGTGCTTGGCTTCCTTAGCGACATTGCCAACACCACCCAGGCCGCCGTTGTCATTATTCACCACCTGCGCAAACGGGGAGCCGCGCAATTCCAACAGGCCGAATTGAACATAGATGACTTTCGGGGAAGCAGTCACATCACGGCAATGGCCCGCAGCGTGATCGGCGTTTCAGTAGTCCAAACCGGCCCCGATATTGACCCTAACGGCCCGCGCAAACTCACCGTTTTGAAGAGCAACCTTTGCCGTATTCCAGACCCGGTAGGATGCGAGTTTTTGCCCATGTACCCTTCGGGCGTGTTAGTCAAGTGGAATCATGACGTTCCTGAACCCTACAAACCCCCCACCAAACTTGAGGAGTGTACCGCGTTCCTCAAGACCTTGCTGCGAGACACCGGGGAACCATTAAGCCCGAAAGAAATTATCGGCATGGCCCGTGAAGAAGGGTTTAGCCGCGATCTGGTATTTCAGGCCCGCAAGGAACTAGGCAAACACGTTCAAAACACCGGGGGATACAAAGACCCTAGCAATCAATGGGAGTGGGTAGACTAAGAAAGGCGCATGGGAATAAAGAATACAATCGTTAGAGTAATAAGAGTAGACAATATTATGATACCCCCCCCTCGATTTTAGGGGATCACTGTCAATACTGTAGATTGTACCGACTGTTAAGACTGTTAAGGGAGAAACCATGAATAACGGACTAAAGAGCAATCGCCGCGTTATCTATGAGGAACTTTGTCATCTAATCTCTATGGGTATACCCATATCTCAAGACGTGCTGGCGGAACGCGCCAACTGCGATCCGCGCACCGTGCGCCGCGCCCTGGCTGATCTGGAAGGGTGGGGCATGGTCAAAGTGTTACGGGGGCGGCCCGGTTGCCGGGCTGAGTATCAGGTATGTTAGCAAAATTAAAATCCCTGGCCGCACCGGCCATGAAACCCACCGCCGGGCGGGAACTGCAATCGGAGGCCCGGTATTATGGCGACCTGCTTTCCCGGAAGCTAGAGCAGTTGAACATTTGCTACCGTTACCGCAAGTCTGAAAAGGACTTCTTGGAAAGAGGGATTAAGCGCGTGACCTTCAAACTTGCCGTTGCCCAAGATGAAGCGATCTGGCTTCTTATTGACACCGGCCCGCGCAAATTCCCCAGGGGTATCAGCTTGGCCGACATTAACAAACCCGAAATCTTGAATGATTTGAGCGTAGCCGCGCAGCGTCCGATCCGCTTCAAACAATCTGGGGATGGGGCATGGTTAGTCATAGAACGGGCTACCGGCGTTTTCGGTATACGGGAAATCGGCTTCGGGGAAATGTTGGAGAATTGGCCGCAAAATAGCCGCAAGGAACTGCTTTTGCCCTTTGGCCTGGCAGCGAACCGCCGCCTGGTCTATGAATCCCTGGTAGAGTTCCCCCATTTGTTGATAGGGGGGGCGACTCAAGCCGGTAAAACCACCTTGACCCATGCATGGATTTGCGCCTTAGCCTTGCATACTCCCCCATCCCGGTTGAGCCTGGTACTAATTGATTTGAAGGGCGGCGTCGAATATACCCGTTATCAGAAGTTGCCCCACCTATGGCGGTATGAATCTACCGAAGGTCCCGTTTCCGGGTTTGTCAAAGACCGGGAAAAGGCCGTTCCCGTCTTGGAACTGCTTAGATGGGAAATGGATCGGCGGCTGGCTATGTTTGAGCCTTCCGGCGTGCAAAATATTGCCGCTTGGAACCATAGACACCGTTCAGATCCCATGCCCCGAATCGTGGTATTCATAGACGAACTGGCAAGCCTGATGTTAGAGCCTGACTTAAAAAAGGACGCCGAAAGGCTACTTGCCGATCTGGGGGCAAGGGGGCGAGCGCCGGGGATTCACTTGATTATTGCTACCCAACGACCCGAAGTGAGCGTAGTTTCCGGGCGGATTAAGGGCAACATAGACGGGCGGGCTTGTTTCCGCGTCCCTGACAACGCTTCCAGCATGGTGGTTTTAGATGACGTTTCCGGCGCGCAATTCCCCGAAGACACCCCTCGCGGGCGGTTTATCTACAAGTTTGGGAATACCCGACGGGAAATACAAGGCCCATGGATAAGCCCCGGCGTCATCAAAGCGAAGATAGACAGCATCATAGAGGGGGATACCGAACTTCAAACCGCCGCGTTGCCCGATCCAACGGAAATATTTTTGTTTGCTTTAGACAACATGAACGGCGCGTTCCCGATCCAAAAACTCACCATAGCCCTGAAAGGCAAGGGCATTTCAAACAAGTATTTACGCTACATTGCCCGCACGTATGAAAATGAATTGATTGAATTACGGGGAACCGTTTACATCCTGACCCCACCTGGCGGCGAGTTTGAACCGCGCCGCCTTATCAAAGCCGACAATGCCCCGGTAACAGGCGATTCAGAGAGTCATGAGCATGGGGGCATGGGTAACGTAGCGCAAGAAAGCTATGCCATAGCGTTGCCTGACCAAATCCGTAGCACATTCCCACTACCCGAAGTAGTTGAATTTAGCATTGAAGCCGCCTTACAGTTTGCCGTTACCCAGCTTAACGGCGCGTTGTCATCACGAAAAATCTATGAGCATTTCAAAGGGAGGGTTAAATATACCGATCTGGTAGATATGTTTAAAGACTATGACAATGCCAGTGTAGAGGTAAATGGCAAGCTGTATTTCTGTGAACCAGGAGCGGGCAAGCGCCCGCGCCGGTTAGTTTATGTGGGTGAGGTGAAAAATGAATGACGACTTTTGGAGTTTTGTGTTGCCCGTAGCGTTTGCAGCTACTTGGGGCTTTGGTGGGTATCTGATTGCTGATGATCCCGCCTTGCGGTATGTCGGGTTAGGGCTAGGGAGTGCGGCGGCGGCGGCGGCGTTAATTGCTATCTACCTGGTAGTCAAAGATGAACTTGACCGCCGCCGGGACTACCGCAAGTATCATCAAAATCGCCTTGAGGAACGGCTTAACGCTCTGGAAGTGTGGCATGAGGAAACCGGCCCCGCCGTGCAAACGATGCGGGATCAAGTAGCAAATCTTGAGGAATTTATGATCAAAGGGGGTAAGGGTATGGACTACTTCGAGCCTGTCAGTGTTTGGCCGCTTTTAATCGCGTTAGCGATAACGGCAGTTTACTTTCTATTCAAAAAAGGAGCGAGACATGGAAAGCAATAACATTACGATTGTGGTAAGCGAGTGTGGCTATTGCGGGGGATATTTGACCGTTGCAAGCGCCCGCATTGAGGACGGTTCCGGGGTGGTAGAGGTAGTCTGTGATAGCTGCGGCAAAGTGGACACCGTGACCGTAACCCCAAAGGAAGTTACTCTATGAACGAATGGACGGGTATGCTATGTTTGGGGGGAATACTGCTTGCCCCGGTTGTGGCGTTTGTAGTGGGTTTCCTGGCCGGGAGAAACCGCTTGCCCTACCGCATCAAAATCGAGCGCAACAAGCCGCCTGAATTTGTAGTAGAGGAGTAAAGTGGACAATTTGTCCGTGCTTTCCCGGTAGATTTTTGGTTTAATGTGGGCATGATTCAGAGAAATCATGCCCACATTTTTTTTGGTGAGAGGGTGAGGATGTACCTGGCCGGCCTGGTACTGTTGTTCCTCACCCTCACGGCGTTGCCGGTTGCCGCGCAAACCCCTACCCCCTGGCCCACTCCTATCGTTACAGAAGACTACATCATTAGGCAAGAAGTCACCTATGGCGACGGCGGGATCGTCTTGGGTTTGCTGTTTGTGGGTGGATTGTTGCTGCTTGACATTTGGATCGGTTTGTCCCAGAGAGTGACCGAAAGATGATAGAAGCCTTTGTTATGATCGTCTTGGTTTCGTTTCTGGGATCAATCCCCCTCTTTATCGGGGCGGGATTTGCTATGCTGGTAAGGCGCTGGTCATGAACGCAGCAATCACGGCGGTTATAGGGGATAGCTTGCCATACCTGGCAGGTTTGTTGTTGGCGCTGTATGTCATCACGGCGGTATATCTGGCTTTGCTTGAGGGGCTACGGGTTGACCGTTGGTCAGCGTTCAAAAGGGGGGTGATGCGTGGTTTTAACGATTTGAGACTTTTCCGGGATAGTTAAACTGTGTTGTGTCCTTAGCTCAAAAAAACTTTAGGAGGTTTGCCATGACTTTCTCTTTGAACATCAACGAAATCTTCGGCTATGCCGATGACATCGTCAACGCTCTCTTGCCGGTTGTCTACGTTTCGGCAGGGATCGCGCTGGGTTTCGTCATCGTCAACCGGATCATTTCCGCGTTCCGGTAAAGGCGATTTTGACCCATGACCACAGACTTATGCAAGCCCGCAACGGCGACGGGCTACCAACCCGGCTCCGTTCACGGACGTTGGTTGCGGGCTTGCGTAAGTTTGCTGTGCAGTCTGTTTTTGGCGCTGTATCTGCTTTTTTGGTTCTTTGAGTCCCTATCACCACGTATGGACGCCATAGCCAGATGGGAAACCCGAAACAAGGTTTCCGTTGCTCGTCCTCATCCTCATCCCAACTGCATTGTAACTGGTACGCTATTGTGTTTGGAGTCCATCCCCAATGAATAAAATTACGACCCTGATTTTACCTGTACTGATAACCGCCGTGCTACTTACGGCGTTTTTCGCGTTTCTGGACACCCCCGATCCCGTGTTAGCGCAAGGCGGCGGCCCATATTACGTATGGAGTAAACAGGCCCTATGTAGCAACCTGATGGATGGCGACGGGAACGTCGTAGACACAGATGGCTACATGGGAACTATTGGATCGTCACAGTGGTATACCTGGACTGATGCGCAATCAATGGGCAATGGAGAAGGGAACAACGAAATAGATCAATGGTTCACAGTTTGCGCTTTTGGGATACCGGCAAGCGAAATCCCGTTTCAATATGCCATTGGAAGCTACGGCGAGGGGGGGTATCTACTCACTACCAATTACAAGGTTAACTTTGTCAGCGGGTCTGTTGGTGATGTTGACACCGGAGGTGAAAGCTACGGCGGCGGGTCTGCGGGTTGCCGTTCTTTGGGAGGGGGGATTACAAATACTGTTTCATATAGCCCTACCACTACCCGCTGGGGATACCAGATGCGTACCCGCATTTTCGTCAATGAGAGTTTTTGCGATTCATCTACCTATGCAGAAGCGTTGATCTCGTTTCGCTTTGGGGATGAAGAACCGGAACCGACCCCCACATGCGCCGGGGGCGCTGGTATTGAGGTATTGAGCGACGGCCCGGTATTTATCCCAGGCGGGGCGGCATGGGTGTCTTCCTACGTTTCCGGTACGTTGCCCTTTGACCGCGCCTTTGTCACTTACGTTTACAGCGATCCGGTTGACAACGGCAGCACCCTGTGGGTTGCGGGGGAAATTAACGACCGGAAAACCAACCGGCGTGGATACAGCGAGCCTTACGACGGTATAAACGTCTATACCATGACGGTTCCGAACCGCACCGATCCGGATGGAGTTGACCCTTCGGGTAGAAAGGATTACGACCGTTATGGTGGGGTGGACGTTCCCCCTATAGATTTACGGTTTGCAACGTGGGGGGATATGTATTTAATGTCGGCGTGCGTCCAAGAAGCCGCGCGCCCTCTAACGCCCTCGCTGTTGTGTCCTGACGGCTTGGAGGTATTGACCGAGCCGTTACGTGCAGATGACTTCGCGGGGAAAGTCTGGGAAGACACCGTAGTCATCACTACAAGCCAGATCGCCGTCAGATATACCCTAGAGAATCCATTCTATCCGGCAGAGAGGTTAGGCGGCGGCATGGCGGTTGAGCCGGGGATTTTGGGTAAGTCCTATTGGGTAGAGGGTACATGGGCAAGCCGTCAATACGTGACGTTCACGCTCCCCACTACCGGCACCATTTTTGTTCCCAACGAAAACGCCTTGTTAGAGTTTCGCAATGAAGGCCCGGCACTGACAGTGGTTTCTATTTGTGTCTTGGACGCCATAGAAATCATGCCGCAACTGCGCGAAGAAGAGTGTCATCTGATAAACCCGGATTTTGTCTATGGGTTAGGGGGGTGGGCGGATGACGGCGATGTGACATGGGACGGGGAAACCGGGAACGGCGTCATTAACGAGGACGGCGGCGGCATGGTATGGCAGGCCCCTACGCAAGACACCGGCACGGTTTGGAAATTGGAAATTAGAGCGCGTGCATTCGAGGCTGTGACCGGCACGATCATGGCCGGCACAGACACGGACGCCCTGATCGCCGGCGGCGCGCAGATGTACAGCGTGGATTTGGGGGAGTCATGGGCTACCTACGCCATAGATATTTTCGTTGAGGAGCAAAGCCCGCGCCTTGAAGGTGGGTATGTAGTTGCGGCGGGGGATAACGCTCAAGTTGATTCAGTGTGCCTTATGTCGCCTGATGACGCCTTGCCGGTTCCTGAGTGCGACCGGCCCGAATGGAATCCTACAGGATCGGGCGATCCGTTGTATATCTACCTGTTCAAATATCTGGCAGATTGGGTCATGTATGGGATTTGCATGGTGATCCGGGCGATCTCCATTGCGTACAATGGGATCATCCGGTTTCTAGAGAATATCTTGCTGAGAATCCCTAACCTTGATCCGTCTGATGGATTGTTGGGAATCCCAGAATGGATCAATTCCCTGGTCTTTAGAATGTTGGACTGGATAGGATACTCATTTGCCGGATTTTTCCAATGGTTAGGGGGCGTGTTTGGCGACTTCGGGCTATTTCTGGGGGGGATTCTGGAAGCGGTTTTAGAGTGGATAGGGGAACAGCTAGGTTTTGATCCGTTCTTCCTACTCACAGAACTGGATTCTCTATGGGATGAAACCTTGCTGTTTTGGGATGAAGTCCAAGACGAAGTAGGCTCTGAGTCTTCAGATTTGTTACTCCTTTTGCAGAATATGGGAAACGTCATGATCGTCCTGGTGAACGGGGTTAGGGGAGGCGTTACAGGGGAAACTATAGCGTACATCGGAACTGACTTTGACGGGATCGGGGAGTTCATTTGGATCGGGGTGGACTTTTTGAATGAGGCGATAGAAAACACGCCCCTGACGGCCCTTAACATTGTCGCCCTAGCAGCTATAACCCTTTCGTTGGTACAATGGACAATCAAAAAATTTGGCGAAACTTTAGAGTTCTTGGGGTAATATCCCTGTTTTTGTTGGTGGCCGCCGCGCCTGTTTTGGCGGATGTACCACCCAACGACCCCTTGCATATCAATTCTATAGGCATAGATTCGGGGGAGTTACCGGCCCCACTACCGGCCATGCCCGGCGCAATTGAATTGCCCGAAGTGGTATTTCCGGCTGTAGACCCATCCGCATGGCCATCGGTAGAAGACGAGCGCGCAGCAACAAAGATCGTCGTTTCAAATCGCATATCAGTCTTGCGGGCTACTATGAACAGCCGCTACAATGACGCGCGGGCTTCAGTGGCTTCTGTACGCAGCGTAACGCACAATGTTTTAGAGACAATTGGTAATCCGATGGTTGACAGCGTCTATGATGGCACTACGCGGGTTTCAGTCGCGGGCATGGCTCAAAGGATGTCCCAGAGCATTGAATATGGGTTGGGATATGCCCGCGCCGTTGCCAACATAGGCCCAATGGGGCTTGACCTGGTATTCGTGTTTGTTGGGATCGGGTGGATTTTGCTCATGAATCTACTGAGTTTGGGAGTGCGTTTGATTGCGGCGCTTATAGGATTCTTGGGCAAGGCGTTGGACGCCATGTGGAAACTGGCAATTTTGCTAATCGAGGTGATGCGCTTTGTACTCGCAATTATTGACCTATTCTGGCCGCTGTAGGCTGTATGGCTTGCTGTTGGCGCTGGCGTTGGTAGTGGCGTCGTTTTTTCCTGTGACAACCGGCGCGCAGGCCAACATCATGACCGATCTGGTTTCGTGGTGGCCTATGGGGGATTGTACGGGAATATGCAATCTGGTAGACGTGCATGGCTCCAATGATTTAGAGCATGATGACGGTAGCACTACACTCGCAACCGGTTTAATTGGAGATGCGTCCGAGGTAGAACCGTCTGGGTATTACATATCAGGCGCAAATTCCCCAGACGGGTTCACCTTGTCTGTGTGGCTCTATTGGAATGGGGCTACCAGTGGTGAAATTATTTTCTACTCTGATTCGTGGTTGCTAACAGTGTATGAGGACGATGTACAGTTTTCTCGCACTATGGACACTCCTATTGAGGGGGTTCTTAGCACTGGATGGAATCTAATCGTCGTGGGTAGCGATGGCTCTCAAATCTTCATGTCTATCAATGGGGGCAGCCGTCAGAGTCAATCCGGGGGAGTTTCAAGCATGTCCGGTGTGTACATGGCCAATCTCGACGCATCATACTCGACAACCATAGATGATACCGGATTCTGGGATCGTGTCCTCTCTCAAAGCGAGAGTCAATGGTTGTACAATGGTGGTCCCGGGCGATCTTACGCAGATTTGGAAACCCCCGCAACCTACACCCCAAACCCTACATGGACGCCGGCCGGAACTAACACCCCTACCCCTACAAGAGAACCGTTTACCCCCTATCCTACCCCCACTTTCGGCTTTTTGCCGCCGCCGATCCGGGGAACGCAAACCCCCACCTTGACGCCGGTTCCACATTGGTCTCCCACCCCCAGGCCAACGGCAACCACGATCCCCACCCTGACGCCGATCCCCACCTTGACGCCGTTACCCTATCAACTGTCCGCGCCGTCTATCCCCACCATAGCGCCTGGCGGCCTAGAAACGGTACTGCCGTCATTTGTGGGCGGGTTTGACACTGAGGGATCGGGCTGGCTATGGTTTGCCCAAAAGACCATAGACGCCGTGAATCAAGGCAATCTGTTGTTTGTGATCGCCGGGATCATCCTGGCGACGGTTATGATCGGTTGGCTCATTGAGCAAGTCAAGAATCCAAAATGAAAATCATCTATTGCCCGCCGGGTGAAGACCCCCAAGAGATTGCCCGTAAAGCCCTGAAACGGCGCGTTTCAGGCGGAAACAACTTCCTTCGAGAAAATTGGTGGTTGGTTTTGGGGGTAGTGGCCTTTGCGGTTTTTGGGGTAACGGCAGGCCCGTTTAAGGGCTTATTTTCAAAAGAGCAAACGCCCGCGCCCGTAGCCCAGGAAGTGAGCGCCGCGCCTATCGCCACGCCCGCGCCGCCGGTATTTTGCCAGAATCCGGGCGGCGGGTTGATTGCCGATGGGGATACCGCATGGGTAGACCACAGTATAGAGATTGCTCAATATCGTTGTGACGGGGGAAACCTTGTTAAACTCCAAGTCATCACACAAACCCTACAGGCCGCGCCCTAAGTGGCGCAATCCCGGAAAGGCATGGGAACCGCGTACCAAAGCCCAGGAACGCAAACACCGAACTCCCCATGCCCTTTCTAAACGTGGGGAATGGAAGTATTCCCAAGACCGAGTAGAGGAACGGGAACAGCAAGTCAAGAAGTCTGTCAAAACCGTGACGGCTATCAACCGTTGGTTTGATCGGTTATGGCGGCGGATACTAAAAATTTTTGGGATTATGCCCTTCCGGCCGGAAAGGATCGATCCCGAAGTCTATCAAGCGGAGGTTGCGAGTGATCAATATCCAAGCCCTTAGAGGATTGCACAAACTGACGGCCCACACTATTGCCGGTTGGTTTGTCCGTATGGTTTTGCGGTTCCGGCGCAAGAATGGCCTGATATGCCGTAATTGTGGCTTGCCGGTTCCGGTTGAAGACGTATCCCGGTTTGTTTCCGATGGGTGTTTATCCTGTGGGGAAAGGAAGTTAAATCTGTGTTGAATGATGCAATGACTGCTATTCCGATGGTTACGCTTGGCTTTACGTTGGGGTACATCGTAATGACATTGATCAAGAAGATCGTGAAACGATGTTCAAAAAAATAACCCCCGTAAACGTTATACTCGCCGGGGGCATGGGCTTTTCTATCGGTTGGTATGCATGGGAAAGTCAAAGCCCTGTCCTCTTGATTTTGGCTGTTGCCGTTGCCGTTGGGTGTTTGATCGGCGGCGTGATGGGATGTTGGCCTTACCTAACTGAAACAAGGAGGTCTCATGGGAAAGTTATTTAGAATCCTACTTAGTCCTGTACGGATCATCAAATCTAGCGCCCGCCGTAAGCGACAAGCAAAGCGCCGGAGGAGATCATGAACGGCGATGTCTTTCTAGGTATAGCCATAAGTCTGGTATGGTATGGGTTGTGGTTCTTGGCTATTACAGCGAAAAGCAAGAACAACGATGCAAGGTAAAACCCATGCCGTGATCGGCGGCCTGGCAGGGGCAAGCGTTGCCCTCGCAACCGGGGCAAGTTTAGAGTATGGCTTGCTATATTCACTTGTTGGCGGTATTTCCGGTTTAATTCCCGACTGGCTACAAATCAACCTTCCAGGGGCAAGTAATCAGATCAAGGGTTGCTTTGGGCATAGAGGAATTTCGCATTGGGCATGGACACCTTTAACCGTTGCTTTGTTTCTGTCTAGCAGCTTCCCTAGCACGCTACAATGGCCTTTTTTGGCGTTTCTGGGCGGATGGGGTAGTCATATCCTCTTGGACTGTTTTTCTGGCGGCGTGCCTGTTTTCTGGCCCTTTGGGAGGGTGGTTTTGGGGCATGTCAAGACCGGGGAAAAACTGGATAGTTTCATAGGTGGGGTGGGGATCGTGCTATTGGCGTTAACAATCTCTAAAATAGTCCTATAATAATTTTTTTGTTTCTGGCAATGGCAGTCCCAAATTATAAAGGAGATTGCCATGAAGTTGTCCAAAGCCATTCAGGGATTCTTGCTATTCAAGCGCGTTTCCTTGAGCGAAAGCACCCTATCAGGTTACACCGTTGCCCTCACAAAGCTGCAAGCCTATTTCCCCGAAGACCCCGACCTAAACGCCCTTACCCCAGAGAATTTGACCGCGTTCTTAGCCTACTTACAAGACACCCCTCAAGAAATTCGTAAAGGCATAGCTGCCAGAAACGCCGTGATCCTCTCTG
>Ga0316631_10000041_pt1 | contig 18667 bp, 17 predicted proteins | sample OWC_May_M1_C1_D3_FD_207672 | JGI IMG/M metagenome (GOLD analysis project Ga0316631, IMG submission 207672) | Wetland soil microbial communities from Old Woman Creek delta, Ohio, United States - OWC_May_M1_C1_D3_A | ecosystem: Environmental > Terrestrial > Soil > Wetlands | place: USA: Ohio... | reverse complement strand
GGATTGTAAGATATGGTAATGCCCGCCTCCACCTTTGTGTCTAACCCCTTCGGGGAAACGACAGACTATTCCCAACTCGCTCAGTCTGCTGAGGAGAAAAAGAGGCAGCAGTTATTATCTAGTTTACAATCATCCACTACTCCCCAGGTCTTTACCGCTGCCGATGCACAGTTGTTGGGACTTGATCTATCTACGACTGGCGAAGCAGACTGGGCGGACTGGCAGGTAGAACTTACCCCAAACGCTCAGACCGAATCAGGTTACGATATTACTGTTATCTCCCCTGACAATTATAAATACTTCAGCGACCAGAGTATTCAAACTCCACAGGGACAGAAGTTTACCGCAGAACAGTGGGCGGCAGTAGGGGGAATGGAGACGGCGGTTGACGAAGTTGCTGCACCGCCGAGTCAGTTAGAGAGTCTTAATGCTGAGGTTGCTGCGAGTGGCAGGATAACGCCTCAACAGCAAGGACAATATCAAGCATCTCTTACTGATTTAACCAGTAAGGGAGCGGTAGCTACTACAACGACCCTTGCGACACCAGAACAGCAACAGGTGCTTGAGACTGAACAACAAGAAACAGTCTCAAAGGCGCTTGAAGGTATAGACACTGGGGGCACAGTAAGGTTTGTTTCTACTACCGTGCCAACCTTCTCTCAACTTCAAACTAAAACTCAAGATGAGATAGCTGAGACATTCGATAGGGTGTTCACTGGTACGGATTATGCGTTAGAACCTATTGAGGATATTGTACTCGACCTCCGTGAGCGTGCTAATACAGAGCCAGATGAGTTTGTAAAATGGTTCACTTCTAAGGTCAAGAGTGAGGATTTGGCAGATTGGGGAACGGTGCTGAAGGTGGCGTTCCCGAATATCAGTGATGAGAATATAGCGGGATTCTACTCTTGGGTTAAGGGGAACGAGATACAGAAAGCCTATGAGGAGTTTCAACAAGTCCAATTAGATAAGGCACAAGAAGCGTGGGAAGATTTACAGAGGACATACCAACCTTTTACTACTGGTGGCATCAAGTGGTTGCCAGGGATAGATACCTCTAAAACCTTAGAGGGACAATGGCAAGCTAAGGTAAAGATATTAGATCAACCTGACTTATTCCAGGCTGCACAGGATGATCCTGAGAAGTTTGATATAGCCATAAAGACAATAGGCCGTAATTTAGATACGGATAGGATAATAAGAACCATTTACCCTGAGAAAACTGAGGTAGAACTGGCTGAGTATTTCTATGGTAATGACCAGGGTGACTTCTCTTTTGAGAAGGTGAGCCGATACCTAACAGCAGGAGTGGGTGATATATTCTCTAGCACTGGTGGGGCTGCTAAGTGGCTTGGGATTGATACTGTTGGGCAAGAGTTAGGAGAAATCGGTGGGGAAATGCAACTTCAAGCACCTCCTGATTCAGAGTTATGGGGTCAGGTAGTTAGGATGTTACCCTTCCAGGTTGCCATGCTGCCAACCTATTTTATGGGTATTGGTGTTGCTGGTGCTATTGGGACTGTAGGTAGAACTGCTGCGACTGCACTTAACCTTGGCAAGATAGGCACAGCTATAACTAAGGTTGTGCTCCCCGCTGCTCAATTTGTTGGTGGGGCAACTATACCCAGAGCCGTTGAATCTCTCATGGAAGCAGGAGATACCTATAATCAGGCTATTGCTATGGGATGGACTGAGGCTGAGGCAGACAAGGCAGCTTCAGGAGTATTCAAACATAATATGCTGCTAATAGGGATGGATGCGTTCCAATTCGCTACTGCCTTCGGTGGCATGTTCTTTCCTAGCCTTGCCAAACCAGCATCAAGTTTGATTGGGAAGGGACTGGCGACTGTAGGTAGGTTTGGAATGGTAGCACTTACCGAGGGCGGCGAGGAATACTACCAGGCAATAGTCCAGAAGCAGGCACTAGGCGAGGATATTGATACGTGGGCGGTGGCTCGTAACCTCAGTCAAGATGAGATTATGACGGCCACTATCCTTGGGGCGATAGGTGGTGTTGGCTTTGGTGGTGTAGGCGAGGTGGCTACAAGGATTCAAGGGGCGATCCCACAGAATGTGTCCGAGCAGACACAGGCGCAAGCTAATAAGGAAATAGCTGAGTTGGTTAGACAGGGAACTCCAGTAGCCGAGGCAAGGAATCAGGTCTTAGCGAATCATATCAACGAGAAGGAATACCAGGAAGCTATAAAGAAAGTCATCGAAGCAGAGACCATCAACGGCTATGCTGAGCAGATAGAAGGCGACCAGACTATAGCGGATAAGTTCAACACCTACTTTGCCCAGAAGTGGCCTGAAGTGAAGGGGATTGCCAGACAGGTGGTGACGGGGGAGAGTGGAAGGATAGGGGGAAGTGAAGTAGTTGTCCGCTACAAGAGGAACTATGGGTCAGGGAAGTCTGCCTATATTGTGGAATATGAATACAATGGTGAACGATATATTACAGGAACGATCATAAGGGGAACTGAAAAGTCACAGAACTGGTATTTTGGGAAGGGGGCTGAGGGGTTAAAAGAGGCAAATCGGATAGCATTACTCTCAGATGAAGAATTTGCAAAACTAGAAGATGACCCAAAGTATTCTTGGAGTAAGATAAAGAAGACACTCACACCCCCTCCCGCCCCTGCTCAGGTGGCAGAGGATGTAGTCCCCGCAGTAACCCCTACTGCAACCGCAGTAAAAGGTGAAACAGTGGGGGAAGCGGCGGTGGCGGGGGAAGTTATCACTGAGGAACAATATCTGGCCACTCATGGTGCTGGATTTATGGAGGGTGCGGAACCTGGACTTCATAAGAATATACCTGAAGGTGCTGCCAAAGAACGGGCTATAGCTAGACAACAAAAAGAAATGGCAGCGAATAATGTTAGGCGTGAGGAATTACGTCAAGAATATCAGGCGAAAGTAGCATCGGGTGAAATTAGACCCCCCACTAGGAATGAGAGTTTACTAGCGACTGCAAGGGGGAATCCCGATAATGCCTCAGTGCAAGCAGCTAGGCGATTACTTGAAAAGAAAGGTATAAACTGGCAAGAGGTAGTCATCCCAGAGGTAGCACCTGCGGAGGCTCGACCCCTCACCGATGCCCTCCAGACTGAATACACTAATCTTGTCAATCAGGCAGAGAAGATAGCACCTGATAGTCCTATTGTCAAAGAGGCAAAGGAGATTATCAATGGGATTACTCCTGAAAATCAGACTCAAAAGCTGGCCGAGTTCGAGAGAAAGAATTTAGAGGAGAAGTTGAACGGGGTAATCGGTGAAGTCACCCCAGAGGCAACAACAGGTGAGGCTATAGCTAAGGAACTGGGTATCACTTATGACGGCATACAAGAAGGACTTGGTATGCAGTTCACCGATCCTCAGACTGGTAGTACCTTCTATGGGAATACACTGGATGAGGTAAGGGCTAACCTGGAGAATATGAGGGGGAAGTTTGAGGGGAATCTACCACCGATAGAACCTCCGTCCTTTGAGTCCAAACCTATTGTACCTGACCCTGAGAAACCATTGGCACAACGGGATGAGATGATAACAGTAGCAAAGAGAAAGGTTGACCTTAACCCCTCCAATGCTATTACCAAGATGGCTGATAAAGTCCCTGGATTAAAGCAGTTCCTAGAGTTCTTTAAGCCTAAGTTAAAACTGGATACTCCAGAGAATATAAATATTCACTATGCTATGGTGGCTGAATATACAGTTCAGCCCTATGTTGAACAGAGACTTTATACAGGACGGGTTGAGGTTAAGAGAGCATTGGCTGAGGCTTTTGGTAAGGATGTTCTCTATGACAAGGAATCTGCCGATGTACAGTATATTGGCCCGAACGAAGAGTATCTTCAGAAGATGAGTCTATTGGACATCTGCAATAATCCTGAGAGATACAAACTAACTGCTGAGCAGCAACGATCCATAGACATGATAAATCCACATCTTGATTGGGGCAGTGATTTTGTGAATAATGGCTTTGTGGAAGATGCCAAGAATAAGATAGGTAGATTCGGTTCTAAACCTGGTGGGGCTTTCCTCTCCAATGTGGATATAGGGGAAGATGTTATTGAGATTATGGGTAGCGAGATGAGGGCGGTCACTACTGGACGGGGCAAGACTCGTGTTTATGAGACCTCCTTAGAACGGAGCCAACACGCTGAGAAGACAGGGCAGAAGTTTACTCCACAGATGAATGTGGCTATGTTACTTGATGGCATGGATGCGTATAAGGCTAAGGTAGCAGGCAGCGAGACTTACCGAAAGGTGTTGGGGGGAAAGACAAAGTTAGAAGCAATAGAGGCAACGCATCCTAAGTTGTTTGAAGACATGATTACTTTAAGAAAGAGGTTACAATCTCTTGAAGGCACATTAAGAAGGCTTGATGTTAAACAGGCTGATGCTATAAAAGAGTTTCTTGATTCTTCAGTAGAAGATGTAGACCTTACTAACCTTCAGGCTGAACTTAACCCAGAGATTACTAGAGGGAAGAGAAAAGGAAAGGATATACAGGCGGTTAAAGATGAGATACGAGCAACTAAGGATGAGATAACTAAAATTCGTCCTAGTTGGGAATCGGCTAACCTCAAACCCTTTGTCCAAGATAAGGAGTTTACATATCGTTACTTTACAGCAGAGCAGGTGAATCTAATCAAGGAGACACGGAAGGTATCCAATAATCCAGTAGTAAACTTACTTGACCAATTAAGACGTATTGCCTTCGGCCCTGATGGTTCACCTATTACTATTCAGGGCAGTATAGCAGTCCTGGCTGACCCTATCAATAGCATCAAGGTAGTAGGTGTAGAAGGGAAGGGTGTGGTTAGTAGTCATAATCCTCTATATCCTTTCACAGAGGATGCGATATTACAGAGAATAGCTGAGAATCCTGAAAGAATGGCTCGGTTTGCTGCCCTAGAAGGAATTGCTATGGGGAAAACTCCAACAGAGTTTGCAACGGGATGGGCAAGTAAAATCCCTGGCATGGAATCCTTGAATGATAGTCTGTTTAGCTGGTTAAGATTAAGGAAAGAGTATATGTGGGAAGCCAAGACTAACGAGTTGGTTAAGTCTGGAGTTCCCGAACTTGATGCTGAGATTATAGCTCATGCTCTGACAAATCAGATATTCCCTTTAGCAGACCGAACACTGGAAGGGCAGTCACAGGCTAGGGCGAAGTTACTCAGAGCTTTGCCTACCTCTTACTCTTTTATGATGGAGCCTGCTAAGCTGATGTATGAGGCGACACAGGGTTATGCCAAGGTATTTACTGGGCAGAAATTAACACCAAAAGAGAACTTATCAGTCCGTGTAATGACCACGATGGCTGCCACAACATTATTCCTTTGTGCTACTTCGGCTGCCTTTACTGCCAAGTTAGAAGGTAAAGATGACGATGAGATATGGGGAGCGGTATGGGATGCTATCAACCCAGACCCTAGGAATGGGAAGTTCCTCAGTATCATAGCTGGCAATATCCGTATTCCTGTTGGTGGCCCATATCGGGCTATCTTCCGAGCTTTATATCCTGATAAGGTCGAAGGGGTTGGAGTCCCAGTCCCATTTGCCAGCATATTAAACTATTTCAAGAATAGAATGAATCCAGCACTGAGAGCACAGTATGACCTGATAACCAATAAAGACTACTCAGGGAATCAGATACTTAAGGGTGGCTGGCCAGAGAAGATTACTCGTCTATTAGCCTATGAAGTAGAAGGTATAGCACCTCTAACTATTGGGCAGGTCATCGAGGACTTCAGGACTGATAAGATATACAGACTTCTGGAAGATACCTTATCTCAGTTAGCAGGTGTCAACGCCATCAATATGGACGATACCTACTTCAATCGTATGACTAAGCAACTAGGGGAATTTGATGACGAGGGGAAGGTTAAGGATACGAAATGGCTCTGGGGAAGGATAAGTCCGTACGTTGATAATCCCTATAAGCCGACTCCTATTGTGAAGTCTATAATAGATACGATGAAGATTAAAGACGAGATGGAGACCTATGCTAACAAGCCACTCTATCAAATCAATACTGACCCAAGTAAGGGGGATACCTATGAGGAATACTATGCCAAAGGCACAATAACACGAAGGGAATATGATTTACTTAGGGAATATCATAACTTAGATACCGATGCCGAAAAGGAGCAATTCTTACTTGACCATCTGGAGATTAAAGTTGACCCTAGGGATGAGTGGCTCAGGTCGCATCCTGATGAAAACGCTCGACTTGCACTCTATGGACAGGCGAAGGTCTTAACCAAAGCAGCCTATGACAAGGTAATCTCAATGGCAGAGGAACTAGATATACCGGATAATGCCCTAGTAGGTCTTCCACCTAAAGAGGTATCTGGGTCTTACTTCAAATATCTGGATATAGTGGCAGACGGGGGAACCGCCAGCAGTCCTGAATCGTATATACTACGATTGCAAGACCCTGCATTTAGTAAGTGGCTAGAGAAAGAAAACGGACTTGTGGATATTGCTACCAAAGGGTTAAGTCTGGAATATCTTACCCTTGCCGTGAAGTATAAAGAGCAGGACGAGATATACGAGGACATCACTGCTGCTTACTGGAAGACAGCCTATCTCATCGAGAATCCTCAGTATGCTGATTCGGTATATCGCAGGGAGGCACTACATAGGAAATACTCGGCTGACATGGTAAACGAGTATGTTGCCTGGCAGGTGGCGGTCAAGTTGCAAGGGTATGATAATAAACTCTACCTCCGCCAGCACCAAGACCTCTACAACTATCTGATTGCACTGAAAGATATTGCACCGATAGACTTTGTTACCAGGACTGGCGTGGAGATTACTAAGAGTGGGTTGACAGGAATATATTCGAGGTAAGACTTGACAATTATGATACTCTTTAATTAGAAGCAAATGGATATAAAGACCAAGGTTGGGCAAGCGGTTGACCTAATAAATAAGGCAACAGGACATGGAGAGGTAACTATCAAGGTAGAAGATCGCAAGGTTGTTCAAATGAATACCACAATCAAGGAAAAGGTAATTGATGACTAAAGGCACTTAGTATTTAATTTAGACTGACTCGTAATCGAGAGGTCAATTCCCTAACAAGGGGGTTGACCTTTTTTATTTTAACGAACGAAAAGGAGGTTTAACACATCATGCAGGACGGAAGCACAGACACCAAACAGGACACTCTTCCTGGCGAAACTACCCAGGGACAGTCTTCTGATGGAGAAGGCAGAACTTCGGCACAGGAAACACCAGTCTACACCAAGGCAGAACTTGATAAGGCTTTGGCTGATTCAGGGCGAAAGCGGAAGGCAGAAATGGAATCTCTTCAAGCACGTGTTAAGGCATCGGAAGAACTAATTACTCAACTCCGAAAGGAAAAAGATGATGCTGAGGAGGAGAAGTATAAGGGGAATCCGAGCGAACACGAAATCTGGAAGAGGCAGAAGGCAATCCGTGAGAGGGAGGCTAGACTAGCTCAGACTGAAGCTGAACTAAAGAAGCAACAAGAGGAACTAGCAACCGATATTGAAGAGGTGAAGTTCAACCGAAACCTCAAAGTCGCCAAGTCCATTGCTGCCAACTACAAGGACATCGACCCTGAAGAGTTAGTATCTTTCACTGATGGCTCAAAGGAAAAGATGGAAGCCATGGCCAAGAAATATGGCAAGCCAAAGGAAGAGAAGCCACCAGAAGCCAAGGTCTCATCTGTGACAGTTGATAGTAATAAGACGCTTGGTGGGACAGGTGATAAAGCCTTCTTAGCCCGATATGCTCGTGGTGAAGATGGTGACCATGAACGAGCAGGAAAACTTTTAAGTAACTTAGGCAAATAAAGGGAGGATATATGGCAACACAGACGGCAACGACTGGACAACTAGAAAATGCCCAGAATATTGCCATCGCTAAGGCACGCTTTACTATGGAACATAGTATGCCTTGCGTCAATCTTGTCGAAAAGATGACCTTACAACAGGGGCAGAAGCAGATTACTGTACCCAAAGTTGGGCAGATGACTGCTAGTGACCTTGTTGATGGTGTGGACATTGTGGATACCGAGGACATCGGGATGACCACAAAAGACCTCACTACAGGCGAGGTCGGCCTAAAGGTTATCTTAACCGAGAAGTTGATTAGACAAGAAAATGAAAGCGTCTTTGCGATGGTAGGCACTCAGATGGGTGATGCAATGGCGAGAAAGAAAAACTCAGGTGTTATTGCTCTGTTCTCAGCTCTTAACGGAGCAACCGTTCTGGGGGCAGATGGCAAGACTCTGAGTCTAACCAATCTCTCTGCCTGCATAGCCTGGGCGAAGGGAAACAAGTTGCCTAGCCCGATAGCAGTAGTGCATCATCCCTACGCTATCTACGGCGTGGTAACAAGTTCATCTTTGACCCCATCAACCACATACCCATTAAGTACAGGTTGGTCAGCAGACCTGCTTAAAGACTTCTTCAAATACACTATCAACGGTGTCAGTGTGTTTGAGGATGGGAATATAGCGGTTGAAGCTGGAGTAGATAGTGGCATAGGAGCCATCTTTTCTAAGGCAGCGATGGTGGTAGTTGACTCTCAGGGGTTCAGAACCGAACAGGATAAGGACATATCCCTTCGAGCCTTTGAGGTAGTAGTCACAGCAGATTATGGCTGCTTTGAGCTCGATGATAGCTACGGTGCGGGTATGCAGTACGAAATGGGTGCTCCTGCAACTAACAATTAACGGAGGAGGTAGTGCGTGATAGATACGTTGGAGAGACAGGAGATAATCAGAGACCTCAGTACTAGCGGGTATTCCATAAAGGAACTGAAGAATCTGGACATTCAGCCGAGGATGACATACTACACTCCTGATGGTAGGGCAATCCCTAATCTTCCTGCCGATCCGTATTCGCTCATGCACTACAAACGCCGGGGACTTACGCTCACACCGCCATTACTGGCGGCAGAAGAGATACCGCCTCCAGCAAGCCCCAGGAAGCGGCGGGTGATAAAGCACAGAAAGTCAAGGGGGAAAATTAAAGGAGGGATAAGCGTATGAGCTTTCCATTAAAGATTCAAGGGACATGGGGGCAACAGTTCCAGACTACGGTTGCTAAGAAACTGCCCTTCGGGACGGTTATGGAGCTTCCTGATGGCAGGGAGTTCGTCTATGCCAGGAACGGGTCAGTAGAATTAGCAGCAGGTAGAGTATGCCAACAGGCAGTAGTAGTCTCAGGACACGAGAAGGACTTAGTACCTGCGGCTACGGCTATTGGTGCAACAACCGTTAGCCTGACCAATGCGACCACAGCTATTACGGCTAATATGTATGCTGAAGGTAGCTTGTGGATAAGTGATGGGCCTGGTGAGGGATATGTCTACCATATTAAGAGCAACCCTGCTGAGGCTACTGGCAGTGCTGCGTGCATCTTCACCTTGGAAGAGGACGATGCTATTCAGGTAGCATTGGTAGCAGCTACAAGTAAGGTTGGCTTGCGGAAGAACAAATGCGATGGGGTACTCGTTGCGCCAACTACATTCACAGGAGTAGTGGTAGGGGTAACATCCTGTGTGGTAGCGGCAAGTTACTACTGCTGGCTGCTCATCAAAGGATGTGCCTCTGTTCTTACCAATGGCACGGTAATTTCTGGTAAGGCAGTAAACCGAAGCGAGACAACGGCTGGTGCTGTTGATGTCTACCCTCTAAACAGTTCGGACACTTCAGGACAGCAGCCAATGTTAGGCTTCGTAGAAACTGTTGCAGCCACCACGAACTACTCGCTGGTGAACTTCAACATTAAGTAAAGAGGAGGAACAAACATGAGTGATAGAGTTGATTTAATGGGTCTGGTCAACCAAGACGTTCCACGGGCTGAATCCGAGGGTGTCTTGACTGGACTCAAGGCAAACAAGCGTGGTGAAACCTGTATCATAGACTTTTACACGCAATGCGCCCTGGAAGGTAGAGCCTTCCAGGTGAGAGCGGGTACTATCACTACGCCTATCGTGGGCGATGTGGTACTTACCGATACAAAATGCGAGATGGCATCAGATATTAAGTCTGGTATCACCTTTATGCCTGTGTTTCTCAACATTGCTGTAAGGTTAGGGGCTGGCACTCTGCACGAGTATGCTGCTAAGTCTGTTGCGGCTGCGGTAACAACTGCTGGCACGGCCTTTGTGCCGCTACCTCTCTATATGGGTGGGGTAGCGTCCATGTGCCCTGCAAGTACTGGGACGGCAGGTGGTGTAGTTGTGGCCGCAGAATTGGCAACTACAACTAGAAGGCACTGGAGCTATTCTAACCCTCTGGCTGTAGCGGCTGGTCATGGCGTGACTGTGCATGACTGGCAACCGAGGATGCCGCCTGTTCTGGCTGGGGTTGCTTCGTTCTATGTACAGATAGCGGCTACTGGTACAGGGCCGAGTTACTATGCCAGCTATGACTACATTGAGTTGCCCACCAACGCAATAAGTTAACAAGGAGGTATCAGAAAATGACTGAAGAATACGAAGGAGAGGCCAGATTACTGGTCGTTCAAGACACCCTCCGAGCTGAAGGCGATGGTAACTGGGTAAAACTCAAAGGGTCAAAGCGTGGTGAGTTAGTCATCTGTGACTTCTTCACTCAGATGGTAATGGAGGGTAGAGGGTTCCAAGTTACCCTTGGGACTATCACTACTCCAGCAGTAGGACTCACGGCTATCACGGATACTGGCTCAGAAATGTGTGCAGATGCGCCATCGGGGACAACGATGATACCTGTGTTCTGCAACATCTCTATCAGACTTAATGCCAAGACCCTACTTGAGGGAGGCATAAAGTCAGTTGCCAGTGCGTCTACTGCGGGCACGGTATTTGTCCCGCTGCCACTTCTGACCAATAGTGCCGTTGCGGCTGTTTGTACTGCCAGAGCACAAGAAGCTGGTGCTTGCACGGTGGCTGCTGAGGCAGTTACTACTACCCGAAGACACTATGCTCTTGCTAACCCTATCGGTGCAAATACGGCAGGGTACGAAATGGCCGAGTTTAACTGGCAGCCTAGAGTGCCACCCGTATTGCCTGGTGTAGCCTGCATCTACGTACAGATGGCGGCTGATACTACGGGGCCGAGTTACTACGCCCACTTAGACTGGATTGAATTACCCACAATCAACATAAGCTAAGAGGGAAAGGTTGGGGGGTTACTTAAAATGTAGCCCCCCAACAATAAAAAAAGGAGGGTTATCTTGCCGATTTATAACTTCACTTGTAAGGTTGGGCATACTACAGAGAAGAGAGCAGGGTATGAAGTAACCTCTATTCTATGTCCTTCTTGTGGTTTACCTGCCCAGAGGGAAGCCATCTACGAGGAACAGAATTGTATTACCGAGACAGGGTACAAGTATGCTCGCAGGAATGAAGTGCCTCGTGACGAAAAGAGGCATGACAAGGACTTCAAACTCTTTCAAGAGGCTTGCCAGGAAGTAGACTACGTTCACAAACAGAATGAGGAAATAATGCAGCAGCCACTACCGGATAAACCCTTGTGGAAGAAAGCGAGGCAAAGGGCACGGGCAATCCAGCAGGGAATAGCACCACCGTTAAAGGGAGTAGCATGAGTCAAGATAACCAGTCTTGTATCAAATGTGGAGTACCTTGTGGCTATGATGAAGGCAAGGCTTATTGGTTGGGTGGGAATGAGATGCTTTGTCATAAGTGTAAAACGGAACTGGCTAATAAGTTCTGTGACCTCTTTGGACTAGATGGATATAGTAGTGACTTTATGGGATTAGAGGTGACATGGGTAGATGTTGACAAGATACTCTCGTCAATACAAAGAGACCCAGTTATGCGTACTCAAAACATAATAGTGGACGACAAAGATATTGCTAATAGGGAACTAAAGAGAGATGGTTCTCACTAAGGAATCAAAACAATTATTTGTTTTCAACTGTAAGCGGTGCGGGCACTGCTGTACTGAGTTAGGCGGGGTGACTGTTCTGCCAGAGGATGTAGATAGGATTGCGATATACCTTGATACATCAAGGAAAAAGGTCAAGGAACAATATACCTACACGGAAAGGAACATGGTGTTTTTATCACAACCTTGCCCATTCTATGAGAAAGACAAGGGATGCACTATCTATATTGCTCGCCCTAAAGTTTGCCACCTCTATCCTCTACAGGTAGAGAACGGCAGATATGGGGCAGCAACGGGATGCCCTGGAGCAATTATGATTCCACTGGGAGGCGGGTAATGGCTGAGATAAAGGTAGAGGTAGAGAGAGATAGTGGCTTTAGGACAATGAATATTCGCTTTTTCACAGGAGAGGACAATCTTCTTTTGGTAGTAGGGATTACAGACAAAATAGTATGGAAATTAGGGATAAGGGATAACATTACCGAATCTCCATTAGTTAAAGCTCTCCTTAAAGTAGTAGAAGATGAGATCGAATCCAAGGTAGGAGGTGAATAATGCCAGCATTATACCTGCCTACGAAATACACTATCAAGGTTGGGGAAGGGGCTGCCCAGAGGCAGCAGGTAATCATTATTCCTGGAGCCGAGCAGATGGATCAAAGCCAACTCAAAGAGATATTACAGTGGCAGCAAGAGAAGGCAAATAAGGAACTGGCAATACCAAAAGAACAGCCGAGATATTCACGGAAGGAAGTAGGGCAAGCCCTTAACGAATACTTCAAGTGGAGAAGAAAGAGAGAATAACACATGGCATTAACCTATGCGCTACTTGTGGATGAAGTCTCGAAAATCCTTGAGGACACTACTAACGCTGTCTTCTCGGACGCAGAGATTGGAGTTGGAATTCAAGAAGCAGTCCAGATACTAGCTGAGTATTCCCCCTATGTAACTCGTGACCCTTATAAATTGGAAGTCCGCACAGGAACGGCTACGGCGACCACAGCAAGTCACTTAGTAGATGCCACCGAAGCCCAGTTCCTTTCCACCGATGTAGGCAAGTGGGTATACAACACTACCGATAAGACATGGGCGACCATCTCCGCTTATAACTCGACCTCCAACGTTACCCTAACCAGAGACATCATGGCTTCGGGTGAAGGGTATCGGATACTGAATGATGGGTGTAGCACCTGGAATCAGATAAACGTAGAAGATACGATAATTGACTCCCTGAATATATCGGGTGTGGAGTATCCACTGGGAAGTCCGAGGAACTTCACTCGTGAAGGTAATATCCTAACCATACTCTTGGATAGTGAACCTGATGCCGATACCGATGACCTTGAAGTGTGGCTCACCGTAGAGAGACAGCACAGAGTTTGCCAGCTTACTGACCTATTAGGGGCAGTTGACCTGGTAGCTGGCTATGTAGAGGGTGACACCTCTATGGTCGTAGATGGAATTACCACTGCTGAGGTAATAGAAGCAGGGCAGGAGTTTACTATCCCTTACTCTCGCAATGTATATCGGGCTGCGGCTAATGTCACTATAGCAGGAAGTGAAGCTACCGTAACTTTCTTCCCTGCCCTAGATATGACCGTAGCGGATGGAACAGTTGTTACCTTCAGACAGTCCACGTTGAATCCTACTGAGGAGAGATTGGTGGCCGAGATAGCAGCGGCAAGGGCAGCTATCAATAAGCCGAACTCTTACAATAACACCCTGGCTGCTGAGGATAAGTTTGCCGCTTCCACTACGGCTATTGGGAATATGACCAACAGGATTGAACAGGCTATGAGCGACCTTCTTTCGGGATCGGTGCTTATCGGGACGGGAACGACTGCCGCCAACACTGCAATAGCAGTAGCCTTGGTAAGAATTGCTCAGTCGGTAACGGATATTGGCACAGGACGGGCGTTGGTTGGGGCAAAGAGGACTGAAGCTCTAGCTGCCATAGACGCTCTGACTACGGCAACCACAGGCTACTTGCCTATGGCAATGACTGACCTGGCTTCGGCCAGGACTGCTCTTAATGGGGCAGGGACAGATGACGTGACAGACCGTATAGCCTCAGCGGTTGCCGATATTGCCACTGCACTCACTTTTATGAACAAACTTAATATCTCTAATCCAGAGACAGAATACCTGAGAAGTGCGGGACAGCAACTTAGTGCTGCCAATGCGGTGCTTGGCAAGATAAATGGATATTATCGGGCGGCAACAGATGAACTAACAGGAGCAAATCTCAGCCTAGCCCAAGCTAGTGCCTACCTAGCTTCTGATGAGACAGTTAGGGTACATCAATCGGACGCTGCTGCCGAAATTCAGGCAGCTATGGCTAAACTCCAGGAGGCACATGCCTACATAGCCCTGTCCCAAGAATCGAATCAGTACGTAGGGCAAGCAGTAGGGCAGTTAAGAATAGCAAATACATACCTATCTCAGTCTCAAGCCTATCTGTCTCAGGTGAATGTCAAGATTGCTGCCCTGAAGATTTCAGATAGATATGGGGCGTGGGGGATACAAAAGTTCGCCCTGCTCCAACCGAGACTAAAGGGAATGATTAAACCTCGAAGTTGGCAGATGTATCCACGAGACTAAAAAAGGGGGAATAAATTATGGCAAACGAACTCGTACTAGGGGTTACAATATCGTTCAGCAAAGGTGGAGCTACTTATCGGGATAGCATAACCAAGAGTATAACGATTACAGGAGATACCTATACCAGCGGAGTCCAGAGTGTAGGGACAAGTGAAGAGGAACTTCCGCAGGGTGCTGACCTGGGGACTCCTGGCTTTGTAGTCGTTCAGAACCTGGATGCTACTAACTACGTAGAGATAGGACACACTACTGGAGTTTATGGGGTTAAGTGCAAGGCTGGTGAACCTGCCGTATTTCGGTTGGACGGCACAACGCTTTATGCGAAGGCAAATACGGCGGCCTGCCTCGTAAAATATACCATTTTTGAGGACTAAGGAGGCCTAGCATAAGAACCGATGCCACGCTCCTAGCTGAGCAGATAAAAGCAGAGAAGCTAACGCCTTACTTTGAGATGTATTACAGGCCAGTCCACTATGGTAAGGCGACCAGCACATCAGCAAGTCATCTGGTAGATTCTACTGCCACCTTTCAGACATGGGGAGTAGCGGCAGGATGGATGGTATTTAATCGGACTGACCATACACCGTCCTGGTCAACATATTCCGCAGTCGTAACGGTTAATAGTGAAACAGACTTGACTATTGCTGATGACATCTTTACCTCTGGCGAGTTCTATACCGTCTTTACTGTCAGTCCTAGTATGACTCGGATGGATAACCCAGGTGGGAAGAATCGAATCCTGAGTATAGATTATGGAGAAGGGGCACTATCTTCCTATGGCATCTTCACTCTCAATAATTCCGATGGAAGCTACGATGCCTATGACCTGATGAATAAACAGCTAATACTTGGAATCGGTTTTACTGTTGGTGGAGTCGATTATAAGTCCTATCCTCCGTATCTATGGATTCCTGCGACTGGTGGGCAGGCGTTCTACAGCAATGCAGGACAGGATATTTACAGAGTGCAGGGGTCAGGGGCATGGGGTAAGTTGGCTTCCTATACCGCCTTGAATCCTAATCAACCATATAGTGTTGATACTACAGGCCATTATGGCGGGTATCATTTTAACCAAGCAACCAAGGATGACCCTGACGACTTCACTGGCATGACCGCTAAGGAAATCATTGCCTATCTTCTATTACTATCTGGACTCTATCTGGCAGAGGATTATAGCACACTGGACACTCTGATTGGCGTGGTAGAGCCTGTCTTCACCGTCTATAACGGACAGAACATGGCCTCTCGTATCTATGACCTGCTCATGCCATTCCAGAGTGTGTTGATTCCCTATCTGGACGGGATGAGGTTAAGGTATTGTGCCGATGCGGATGCAGTAGATTATGTCTATCAGACAATATCGCCATAAGGAATAAGTAAATGCCAATAACTATAAATAAAACCATTATTAGCGGGTCAGATAATTATTACATTGTTCGTGCAGGAGGTGTTGAATACTGGTGTGCTAATACAGGTTGTATTTGGGCAGGATGTGCTGATGTCTATTCCAGGATGAAAGGTACTGCCATGAGATTCACTGGAGTTAATATCCTTGCTAATACTAAAATTAATTCTGCTTATTTAACACTCAAAGCATCTATTAGTCAGGATGTAGGCGTGTGTAATACCGACTTGTGCTGTGAAAACTCAAAGAATCCTGGGGTGATAACTGGCTTCTTTGACCATTGTGGTCGTACTAGAACAGTACGTGTATCCTGGGATGCTATCCCACACTGGGACATTGATACATCATACCAATCACCTGACATATCTGCATGTATTCAAGAAGTAATTGATGATAATGGAGGCACAGGTGATGCCCTGATTCTATTCTGGGAGGATTATGATTACGAGAATCCTCTTTGTGTTCCTACTGGGGGAGGTGGGTATCCTTCTCAATGTTCTCTATCTGATAATCTGTCATCGAGAGGAGGTTATTCTTATGGATATGGGACTCCTCCCATACTTCATATTGAATACACCCCTCCTCATCTCTGTCATGGCGGCTCTCTAAACAGCATCAACTACTTCCCTATGAAGGTAACTGTCCAAGATATTCCTGGGGATACCCCTAATTATACCGGCACGTATACCGATGCTGACTGGACACCAGACATGGGGAATATCACTCTTGAAGGTGGCAATCACTTCCCCAGTGGCATTATAGACTCTAACGCTGACTGCGTTCTGGTAGCCACAGCCTTTGTCCTCCGTGCTAAACAACAGCAGGAGAGGGGCATGGTTAGCGTCTCTGTCTACAACTGCCTCCAGGAATTGTATGACAAGGTTCAGGTGGTTGATAGCCGAGGGAATATCAGTACCACGGACAGGGTAGGGGCAATTCATTTCAACTGGTCTTCTGGGGCACTTAAACATGACTCACTCGGACAGAAGTACACTATGCGAGTTTATCTTGGCGGGTTGGGTGGAAACGTCAGCAGCGACAATATCAAGGTCGAGAATACTGAGTCTGTTGGTAGCGATTTGGTTGTACCAGAGGCAACCCCAGTAGTGCCCGAAGTTATCAAAACCGTACCTTATATTACTCCATATACGCCCGAAATCCCTGACCAACCTGTTACTTGGAAAGTGACTAGGCCGAGGTATAAATTTTAACTATGCAAAATCTCAAAGCGATTGCTGCTAGTTACATAAGCAATTTGAATCTAATGAACCTGTTAAACCAGGTATCAAACGATATAGGGACTTCATCCCCTGACTTCTCTGTTGGCGGATCCGATGTCGTTCTGGAATCAGACTATAACGCTGATTCCGTTCTTACTGCCACCACGGATAACACCCCTGTAGCGACCACACTCGCAGAGCAGACCGTCTTAGGCCGCCTAACTGGTGGCCATCCTGCTGCTGTGGCAATAGGCATAGCGGACAACAATATGGTTCAGATAGACGGTGCTGATATTGCCGATAACGAATACGCCCGATTCACTGCAGCGGGATTGGAGAGTAGAACGGCAGCCGAGGTAGCCTCCGATGTGCAGGGTAGTATTAAACTGGATGACTTAGCTACCCCCGATGATAATACCGACCTTGACGTTTCAACCACAAGACATGGACTTGCACCGAAGGCGGTAGCTCCTGCAGCGGGCACACTTAACGTCTATGGTATTGCTAACGCTGAGACAGCCATAACCAATAAGACCCTATTTGATGCTGTTCACCCAGAGGACTTAGGTGTTGCGGCTGAAGGTTCACAGGTCATCGCAGCTCGCAGAGACCACGTTCATAAGATACCTACTCTAGCTGAACTTGGTGCAGAAGCCGAAGCCCATGCTGCTGACCATGCTGTAGGGGCAGCAGACACGGTATTCCCTGCAGACCCTAACGCAGATAGATACCTGATGTGGGACGATGACCCTGGAGCTTTGGTATGGGCACCTCCAGCAGGGACAGGTGATTTCAAGGCAGACGGTAGTGTACCCCTGACAGGTGACATTGACTTCGCAGGGACACAACAGTGCCATGACTTACAGGCTCCCGCTGCTGCTGGTGAAGCTATCAGGCAGACCGCCGCAATAACGGAGGCTGCCCTTGAGGCCGTGATTGCTGCCCCACCTGCCCATGCTGCCAGTCATGCCGTAGGTGGGGCTGACACTATCCTTCCTGCCGATCCTGGAGCTGACAAGTATCTCATGTGGGACGATTCGGAAAGTGCCCTGGCGTGGGGAGCGGGCGGCGCAGGTGGTGGCGACGTAGCCACTGACGTTATCTGGGATGCTGCTGGAGACCTGGCAGTAGGGACAGGAGCCGATACTGCTGCCAAGGTTAACATAGGGGCTGAAGAGGTAGTAGGTCGCATTGGAGCTGGTAATGTAGACGGCATTGCTATGGCCGAGCAGACGGTACTAGCCAGACTAACAGGAGCTAGCATTGATGATGTGGCCATAGGAATTGCTGACAATAATATGGTTCAGATAGACGATGCGGATGCTGCTGATAATCAGGTAGCTGTCTTTACGGCTGCTGGCATAGAGGGCGTAAACGTAGGCATAGCAAATGCCAACATGGTAAAGGTTGATGCTGCTGACGTAGCAGACAATGACTATGCCAAGTTCACAGCCAATGGATTAGAGGGCAGAAGCTACGCTGAGGTGCTATCAGATATAGGGGCAGGCGGCGGAGACGAAACTTTGGTCTGGTTAGGAGTTTAATATGGGAAGTTATGCAATAA
>Ga0316631_10000040_pt1 | contig 18971 bp, 19 predicted proteins | sample OWC_May_M1_C1_D3_FD_207672 | JGI IMG/M metagenome (GOLD analysis project Ga0316631, IMG submission 207672) | Wetland soil microbial communities from Old Woman Creek delta, Ohio, United States - OWC_May_M1_C1_D3_A | ecosystem: Environmental > Terrestrial > Soil > Wetlands | place: USA: Ohio... | reverse complement strand
TCAAGCGGGCGCGCTAGCTTCAGGCGCGCGCGACGGGGTGCAGCACGCCGCCGCGCAGCTCGAGGATGCGCTCGGCGCGGGCGGCGATCGCCTGGTCGTGGGTGACGATGACGAAGGCGGTGCCGTGAGTCTGGGACAGGCGCAGCATCGCCTCGAACACGTCGTCGGCGGTCTGCGAATCGAGGTTTCCGGTCGGCTCGTCGGCGAGCACGCAGGCGGGCTCGGTGACCAGGGCGCGGGCGAAGGCGCAGCGCTGGCGCTCGCCGCCGGAGAGCTCGCCGGGCCGGTGCTCGAGGCGCGCGCCGAGGCCCACCTCCTCGAGCACCCGCGCGGCGCGACGGTGCGCTTCTGCGGTCTCCATGCGGCGGATGATGAGCGGCATGGCGACGTTCTCGACCGCCGAAAACTCCGGCAGCAGGTGGTGGAACTGGTACACGAAGCCGAGCGTTTCATTGCGCACGCGCCCGCGCTCGGCTTCGCCCATGGCGCTGAACGCGCGGCCCTGCACCGTGACGGTCCCTTCATTGGGCAGATCGAGCCCGCCGAGCAGGTGCAGCAGCGTCGACTTGCCTGAGCCCGAGCGCCCGACGATGACGATGCGCTCGCCCGGCCGCACCTCGAGGTCGACGCCGGCCAGCACGTTCACCGAGGACGGCCCGAGGTACGTCTTTTTCAGGCTCGCGCAGGCGAGCACCGCCTCACTCATAGCGCAGCGCCTCGGCGGGATTGACGCGCGAGGCGCGCCAGCTCGGGTAGAGCGTCGCCAGGAACGAGAGCACGAGCGACATCAGCGCGATGATGACGACGTCGGTCGAATGCACCTGCGAGGGCAGCTCGGGGATCAGGTACACGTCCTTGGACAGGAACTGGACCCTGAAGAAGCGCTCGATCGCCGGCACGACGGTCTCGACGTTCAGCGCGGAGATGACGCCGGTCACCACGCCGATCAGCGTGCCGAGCACGCCGATGACGGCCCCCTGCACCATGAACACCTGCATGATCGAGCCCGGGGAAGCACCGAGCGTGCGCAGGATGGCGATGTCGGCCTGCTTGTCGGTGACCAGCATCACCAGCGCCGAGACCACGTTGAACGCGGCGACCGCGACGATCAGGGCGAGGATCAGGAACATCACGCGCTTCTCGATCTCGACCGCGCGGAAGAAGTTCGCGTGGCTTCGCGTCCAGTCGCTCGCGTAGATGCCGGGCCCGAGACGCGCCATCTCCTCTTCCGCCACGGAGCGCGCGGCGAAGAGGTCGTCGAGCTTGAGCCGCACGCCGGACACGGCGTCGCCCATCTGGTAGAGCTTCTGCGCGTCGTCCAGGTCGATGAGCGCGAGGCCCGCGTCCGCCTCCACGAAGCCGATGTCGAAGATGCCGACCACGGTGAACTGCTTGAGCCGCGGGATCACGCCGGCGGGCGTGACCAGCCCCTGGGGCGCGATCAGCGCGACCTTGTCGCCCGGGTACACCCCGAGCGCGCGCGCGAGGTCGACGCCCAGGACGATGCCGAACGATCCGGGCTTGAGCGCGAACAGGTTGCCGGCGCGCATGTGGGCGCCGAATTCCGCCACCCGCTCCTCGCTTTCCGGGACGATCCCGCGCACGACGGTGCCGCGCACCGCCTGACCGTACGTCAGCAATCCCTGCGCGCTGACGTACGGCGCGGCTGCGATCACGTGGCGGTTACGCATCGCCTCGCGCTCGACCTGACGCCAGTCCGACAGCCGTCCGTCGTTGCCCGTGATCTGGACGTGCGACACCACGCCGAGGATCCGGGAGCGCAGCTCCTGCTGGAAGCCGTTCATCACCGAGAGCACGACGATCAGCGCCCAGACGCCGAGCGCGATGCCCGCCATGGAGATGAGGGAAATGAAGCTGATGAAGTGATTGCGGCGCTTGGCGCGCGTGTAGCGCAGGCCGATCAGCAGTTCGTAACGCACGGTGGCGCGAGAATACTACAATCGCCCGAATGGATTCCGGGGAGACGGCGCAACTTGCACGGCTGATCCGCGGCCAGCGCGTGGCCGCGCTCGGCACGCTGCGCCAGGGCGCGCCCCTGGTTTCGATGGTTTCGTACCTGCCGCAAGCCGATTTCTCGGCGATCGTGCTGCGCGTCAGCCGGCTCGCCTGGCACACCCAGGACATGCTCGCGGACCCGCGGGTGTCGCTCGTCATCGCAGAGACCGACGACGGGCGCGCGGACCCGCAGACGCTCGCGCGCGTCACGCTGCGCGGCGAGGCCGGGCCGCTGGCAGGCGAAGGCGACGAGTTCGAGCGCCTGAAGCGCACTTGGCTCGCGCGCTTCCCGCAATCGGCGGTCACCTTCGAGCTGGCGGACTTTTCCTTCTGGCGCGTCGCAGCGCGCGACGCGCGTTTCGTCGCCGGCCTCGGCCGCACCTATAATCTGTCTGCCGCCGCGCTGCGCCAGGCGGCCACTTGAGCGAAACGGAGGAACTGCATGGCGAACGAAGGTTTCCACGAGCCGGTCGGGGAGCTCTCCGACGAGACGCGCGACATGCACCGCGCGATCACCTCGCTGATGGAGGAGCTGGAGGCGGTCGACTGGTACAACCAGAGGGTCGACGCGTGCAAGGACAAGACGCTCAAGGCGATCCTCGCCCACAACCGCGACGAGGAGAAGGAGCACGCGGCGATGGTGCTGGAGTGGATCCGGCGCAAGGACCCGAGCTTCGACAAGGAGCTCAAGGACTACCTGTTCACGACCAAGCCGCTGACGCACGACTAGCGCTTTCGCGATGCGCATCATCGGCGTCGATTTCACCTCGGCGCCGCGCAAGGCGAAGCCGATCGCCGTCGCCCACGGGGATCTGCGCGGCAAGGCGCTTCGAATTCTCGCGCTCGAGCCGCTGGCCGATTTCGCCGCCTTCGAAAGCCTGCTCGCGCGTCCCGGCCCGTGGCTCGGCGGGTTCGACTTCCCGTTCGGCCTGCCGCAGGAACTGGTGCGCGATCTCGGCTGGCCCGGGTGCTGGAAGTCGCTGCTCGCGCACTGCGCCCGCCTGACGCGCGCCGAGCTGCGCGCGGCGCTCGACGCCTACCGCGCGACGCGCCCCGCCGGGCACAAGTACGCGCATCGCGCCACCGACCGTCCGGCGGGCTCCTCCAGCCCGATGAAGCTGGTCAACCCTCCGGTCGCGCTCATGTTCCACGAGGGCGCGCCGCGCCTGGCCGCGGCCGGGCTGCACGTACCCGGGCTCGCTTCCGGCGACCGCGGCCGCGTGGCGCTCGAAGCGTACCCGGGGCTGCTCGCGCGCGCGGTGACGCGCGCCTCCTACAAGAACGATTCCCGCGCGCTGCAGACGCCGGCGCGCCGGGCGGCGCGCCGCGAGATCGTCGCGGCGCTGGAGCGCGGCGCTCATCCGCTCCAGATACGGGTTTCCTTCGCCGCGCGCGCCCTGAGGCAGGCGCTGGTGCGGGACGGTTCCGGCGACTCGCTGGACGCGGTGCTGTGCGCGGTGCAGGCTTCCTGGGCCGCGCTGCGCGCGAACTTCGGGCTGCCGCGTCGCGTCCCGCGCTGCGAGGGCTGGATCGTCTCGGCCGGCGCGTAGAATTCCCGACCATGGATGCGAACGCCGATTTCGCCGAAGAGGCGAAAGAGCACCTGCTGCGCGAGGACCGGCGGCTGCTCGGCCGGCTGCTGGGGGAGACGATACGCGAGCAGGTCGGCGAGGAGATGCTCGATCGGATCGAGCGCATCCGGCAGACGGCGGTCGCCTTCAGGCGCGCGGAACGCGGCGCGCAGGACGCCAGATCCGAGCTCGAAGCGCTGCTCAACGCGCTCAACATCGAGCAGACGCTGCACGTCGTGCGGGCCTTCAGCTTCTTCTCGCATCTGCTCAACATCGCCGAGGATGCGCAGCAGCACCGCAGGCGACGCGCGCACGCCGAAGCGGGGTCGCCGCCGCGTCCCGGCAGCATGGCCTATGCCCTGCAGCGCCTGCAGGCCGAGGGCCTCGCCGGCGAGGAGCTGATCGCGTGGTTCGGCCGCGCGAAGGTGAGCCCGGTGCTCACCGCGCATCCGACCGAGGTGCAGCGCCAGAGCATCCTCGACTGCGAGCGCGAGATCGCGCGCCTGCTCGATGCTCCTCAGGACAAGATGCGCGACGAAGGCTTGCGGCGCGAGGTGCTGCGGCTGTGGCTCACGTCGATCCTGCGGCTCACGCGGCTCGAGGTAGCGGACGAGATCAACAACGGCTTGGCGTACTTCCGCATGACCTTCCTCGCCGAGCTGCCGCGGCTTTACGCCGAGCTCGAAGGGGCCCTGCAGCGCCAGTTCGGCCTGGCCCACGCGCCGTGGCTCGCGCCGTTCCTCACGGTCGGCACGTGGATCGGCGGCGACCGCGACGGCAACCCGAACGTCAGCGCGCGCACGCTCGCCGACGCGCTCGCGCAGCAGGCGCGGCTCGTTCTCGGCCACTACCTCGAGGAGGTTAACCAGCTCGGCAAGGAGCTGTCGGTTTCGACCCGCATCCGGAAGGTGCCGCCGGCCCTCGCCGCGCTCGCCGCGGGATCGGGCGACGATTCGCCTTACCGGCGCGACGAGCCTTACCGCCGCGCGCTGGCCGGCGTGTATGCGCGCCTCGCCTCGGGCGCCGAGGCGCTCTCGGGCCTGCGTCCCGCCTTGCAGCCGGCGGCGCAGCGCCCTCCCTACCTCGACGCAGGGGAGCTCGCGGCCGATCTCGACACGATCTCCGCCGCGCTCGTCGAGCAAGGCGCCGGGCGCCTGGCCGAGGGGCGCCTCGCGCGACTGCGCCGGCAGGTGAGCCTGTTCGGCTTCCACCTCGCGCCGATCGACCTGCGGCAGAGCTCGGACGAGCACGAGGCGGTGGTCGCCGAGCTGCTCGCGCGCGCCGGCGTCGAGGCGCACTACGCGGCGCTCGACGAAGAGGTACGGATCGCGCTGCTCGCGCGCGAGCTGGCCGGGCCGCGCCCGCTGCGCTCGCCCCACCTCGAGTACTCGCAGCGGCTGCAGCGCGAGCTGGAGGTCGTCGCCGCGGCCGCCGACGCGCGCAAGCGCTTCGGTCCGCGCGCCGTACCGCGCTACGTGATCTCGCACTGCGACTCCGTGTCGGACCTGCTGGAGGTCGGCGTGCTGCTGCGCGAAGCCGGATTGCTGCGCCCGGGCACGCCCCCGGCGCTCGGCATGGACATCATCCCGCTGTTCGAGTCGGTGGCCGACCTCGAGCGCGGCGCAGCGGTCGTCGACCGCGCGCTCAAGCTGCCGCTGTACCGCGCATGGATCGATTCCCGCGGCGGCGAGCAGGAAGTGATGCTCGGCTACTCCGACAGCAACAAGGACGGCGGCTACCTGGCGTCGTCCTGGTCGCTGCACGAGGCCTCCACCGGGCTGGTGCGCGTGTGCCACGCGCACGGCGTACGGCTGCGCCTGTTTCACGGCCGCGGCGGAACGGTGGGCCGCGGCGGCGGACCGAGCTACGAGGCGATCCTGGCGCAGCCCCCGGGCAGCGTCGACGGCGCATTGCGCCTGACCGAGCAGGGCGAGGTGATCGCCAGCAAGTACGCGGACCCGGAGAGCGGACGGCGCAATCTCGAAACGCTCGCCGCGGCCACGCTCGAGGCCAGCCTCGCCGCGCGTCCGCGCAGCAGCGCCGAGCGCGACGACCGCGTGATGGAGGAGCTCGCCTCGATCGCGTTTCGCGCCTACCGGGCGCTGGTGAAGGAGACCCCGGGGTTCCTGGAGTACTTCCGCGCCTCGACGCCGATCGCGGAGATCGCCGACCTCAATATCGGCAGCCGTCCCGCCGCGCGGCGCCACACCTCGCGGCTCGAGGACCTGCGCGCCATTCCCTGGGTCTTCAGCTGGAGCCAGTGCCGGCTGATGCTGCCCGGCTGGTACGGCTTCGGCACCGCGGTCGAGCTGTGGCTCGCGCGCCCGGGCGCCTCGGTCGAGGCGCTGCGCGCCATGCACGAGCGCTGGGCGTTCTTCAGGAGCGTGCTGTCGAACATGGACATGGTGCTCGCCAAGAGCGACCTCGCGATCGCGTCGCGCTACGCCGAGCTCGTACCCGACGAGGCCCTGCGCCGGCAGGTCTTCGGCGAGATATCGTCCGAATGGCATCGCACCCGGCGCGCGCTCGGGGCGATCACCGGGCGCGACGAGCTGCTCGCGGACAATCCGACCCTCGCGCGCTCGATCCGCAACCGCTTCCCGTACCTCGACCCCTTGAACCACCTGCAAGTGGAGCTCCTGCGGCGCTATCGCGCCGGGGACACCGACGCGCGCACCAAGCGCGCCATCCACCTGACCATCAACGGCGTGGCCGCGGGGCTGCGCAACAGCGGTTGAGGAAAGCTCCCGTGTACACCCTCTACGGCATGCCGGACTCGGGCAACTGCTACAAGCCCCGGCTCGCGGCCGAGCAGCTCGGCATCGCCTGCCGCTGGGTCGAAGTGCGCGACACGCGCTCGCCCGAGTTCCTCGCCAAGAACCCGAACGGCAAGGTGCCGCTGCTCGAGCTCGGGGACGGCGGCTTCCTGCCCGAGTCGAACGCGATCCTGTGGTACCTCGCGGAGGGCACGGCGCTCGCGCCCGCCGGTCGCCTCGGACGCGCGCACGCCCTGCAATGGATGTTCTTCGAGCAGTACAGCCACGAGCCCTACGTGGCGGTCGCGCGCTCGATCGTGCGGCACACGCCGCCCGATTCGCCGCGCCGCGCCGAACTGCCGCGGCTGCGCGAGCGCGGTCGCCAGGCGCTCGGCGTCATGGAGCGGCACCTCGCGCGCGAGCCGTACTTCGTCGACGGCGTGTACTCGATCGCCGACATCGCCCTCTTCGCCTACACCCACTGCGCCGAGGACGGCGGAATCGAGCTCGCGCCCTACCCGGCCGTGCGCGCTTGGCTGGAGTGCGTGCGCGCGCAGCCGCGCTTCGTCCCGATGCAATGACGGCGCTGTTCGCCAAGGGCCTGGCGTTTGGCTTCGTTCTGGCCGCCACCGTGGGCCCGATGTGGGTCCTGTGCTTTCGCCGCACCGTCGCTTCGGGCGCGCGCGCCGGCCTGGTCACCGGCCTGGGCATCGCGGTCGGCGACACGATCTATGGCGCCATCGCCGCGTTCGGCCTGACTGCGATCTCGGGCCTGCTGCAGGCGCAAAGTCTCTGGCTTGGCCTCGCCGGCGCCGCATTCCTCGCTTATCTTGGAATTCGAACGCTCAGATCCACCCCAAACGTTTCCGGGAACCAGGGCAGCGGGCAAGGCTCGCTCGCCCGCGCATTCCTTTCCACGGTCGGCCTGACGCTCGCCAATCCCCCGACTATCCTCGCCTTCGCCGCGATCTTCGCCGGGCTCGGTCTCGCGCAGAACGCCAGCTACGCGGCGGCGGCCCTCGTCACGCTCGGCGTGTTCCTCGGCTCGGCGTCCTGGTGGCTGATCCTCGCCGCGGCGGCAGGCTGGCTGCACGGGCGGGTCGGGCCCGGCCTGATGCGCGCGATCAACTTCGTATCCGGCGTCTCGATCCTCGGCTTCGCGTTTTGGCAGCTCGCGCAGCTCGTCTGATATCCTGCGGACTGGACGGATATCCACTATGCAGCTCCTCGACGCGCCGCTCGCCATCGTCGACCTCGAAACCACCGGCGCGAATGCGGCCTGGGACCGGATCACGGAGGTCGCGGTGATCGAAGTCGAGTCCGGCGAGATCACCGGCGAGTGGTCGACCCTGGTCAATCCCGGGACGACGATCCCGCCCGCGATCCAGGCGCTCACCGGCATCACGAACGACATGGTCGCCGGCGCGCCGTCGTTCGGCGAGCTCGCCGCCGGGCTGCACGAGCGCCTCGCCGGGCGCGTGGTGGTCGCCCACAACGCGCGCTTCGACTACGGCTTCTTGCGCCAGGAATTCGAGCGCGCCGGGATCCGCTATGCGGCCCGCACGCTGTGCACCGTGAAGCTCTCGCGGCGCCTCTACCCCGGACACGCGCGCCACAATCTCGACAGCCTGATCGCGCGCCACGGCCTGCAGTGCCGGGCGCGCCACCGCGCGCTGGGCGATGCCGACGCGGTGTGCCAATTCCTGCGCATCGCGGCGGCGGAGCACGGCGCCGAGGCGCTTGCCGTCGCCGCGCAGCAAGTCGCGAAACAGCCGTCGCTTCCGGCCCACATCGACCGCGCCGCGATCGACGCGCTCCCCGAATCGCCGGGCGTGTACATGTTCTACGGCGAGGGCGGCGCAGCGCTGTACGTCGGCAAGAGCGTCAACATCCGGACCCGCGTGCTCGCGCATTTCGCCGACGACCTGCGCTCCGCCCGCGAGATGCAGCTCGCGCGCGAGGTGCGCCACATCGACTGGCAATGCACCGCCGGCGAGCTCGGCGCGCTGCTGCGCGAGGCCGAGCTGGTGAAGGAACTGACCCCGGTATTCAATCGCCGGCTGCGCCGCGCGAGCGACCTCTGCGGCTTCGTGCAGGACGGCGTTTCGCTGCGCCTCGCGCATGCCGACGAGATCGACGCCGATGCGGTGCCCCACGTCCACGGCGTATTCCGCACCAGGCGCGCGGCGCTCGCGGCGCTGCGGGCGCTGGCCGACGAGTACCGCTTGTGCCTGCAGACGCTGGGCTTCGAGCGGACCCACGCGCGGCGCGGCCCCTGCTTCCGCCACCAGATCGGACGCTGCGCCGGCGTCTGCGCGGGCCGCGAGAGCGTCGAAATGCACCATGCGCGCCTCGCGGCGGCGCTCGGCCGGCTGAAGACGGTCGCCTGGCCCTACCGCGGGCCGGTCGGCGTGGTCGAGAACGACCGCGGGCGCGAAGCGACCGACGTGCACGTAGTGCACAACTGGTGCTACCTCGGAACGGCGAGATCCGACTCCGAGCTCGCGGAAATACTCGAAGGCGGCGCGCGCCCGCGCTTCGATCTCGACCAGTACAAGATCCTGGCGCGCCACATGGCGCATGGAGGTGTGCGGGTCATGGAGCTTGCGGCCTGACGATGCACTGCGAGCTGCTCGTTCCGGCGCTGATGAGCGCGCGCGAGGCGCTGCACGACGCGCTCGCCGGGCTGCAACTGCCTGGGCTCGAAACGCTGCTCGCGCGCGGTCGTTCGGCCTGGTCCCAGGCGCTGACCGCAGAGCGCTGGCTGGTGGAGGCATTCAACGACGAGGACGCGCCGCTGCCCGCGGGCGCGCTCACCGTGCTGGCGGACGCCGCGCCGGACATGGACCCCGGCGGCGCGCTCTGGATGCGCGCCGACCCCGTGCACCTTCGCCTGCACGGCGACGTGCTGACGCTGGTTCCGGGCACGGTCTCCGGTATCGCACGCGAAGAAGCCGACGCGTTCTGCGACACGCTCAGCCGGCACTTCACGGGCGCCGTCACCTTCTATGCGACGCGCGCCGAGCGCTGGTGCGGCAGGCTCGAGAGCGAAATCGCGGTCGCATCGGAGTCCGCGCTCGCCGTCGCCGGCTCCGACCTCGACGCGCACCTTGGTGCAGGTGCCGACGCGCGGCGCTGGCACGCGCTGTTGAACGAGATCCAGATGGTGCTGCACGAGCATCCGGCGAACCGGGCCCGCGAGGAGCGTGGCGTGCCCCAGATCAACAGCGTCTGGCTTTGGGGCGCGGGGAGGCTTCCCGCGGCCGCGCGCGGCCCTTGGCATTCGGTCGCCGCAGACGAACCGATCGCGCTCGGGTTGGCGCGGCTTGCGGGAATGCACCACCGGCCGCTGCCGCGATCTGCGGCGGAGTGGCTGGCGCACGCGCCCGAGGATGGCCGCCACCTGTTCGTGCTCGATGCGCTGCGCGTGCCGAACGCCCTGGGCGACGCGCAAGCCTACCGCGACAGCCTGCTCCGCCTGGAGACGCTGTGGTTCGCGCCGCTGCTCGCCGCGTTGCGCGCCGGACGAATCGGAATGGTGACGCTGCACGTGCCCGACGCCTCGCAGGCGCTGTCGTTCGAGACGGCCCGCGGCGACCTGATGCGCTTCTGGCGCCGAGCACGCAGGCTGGCGAGCTACGCATGAAATTCGTGGTGCGGCCATACGCCGAAGCCGACCAGCGGGCGCTCGAGCGCGCCGGCCTGCATCCGGTGCTCGCCCGCGTCTACGCCGCGCGCCGCATCCGCTCCCGCGACGAACTCACCTACGACAGCTCGCGCCTGCTGCCGCCGGCGTTGCTGCGCAACGCCGAGCAAGCGGCGGCGCTGCTGGCCGACGCCATCGCCGCGCGCCGCAGGATCCTGATCGTCGCCGACTACGACGCAGACGGCGCCACCGCCTGCGCGGTCGGCATGCGCGCATTGCGGGCGTTCGGCGCGGACGTCGGTTACCTGGTGCCGGACCGCTTCGCGCTCGGCTACGGCCTGTCGCCGGAGCTGGTGGACCTGGCCGCCGACCGCCGGCCGCAGCTGCTGGTCACCGTCGACAACGGCATCGCCAGCGTCGAGGGCGTGGCGCGCGCGCGCCAGCTGGGCATCGCCACCCTGATCACGGACCATCACCTCCCGGGGCCCGAGCTGCCCGAGGCCGAGTGCATCGTCAATCCGAACCAGCCCGCATGCTCGTTCCCGTCGAAGGCGCTGGCCGGCGTCGGCGTGATGTTCTACGTGATGCTCGCGCTGCGCGCCGAGCTGCGCCGGCGCGGCGCGTTCGGCACCGGCGCGGAGCCCAATCTGGGGGCGCTCGCGGACCTGGTCGCGCTCGGCACCGTGGCCGACGTGGTGCCGCTGGACGCCAACAATCGCATCCTGGTCGCGCAGGGGATCAGGAGGCTGCGCAGCGGGCGCGGCTCGGCGGGACTCAACGCGCTGCTCGTCATCGCCGGGCGCGGGTCGGCGCAGGCGACCGCGTTCGATCTTGGATTCATCGCCGGCCCGCGGCTAAACGCCGCGGGCCGCCTCGCCGACATGGGCCTCGGGGTCGAGTGCCTGATCACCGACGACGAGTCGCGCGCCTCCAACATCGCGCAGCAACTGGACCAGCTCAACCGCGAGCGCCGTCGCATCGAGGTCGAGATGCTGGACGAGGCGCTCAAGGCGGCGGAAGGCTTCGCCGAGGCTCCGGGCTTCGCGGCGGCGTTCTTCGAGCCCGGCTGGCACCAGGGCGTCGTCGGCATCCTCGCCTCGCGCCTGCGCGAGCGGCTCCACCGGCCGGTCATTTGCTTCGCGCGGGCGGACCAGGGCGCAGGCGGCGCGCATGCGGGACTCCTGCGCGGCTCCGGGCGCTCGATCGCGGGGCTCCACCTGCGCGATTGCCTCGACCTGGTGGCAAAGCGCGAGCCGGGGCTGATCCTGCGCTTCGGCGGTCACGCGCAGGCCGCGGGCCTGACCCTGCGCGAGCGCGAATTCGAGCGCTTCGCCGCGGCGTTCGAGCGCGCCGCCGCCGAGATGATTCCGCCGGAAGCGCTCGCGCCGGTACTCGAGACCGACGGCGCGCTCGAGCCGGAGCACGTCACGCTCGGCGTCGCCCAGCTGCTCGAAGAGCAGATCTGGGGCCAAGGCTTTCCGCAGCCCGTGTTCTGCGATACATTCTCCGTCGAAAACCAGCGCGTGGTCGGCGAGCGGCACCTCCGGCTGCGCCTGGTCAAGGATGGCCGGAGGTTCGACGCGATTCGCTTCAACGCCATCGAGCGCGGCTCGGCGTCGCGCGCATCGCCGCTGGCGGGGCGCATCCGCGCCGCCTACCGGCTGAGCGTGAACGAGTTCAACGGCCTGAAGAGCGTGCAGCTCAACGTCGAGCACATCGAAACCTGAGCCGAAGGCTTGACATGGCGACGCTGCGTATCACCGCGGGCGAGGCCCGGTTCGAAGTCGCGCTCGACGATACGCCGACGGCGGCGGCGCTGCTGGAGGCTCTGCCATTCGAGTCCCGGGCGCAGACCTGGGGCGAGGAGGTGTACTTCGAGACACCGGTGAATACCAACCTCGAGCCGGAAGCCCGTCAGATCGTCGAACCGGGTACCGCGTGCTTCTGGGTCGAGGGCTCGGCGCTCGCGCTGCCGTACGGCCGGACTCCGATCTCCACCGACGCGAAACCGAAGCTCGTCACGCGCTGCAACCTGGTCGGCAGGATCGTGGGCGATGCGCGAGTGCTCGCCCAGGTGCGCGCCGGCGACAAGGTCCGCGTCGAGGGAGCCTGAAGTGGATAGGAAGCGCGTCAACTCCTCGAGGATCCGGTCGATCGGCTACGACGAGAAGAACCAGATTCTCGAGGTGGAGATGTCCAACGGTCAGGTGTGGCAATACGCCAAGGTCTCGCCCGAAGTGCACCGGCGCTTCATGGCCGCGCCCAACCCCACCAGCTTCTTCGAGGACCGGATCGAGGAAGACTACGGCGCCAGGGAAGTCCGCCGATGAACCTCGCCGCTTCGATCCAGGAGCGCCTGAAGGGACTGTTCCCGGACCTGCTCGGTATCCAGCTCGCCGAAGTCACCCAGGACAAGGTCGTTGCCACGCTGGTGGTGCGGCCGGACATGTGCACCGTCGCGGGGGTGATGCACGGAGGCGCGATCATGGCATTCGCCGATACCCTGGGCGCGGTCGGCACCATCGTCAACCTGCCCCAGGGCGCCCGCACCACCACGATCGAGTCCAAGACCAACTTCCTCGCCGCCGCGTCCGTCAACACGCGTGTCACCGGGGAGTCGACGCCGCTTCATCGCGGCAGGACGACCATGGTGTGGCAGACGCGGATCCTGGCGGAGTCGGGCAAGCTCGTGGCGCTCGTCACGCAGACCCAGATGGTCCTTCCCCCGCCTGTATAATCCGCGCTTTTGCCGCATCCGATGGAAGCCGAGCGCATCAACCAGATCGCCTCGTCGCTCGAAGACCTGCAACGCAGAGTCGGCGAGCTGCGGAGGTATCTTTGACTTCGACGCCAAGAAGAGGCGCCTCGAAGAGCTGAGCCGCGAGCTCGAAGACCCCAAGCTGTGGGACAAGCCGCAGCGGGCACAGGAGCTCGGCAAGGAGAAAAAGCTGCTCGACGCCGTTGTCGGCACGCTCGAGCGCGTCGGCGCCGGCCTGGCCGATGCGCACGAGCTGTTCGGGCTCGCAGCCGCCGACAAGGACGAAGCCACCCTCGAGGAAATCGGGCGCGAGGCGGCAAAACTCGAAAGGGACGTCGCGGCGCTCGAATTCCGCCGCATGTTCTCCAACCCGCTGGATCCCGGCAACTGTTTCGTCGACATCCAGGCGGGCTCGGGCGGCACGGAGGCGCAGGACTGGGCCGCGATGCTGGAGCGGATGTACCTCAAGTACTGCGACCGCAAGGACTTCAGGGTCGAGGTCCTGGAGCAGACCGACGGCGAGGTCGCGGGCATCAAGAGCGCCTCGTTCAAGGTGACCGGAGATTACGCCTACGGCACCCTGCGTACCGAGATCGGCGTGCACCGGCTGGTGAGAAAGAGCCCCTTCGATTCCAACGCCCGCCGCCACACCTCGTTCGCGAGCGTGTTCGTCTACCCCGAGGTCGACGAATCCATCGAGGTCGAGATCAATCCCGCGGACCTGAAGATCGACACGTATCGCGCTTCCGGCGCGGGCGGCCAGCACGTCAATCGAACCGACAGCGCCGTGCGCATCACGCACATGCCGAGCGGCGTCGTCGTGCAGTGCCAGAATGACCGCTCGCAGCACAGGAACCGCGCCGAGGCGATGGCTATGCTCAAGTCCAAGCTCTACGAGCTCGAGCTGCGCAAGCGCCAGGTTGAGCGCGACAAGCTGGAGGAGTCGAAGACCGACATCGGCTGGGGACACCAGATCCGCTCTTACGTTCTGGACCAGTCGCGCATCAAGGACCTTCGGACCGGGATCGAGATCGGCAACACGCAGGCGGTTCTCGACGGGGATCTCGACGAATTCATCACCGCAAGCCTGAAGCAGGGAGTGTGACGGAGCATGAGCATGAAAGAACAGCACAAGACCGAGACGCAAGTGCCGCAGGACGAGAACCAGATCGTCGCCGAGCGCCGCGGCAAGCTCGCCAAGCTGCGCGAGGCCGGCCCCGCCTTCCCGAACGACTTCGTGCGCGCCGACCTGAGCGTGCGGCTGGACGAGCTCCACGGCGAGAAGACGACCGAAGACCTCGAAAAGCAGCAGGTCCAGGCCTCGATCGCGGGCCGGCTGATGCTCAAACGCGTCATGGGCAAGGCGAGCTTCGGCGTGCTCCAGGATCACGGCGGCCGCATGCAGATCTACGTCTCGGACGACAATACCGGCAAGGCCAATCATGCGGCGTTCAAGCACTACGACATCGGCGACATCGTCGGTGCCTCGGGCTTCCTGTTCAAGACGCGCACCGGGGAACTCACGCTGCGCGTGCACGAGCTGCGGCTTCTAAGCAAGTCGCTCAGGCCGCTGCCGGAGAAGTTCCACGGCCTCACGGACCAGGAACAGCGCTACCGGCAGCGCTACGTGGACCTGCTCGTTAACGAGCGTTCGCGGTGGGTGTTCGCCGTCCGCTCGCGCGTGATCCGCGCGATCCGCGAATACATGGCGCGCACCAACTACATCGAGGTGGAGACGCCGATGCTGCAGCCCATCCCGGGCGGCGCGGCGGCACGCCCGTTCCGCACGCACCACAATGCGCTCGACATGGATCTCTATCTCCGGATCGCGCCCGAGCTGTACCTGAAGCGCCTGGTGGTGGGCGGTATCGAGAAGGTCTACGAGATCAACCGCAGCTTCCGGAACGAAGGCATCTCGACGCGCCACAACCCCGAGTTCACCATGATGGAGATCTACTGCGCGTACACCAACCACGCGTACATGATCACCCTGGTGCAGAACGTGCTCCGTCACGCCGCCGAGAGCGCGCTCGGCGCCTCGGTGGTCGAGTACCAGGGGCGCAAGCTGGACTTCGGCAAGGTGTTCGCGCAGCTCACCATCCCGCAAGCGATCCAGAAGTACGCGCCGGAGCACTGGAGCGACGCGCAACTGCGCGACCGCGATTTCCTCGCGGAGAAGCTGCGCGGGCTGGGCGTCGAGTTCGGCGATGACCAGGGCTGGGGCTCGCTGCAGCTGATGCTGTTCGAGACGATCGCTGAGAAGAACCTGATCGAGCCGACATTCATCCTCGATTTTCCGGCGGAGGTGTCCCCGCTCGCGCGGCGCAAGGACTCCGACCCGGAGATCACGGAGCGCTTCGAGCTGTTCATCGACGCCAAGGAAATCGCCAACGGCTTCTCCGAGCTGAACGACCCGGAGGACCAGGCCGAGCGCTTCGTCGAGCAGTCGAGAAAGAAGGACGCGGGCGACCAGGAGGCCATGTATTACGACGCCGACTACATTCGCGCGCTGGAATACGGACTGCCGCCAACTTCGGGCGCCGGCATCGGCATCGACCGACTGGTGATGCTCCTCACCGATAGCCCGTCGATCCGCGACGTGATCCTGTTCCCGCACATGCGTCCCGAGGCGTGACGCAATTCACCCGCCCGCCGCGGGCGGGAAACATCCGGTAACAATTCGGCGTCCTGCGGCCCCGCGCCGCGGGGTAATCTGCGCACTGCAGTTTCGGCATCGGAAAGGAGATCGCAGACATGGAAACCCAAGGCACCAGGAAGCTTCATCCGCTGCTCGCCACGGCAGCCGTCGCCGTGATCGTTCTCGCCGTCGTTGGTATCGGAGCATTCACGGGGCTGCTGCCCGGTTCGGTCGGCTCGCCCAAGGCGGACGACCTGAGCGCGGCGCCCGAGTCTTCACCGGCCGCCGAGCCTCAGCCGCCCGCCGAGCCAGTGGCGAAGGCCGCGCCGAAACCGGCGCCGAAGCCGGTGGCGGAACATCGGCCCGCGTCGAAGCCGGTCCAGGTCGCCGCGGCGAAGCCCCAGTGCCTGGACTGCGGCGTGGTCGAAGCGGTGCGCGAGGTCGACGTGAAGGGCCAGGGCACCGGGCTTGGCGCCGTCGCGGGCGGGGTGCTCGGCGGCGTGATCGGTCACCAGATGGGCAGCGGGCGCGGCAACACTGCGATGACGGTACTTGGCGCCGCGGGCGGCGCCCTGGCCGGCAACGAAGTCGAGAAGAAGGCGCGCGCCAGCCAACATTGGGACGTCACCGTGCGCCTCGACCATGGCGGCACGCGCACGATCTCGGTGCCGTCGCAGCCGATGTGGCGCGCCGGCGACCGCGTGCGGATCGTAAACGACGCGATCCAGCCCGAGAAGGGCTAGCGCTACAGGTGCAACACCGCCAGACCGGCCAGAACGGTGCCGGTCGCGAGCAGCCGCCGCCGCGTGAAGCGCTCGCCGAGGAACAGCGCGCCGATCGCGGCGGCGAAGATCACCGAGACCTCCCGCAGCGCGGCCACCAGCGCAACCGGCGCCTGCGACATGCCCCACAGGGCGATGCCGTAGGAGCCGAGCGTGAAGGCGCCCCCGATCGCGGCGCGTACCCAGTGGCGCGCGATGTAGCCCGGCACCTCGCGGCGGCGCTTGGCCAGGCCGATCGCCACCTGAACGACGCTGTTGGCGACGAAGAACCACATCGCATAGCTCACCGCCGCACCGGAAACGCGCACGCCGCGCGCGTCGATCATGGTGTACGAGGCGATGACCACCGCGTTGCCGAGCGCGAATAGCAGCGCCCGACGCGCCGGAGCGGCTTCGCCTCGCGCCACGATCGCGAATCCCAGGATGCCCGTGCAGATGAGCCCCACGGCGACGGCCTGGGTCGTGGGCAGCGTCTCGTCGAAGACCGCCGTACCCGCGAGCGCGACCAGCACCGGCGCGCCGCCGCGCATGACCGGGTAGGTGAAGGACAAGTCGCCCCAGCGGTAGGCCCCGCCGAGCGCCCAGAAATACGCGACGTGCACCAGGACCGAGGCGGCGATCCACGGCCAGGCTGCCGCAGCGGGCAGCGGCAGCCAGGGAACGACGGCCAGCGCTATCGCGCCGCGGCTCACCGCGAGCGCGACGTTCTCGAGGGCCTTGTCGGGACTGGACTTGAGCAGCGCGTTCCACGCCGCATGCAGCAGCGCGGCGCCGAGCATCGCCAGCGTGACCGGCAGGGATATTTCCATGCTGGCAGTCTAGCAAGGCTCGCAGTGCGGCATTGACAGCTTCGCGCCGTCGACGTAACAAGCAGGAAACCCAGGAGCCAAGTTCGATGACCAAGCGCATGGCCTTGATGCTGCTGCTCGCCGGAGCGCTGTTTGGAGCCATTTTCGGATGGAAGGCGTTCGTCGCGCGCATGACGACGAAGTTTCTCTCGTCCCAGGGCGTGCCGCCGCAGACGGTGTCGACGACCCGAGCCGGCTATCTGGAGTGGCAATCGGCGGTCAGCGCGGTCGGCACGCTGCGCGCGGCGCACGGCGCCGACCTCGCGCCGCAGGTGGTCGGCGTGATCGCCGCGATACACTTCAGCTCCGGCCAGGAAGTGAAGACGGGCGCGCCGCTGGTGCAACTCGACAATGCCTCCGATCTGGCGCTGCTCGAATCGCTCAAAGCCACCGAGCAGCTCGCCGAAACGACCTACAAGCGCGACGTTCAGCAGCGCAAGGCAAACTTCATCAGCCAGGCCGCGCTCGACACGGACGTCGCAAATCTGCGCAGCGCCAAGGCGCGCGTCGCGGAGCAGCAGGCTCTCGTCGACAAGAAACTGATTCGCGCACCGTTCACCGGGCGTCTCGGCGTGCGCGTCGTCGACCTCGGGCAGTACGTCGCGGCCGGCACGAAGCTCGTCACGCTCCAGGCGCTCGACCCGATCCTGGTGGACTTCAGCGTGCCACAGAACCAGATTGGGCAGGTCGAGCCCGGCCAGAAGGTTGTGCTGTCCAGCGATGCGCTACCGGGCGAGCACTTCGAGGGATCCGTCAGCGCGATCGACTCCAAGGTGGATCCCGCGACGCGCAACGTTCTGGTGCGCGCCTCGCTGCCAAATCCCCGGCATCGGCTACTTCCGGGAATGTTCGCGAACGTCGAGATCCGCCTTGCCGCCGCGCAGCGCCGCCTGACCCTGCCGCAGACCGCGATCACGTTCAACCCCTACGGCGACACCGTGTTCGTGATCGAGGACAAGGGCAAGGGGCCCGACGGCAAGCCGCTGCAGGTCGCCAGCCAGCGCTTCGTCACCGTCGGCCCGACGCGCGGCGACCAGATCGCGGTGCTCTCGGGTGTCAAGGAGGGCGAGACGGTGGTCACGGCGGGCCAGCTCAAGCTGCGCAACGGCACGCCGGTCATCGTCAACAATTCCGTCCAGCCCTCCAACGAAGCGGCGCCGACGCCGAAGGACGAGTGAGCGCGCCGCGATGAAGTTCACGGACATCTTCATCCGCAGGCCGGTGCTCGCCACGGTGGTGAGCCTGCTGCTGCTCGTGCTCGGCCTGCGCTCGGTGGAGCTGCTGCCGGTGCTGCAGTTTCCGCGCACGCAGAACGCGGTCGTCACCGTGACCACCACCTACGTCGGCGCCGATCCCGCGCTGGTGGCGGGCTTCATCACGGCGCCGCTCGAGAACTCGATCGCCCAGGCGAACGGCATCGACTATATGACCTCGACCAGCCGTCAGAGCGTGAGCGCGATCACCGCCAACCTGCGGCTCAACTACGACCCGGACCAGGCGCTGACCGAGATCAATACCAAGGTGAACGCGGTGCTCAATCAGCTGCCGCAAGGCGCGCAGCAGCCGACGCTCTCGGTGCAGATTGGCCAGACGATCGACGCCATGTACATCGGCTTCTCCAGCCCGGTGCTGCCCGCGAACAAGATCACAGACTACTTGGTGCGCGTGGTGCAGCCCCGGCTGCAGGCGGTCGAGGGCGTGCAGACCGCGGAGATCCTTGGCCAGAAGCTGTTCGCGCTGCGCGCCTGGCTCGACCCGGACAAGCTGGCGGCCTACGGCCTGACGGCGGCCGACGTGCAGCAGTCGCTCGCGGCCAACAACTTCCTCTCGGCGGTAGGCAGCACCAAGGGGCAGATGGTCCAGGTCAACCTCACCGCTTCGACCAGCCTGCATTCGGTCGACGAATTCAAGCGCCTCATCGTCAAGCAGAAGGACAACGCGATCGTCCGGCTCGAG
>Ga0316631_10000039_pt1 | contig 19548 bp, 19 predicted proteins | sample OWC_May_M1_C1_D3_FD_207672 | JGI IMG/M metagenome (GOLD analysis project Ga0316631, IMG submission 207672) | Wetland soil microbial communities from Old Woman Creek delta, Ohio, United States - OWC_May_M1_C1_D3_A | ecosystem: Environmental > Terrestrial > Soil > Wetlands | place: USA: Ohio... | reverse complement strand
TGTCGGTGAGCGCGCGGTTACGGAGCTGTGCGCCGGTCAACCGCGAGCGGTTGTTCGGGTTGTACGACGGGACGTTCGCGAGCGCGAGCACCTCTCCGGTGCGAACGTCGAGCGCTACGATTGCTCCTGCCTTGGCGCGGTCGGCCGCGACTGCGTCTTTCAGAGCGCTGTAGGCGAGGCTCTGGATCTTGCTGTCGATCGACAGTGTGAGATCCTTGCCATCCTGCCCCGCACGGATCGATCCGACGTCTTCGACGATTCGCCCGAGCCGGTCCTTGATCACGCGTCGACTTCCCGGCGTGCCGCCGAGGGTCGACTGGTAGGCGAGTTCGATGCCTTCCTGTCCGGTGTCGTCGACACCCGTGAAGCCGATCAGATGAGCGGTCACCTCTCCCGCCGGGTAGTAGCGGCGGTACTCGCGCTGCTCGTACACGCCCGGGATACCGAGCGCGTCGACCTTGTCTGCGGTGTCCGGTGACACCTGGCGCTTGAGGTAGACGAAGTCGCGATCAGTCTCGGCGAGCTTCTTCGCCAGCTCGCGCGTATCGATCCCGAGCAGCCGCGACAGCTTCTTCTTTGCCTCGCCACCCGCCTCGACGTCGGCCGGTATCACCCAGATCGATTTCACCGGGGTGGAGACCGCCAGCGCCTCGCCATTGCGGTCGAGCACGCGGCCGCGAGTCGCGGGCACTTCGAGAACGCGCGAGAAACGCGCCTCGCCCTTCTCCTGCAGGAACTGCGTCTTCATCGCCTGGAGATAGACCGAGCGCGCAACAAGCACCGCGAATCCCGCGAGGAAAATCACCAGCACGAAGCGGGCACGCCATACCGGCAGGCGCACCACTGCTGGGGCTGCCGCGAAGCTCACCTTGCAGCCCCCGCCGGACGCGTCACCACCACCACGCGCCGGGGGTCCGGAACGTGCATCTTGAGCGTGTCGCGCGCGATTTTCTCCACGCGCGAATGCAGGCCCCAAGTGCTCGCCTCGAGCTGCAATTGCCCGTATTCGACGTCGAGTTGGCGTGCACGCCCCTCCTCGTGCTCGAGCTCGGAGAAAAGCTTGCGGGCCCTGTGCTGGGAGGTGACGAGCCCGAGCGCGCAGACGACGAGAACCAGGAGGAGGAGAAGGTTCAGCTTCGCCACGCGTCGGGCTCGATTCGGTTGAGGAGCGACGGGTCGAGCGGCGCACCCGTACGCTCGGCGACGCGCAGCGTTGCGCTGCGCGCGCGAGGATTCGCCGCGATTTCGGCAGCCGAAGCACGGATGGCACGGCCGACAATTCTGAGCGGCATTTGTGGCAATTCGCTGGCGCGAATGGGTAATTCCCGCGGCAGCTCTGCGCGAGAGGCGGCGCGCATGAAGCGCTTCACGATACGATCCTCCAGGGAGTGAAAGCTGATCACCGCCAGCCTCCCGCCGGGTGCAAGTCGCGCGAGCGCCTGGGGAAGCATCAGCGACACTTCCTGAAGCTCCCTATTGACGAGAATCCGTATAGCCTGAAAGGTGCGCGTCGCCGGATCCTGGCCCGGTTCCCGTGTGCGGACCGCCGCACCCACGATATCGGCAAGTTGCTTGGTGCCGACGATGGGTTCGCGTTCGCGAGCAGCAACAACCGCCTTTGCAATCTGTTTAGCAAACCGTTCTTCGCCATAGTCCCCTATCGCCTCCCTGATCTCCCGCTCGGTCGCTCTCGCGAGCCATTGCGCCGCTGTTTCGCCGCGGCTCGTATCCATCCGCATATCGAGAGGACCGTCGGCCCGGAAGGAAAAGCCGCGCGCCCGGTCCTCGAGTTGCGGAGAAGACACGCCGAAGTCGAACAACATGCCCTGCACCAGCGCGACGCCCTCGGCATCGAGCACCGCGGCCAGCTCGCTGATTCGCGCGTGCGCTACGCGCAGCCGGTGATCCGCAATCGAGCGCGCCGCCGTGACCGCCTCGGGATCGCGATCGATTGCGATCAGGCGCCCTGCCGGGCCGAGCCGCTCGAGAATGGCGCGGCTGTGTCCGCCGCGTCCGAAAGTGCCATCCACGTATATTCCGTCGGCGCGCAACGCAAGCGCGTCGAGAACCTCCGAGGGCAGAACGGCGCGATGCGTGAGCGTCTGCGCGCCCATCGTTCGCTTCCTCCGTCACAGCGAGAAGTCCTCCATGCCCGGAGGCGGGGTAGCCGAGCCTGACAACGCGCTATTGAGCTTCGCGCTCCACACGCCGTTGTCCCAGAGCTCGAAGTAGCCCCCCTGCCCGACCATCATCGCTTCGCGCTCGAGCCGCGCGTGCAGCCGCAGCGCCGCGGAGAGCAATACGCGCCCCGACCCGTCGGGCGCCACGTGCTCTTCGAAACCGAGCAGCAGCCGCTTCCACCAGCTCGCCTGCGGATGGAAGCTTGGAAAGGTCTCCACCTTGGCGCGCACGGGCTCCCACGCGCTCTCCGGGTAGATCAGGACGCAGCCGTCCGGGTGGGCCGTAAGCACCAGCGGCTTGTCACCCTCGATCAATGCCTCACGGTGACGCGTCGGAATGGCCAGGCGGCCTTTCGCGTCGATCGTGATTACGGTTGCCCCGTGGAATGCCCCGCCCATGGCCCCTTTTCCTCCAGCGAGCGGTGGGTCGAGCACCCAATTCCGCGTTTCGCCACTTTTTTCTACGTTTTCCCACTGTAGGGGAAAGCGCGGGGCAGGTCAAGCTTCAGAAAGGCATTTTTTCTCGTCTAGACAAAGACTTAATGAAAGATGATTACCGCAAATCTCGAAGAAAAATTATTACAGAGAATCAGTATGTTATTTTTCTAAGTGAAAGTGAGTTCTGAGACTACGCCCATCCCGGCCCGTCGACCGAGACCGCGGCCCGCTCCGCGCGCGCGGCCGCGCCTCAGCCTGCCCGCGCGAGCCGATCGATCGTCTCTGCGGTCACGTTTACCTTGGCGCCGGCAGCACGTATTTCCTGCCAAGTCGTGGCATCGACGGCAATGCCGTCCTTGAGGCGCCTCGCGCGCGTCTCTCGCTCGGGGTCGCCCGCAACGCGCACCTTGTCAAACCCGGGCGCCGCCGGCGATTTCCGCACCCACTCGATGAACGCAGCCGCCTCGCTCTCGAAAACCCCGCCGGTGCCGAGCTTCGCCGGATCGATCAGGATCGAGAGCATTCCATTCAGCACGCGCTTCTTGCTGCGCTCACCCGTGTGTTGGGTGCCTCCGCCGGTCAGCGCACCGCCGAGCAGTTCGCACACCACGGCCAGCCCATACCCTTTGTGCAGGCCCATGGTGGTGAGTGCGCCGAAAGGTTCGATCACGCCGTAGCGCGGATCGACCGTGGGGTTGCCTTTGTCGTCGATCAGCAGCCCGGGCGCCACCTTGTCGCCCTTATTGTGCGCAACACGTATTTTTCCCTGAGCCACCGCGCTGGTCGCCATGTCGAGGATCATCGGCGGCTGGCCGGGCAGCGGGATGCCGACGGTGCACGGATTGGTGCCGAAGCGCGCGTCGGATCCGCCGTAAGGGGCGACGATCGGTCGGGAGATCACGTTCACGAAGCTGATCGACACCAGCCCTTGCGCCACCGCCTGCTCGGCCCATTGGCCGATGCGGCACAGGTGATGCGAGTTGGCGAGCGCCATCACCGCGACGCCATGCTGCTTTGCGCGTGCGATCGCGATTTCCGTTGCCTCCATTCCGATGACCTGGCCGTAGCCGGCCTGGCCGTCGAGCGCGAACAGCGCTCCTCCGTCGAACTTGAAGCGGGGATGCTGGTTCGGTTTGAGCCCACCCTCTTTCAGCGACTCTATGTAGCGCGGGATCATGCCGATGCCGTGCGAATCGTGGCCCGTAAGATTGGCGGTGACGAGGTTCTCCGCCACTAGGCGCGCCTCGCGCGCCTCGCTGCCGCCTGCGGCGACAATCGCCTCGATTGCGCGCGCGAGCGGCGCGGACTGGAACACGTGGGATTCGGCCATAGATGCCTACGCGGAATTGAAGTGGAAAGGGGCGCCAGTGTACCGCGGCGCCCCGCTCGCTTGACAAGCCGGAGAAGCGGGCACTAGATTGCCCCGATGATCGACAAGATCCTCCCGACGCCCCAAGCGGCGCTCGCCGACGTGCACGATGGCGCGACGGTGATGATCGGCGGCTTCGGCAACGCCGGAATGCCCGCCCAGCTCATCGACGCGTTGATCGAGCACGGCGCCAAAGGGCTCACCATCGTCAACAACAATGCAGGCAATGCCGACACAGGCCTCGCGGCGCTGATCAAGGCACGGCGCGTGAAGAAGATGATCTGCTCGTTTCCGCGTCAGGCAGACTCCTGGCACTTCGACGGGCAGTACCGGGCCGGCGAGATCGAGCTCGAGCTGGTGCCTCAAGGCACGCTCGCCGAGCGAATCCGCGCGGCGGGGGCGGGAATCGGCGCTTTCTTCACTCCGACCGCGTACGGCACGCGCCTCGCCGAAGGCAAGGAGTCGCGCCGCATCGGCGGGCGCGACTATGTGCTGGAATATCCGATCCACGCCGACTACGCGCTGATCAAGGCCGACCGCGCGGACCGGTGGGGCAATCTCACGTACCGCAAGAGCGCACGCAATTTCGGTCCGATCATGGCGAGCGCAGCGAAGTGCACCGTCGTGCAGGTGCGCGAGACCGTCGAGCTGGGTGCGCTCGATCCTGAGGAAATCGTCACGCCGGGGATTTTTGTGCAGCGTGTGGTACGCGTCGCGCCGAGCGCGTCGCTCGGTAAAGCCGCGTAGGGGATCCGATGAAGAAACTCGACCGCAACCAGATCGCGGCGCGGGTCGCGCGCGACATTCCCGAAGGCGCCTACGTCAACCTCGGCATCGGGCTACCGACCCTGGTGGCAAACCACATCCCCAAGGGACGCGAGGTCATCCTCCACAGCGAGAACGGCGTGCTCGGTATCGGTCCCCGCCCCGCCCCAGGGCAGGAGGACGAAGACCTCATCAACGCGGGCAAGGAGCCGGTCACGCTGCTTCCGGGAGGCGCGTATTTCCATCACGCGGACTCGTTCGGCATGATCCGCGGGGGGCATATCGATTTCTGCGTACTGGGCGCGTTCCAGGTATCGGCCGCGGGCGATCTGGCCAACTGGCACACGGGCGAGCCCGACGCCATTCCCGCGGTCGGCGGCGCGATGGACCTCGCAATGGGCGCCAAGAAGGTGCTCGTCATGATGGAGCACGTGACCAAGAGTGGCGCCAGCAAGATCGTCGAGCAGTGCAGCTACCCCCTCACCGGCGTCGCCTGCGTGAACCGGATCTACACCGACCTCGCGGTGATCGATGTCAGGCCCGAGGGCTTGCGCGTCGTCGAGATGATCGATGGCCTCTCGTTCGAAGAGCTGCAGCGCCTGACCGGCGCCCCGCTGAAGGTCGGCGCGGCGGCGGCGAAAGCCGCCTAGCCCCGCGGCTTCCTCCTCAAGACAGACCGTCCCCCACCGGGACGTTCTCGGGCTGCAGCTCGAGGCCCGAGCTCTGGGCTTGTTGCAGCAGGAGCGTCGCGAAATCCTGCTCGGACATGCCGCGGCCGATCATCGACTGCAGCAGGTCGCGCGTCGCGGACGCGAGCGGCATCGGCACCTCGAAGCGCCGGCCGGCGTCCAGACCGAGGTCCAGGTCCTTGCGCAGCAGCTTCGGCGTGAACGTGACCTTGAAATCGAGGTTCACGAATGCCGGAGTCTTGTAGCGCGAGAAGGTCGAGCCCATCACGCTCTGATTGATGAATTCCAGGAACGCGTGGCGCGAGACCCCCGCCTTCTGTGCCAGCACCGTGATCTCGGCAAGGGACTGGATCACCACTCCGAGGAACACGTTGTGGCAGATCTTGACGATGCGCGCGACCTCGCCCTCTCCTACGTAGCTCGCCGCCCTGCCGATCATCTTAAGGAACGGCAGCGCTTGCTCGAACTCAGCCTTCGACCCCGAGCAGACGAACGACAGCTGCCCCGCCTTGATCACCTTGGCGTTGCCGCTCACCGGCGCGGCAAGGTAGCCGACCTTGCGCGCAGCGAGCAGCGACCGCAGCTCGGCCGAGCTCTCCAGCGAGATCGAGGAGCACTCGATGAGCGTGCGGGGCGTCTTGCCCGCGACAGAGAGCAGTCCGCGCTCGCCCACGATCACTTCCATGACGTCGTCCGAAGTCGCGACCATGCAGAACACGAGGTCGCAGGCGGCGAGGTCGGGCAATCCATGCGCCACCTTGGCGCCGTATTGCGCGAGCGGTTCGGCCTTGGCGCGCGTGCGGTTCCAGACGACCAGATCCGCGCCGCCCTTCGCCAGGCGCGCGGCCATCTCGTAGCCCATGCGACCGGTGCCGATCCAGCCGATCTTCATGTCAGTAGCGGTTGGCAATTGGCAGCTCCTCTGCGGGATAGAGCGAGATGATCTGCGCGCCCTTCGGTGTCAGGATCACTTCCTCCTCGATGCGCGCCGCAGAAACGCCGTCGTTCGCGGGGCAGTAGGTCTCCACCGCGAACACCATGCCCGCCTTCAGCTCGATCGGCTCGCGAAAGGAATTCAGGCGCGAGATCAGCGGCCGCTCGTGCAAGCCGAGACCGAGACCGTGGCAGAAGTTGAGCCCGAAGGCGTCCATCTCGCTCGCGAACCCCGCGTCCTGTGCCTTGGGCAGCTTGGCGGCCACCTTGTCGGTGCTCATGCCGGGCTTGAGCAGGTCAATTACCCGATCCATCCACTCGCGCGCCTTCATGTACGCCGTGCGCTGCGCGGGCGTGGCGCGCCCGACGTTGAAGGTCCGGTAGTAGCAAGTGCGGTAGCCCATGAACGACTGGATGACGTCGAAGAACGCCTGGTCTCCCGGACGAATCAGCCGGTCGGTGAAATTATGGGGATGCGGCGAGCAACGCTCGCCGGAAATCGAATTGATGGCCTCCACGCAGTCGGAGCCCATCTCGTACAGCCGCTTGGTGGCGAGGGCCACGATTTGCGACTCCATCACGCCCGGCTTGAGCGCTTCGGCGATGTCCTGGTAGACGCCGTCGACCATCGCCGCAGCCATATTCAGCAGCGTCAGCTCGTCGATGTTCTTGACCTCGCGCGCCTCGAGCATCACCTGCTGGCCGTCGCGCACCTCGATTCCCAGCTTCTGCAGCTCGAACAGCATCGGCGGCTCGACCACGTCGAGCCCGAGCGGCATATCGCCCACCCCCTCCGCATCGAGGATCGCCTTGATCTCCCGCGCGGCGTCGCGAAACAGGGCCAGGTCGCCGCCGGTAGCGCCGCGCAGCCCCAGAAGACCGGCGCGGCAGTGATCGTGGTGCAGCCACGGCGCGTGCAGCTTGTGATGCCGCGCGGCCGAGCCGAAGTCCCAGATGTACGGGTCACCGGTTCCGGTGAGCAGTGAATAGCGCGTCAGCTTGTCGCGCGCCCATTCGCCGATCACCGTGCTGGTCGTGTAGCGGATGTTGTGCTGGTCGAACGAAAGCAGCGCGCCAAGGCCCGAGCGCGCCAGGGCGCTGCGCACGCGCGCCAGGCGGTAGTCATGCAAGCGGCGGAAGTTGACTCGCTCCTCGAAGTCCACCTGGGTGTGGCCCGGGGCCTGCAACGGCCGCTTCCAGTCGTGGTGCGGATCGACGTCGTCGGGCCGCACTTGCTTCGGTTCCGGACGCCTCCTCTTTCCCGGCATGCTGCGATCCTCTTTGTGTAGTCGTTTGCACAACGATAAACTGCAGACTGCCAAAGAAGCAAGCTGCCGCGCAGCTGAAGAAAATGGAATCCCGAGTTATCCCCGCGAGGCGGTCATGACAAAGACCCGCAAGAATTTCTCCGATTTGCGCAGCCACCGCTGGTTCGGGGTCCAGGACCTGCGCTCCTTCGGCCACCGCTCCCGCACCGCGCAAATGGGTTACGAGCGCGCCGACTATGCCGGCAAGCCGGTGATCGCGATCATCAACACCTGGTCCGACATCAATCATTGCCACACGCACTTCAGGCAGCGAGCTGAAGAAGTGAAGCGCGGCGTCTGGCAGGCGGGTGGGTTTCCGCTCGAAATGCCCGCGATGGCGCTCGCCGAAACGATGCAGAAGCCAACCACCATGATGTACCGCAACTTCCTCGCCATGGAGACCGAGGAGCTGCTGCGCTCCTACCCCGTGGACGGATGCGTGCTGATGGGCGGCTGCGACAAGACGACGCCGGCCCTCGTGATGGGCGCCAGCAGCATGAACATTCCCGCCATCTACCTCCCGGCCGGCCCGATGCTCAAGGGCCACTGGCGCGGGCAGACGCTGGGCTCGGGCTCGGACACCTGGAAGTACTGGGACGAACTGCGCGCGGGGCGCATCACGCAGGTCGACTGGCAGGAGATCGAAGACGGCATCGCCCGCTCCGCGGGAACCTGCATGACGATGGGGACTGCCGCCACCATGATGTCCCTCGCCGAGAGCCTGGGTCTGTCGCTTCCCGGCGCGTCGTCGATTCCGGCGGTCGACTCGAACCACTCGCGGATGGCTTCACTCACCGGCAGGCGCATCGTCGACATGGTGTGGGAGGACTTGAAGCCGCGCGACATCCTCGACGCTCGCGCCTTCGACAACGCGATCGTCACGCTCATGGCGCTCGGCGGCTCGACGAACGCCATCGTGCACCTGGTCGCGATGGCCGGGCGCGCCGGAGTAAAGCTGCCGCTCGAGCGGTTCAATGAGATCTCCGCCAAGACGCCTGTGCTCGCCAACATTCGTCCCTCGGGCAAGGAGTTCCTGATGGAGGATTTCTACTACGCCGGCGGCCTGCGCGCGCTGCACAACGAGCTGCGCGATCTGCTGCATCTGGATTGCAGGACCGTCAACGGCAAGACGCTGGGCGAAAACCTGCAGGGCACGCAAATCCACAACGACGACGTCATCCGCCGGCGCGCGAACCCGATCAAGGGCTCCGGCGGCATCGTCGTGCTGAAGGGAAACCTCGCGCCGAACGGCGCGGTGATCAAGGCGAGCGCCGCCTCGCCGGAGCTGTTGAAGCACACGGGCCGCGCGGTGGTGTTCGAGGACTACAACGACATGGCCGCACGAATCGATCGAGACGACCTCGACGTCGACGCCTCCTGCGTGCTGGTGCTCAAGAACGGCGGGCCGCTCGGCGGCCCAGGGATGCCGGAATGGGGCATGCTTCCGGTGCCGAAGAAGCTGCTCAGGCAGGGTGTAAAGGACATGGTGCGCGTTTCGGATTCGCGCATGAGCGGAACGAGCTACGGCACCTGCGTGCTGCACGTGGCACCGGAGTCGTTCGTCGGCGGACCTCTGGCGCTGGTCCGGAACGGCGACCCGATCGAACTCGACGTCGAACGGCGCACGCTGGAGATGAAGGTGCCGGAAACCGAGCTGCAAAGGCGCAGGGCCGCCTGGAAGCAACCGCCGCGCAAGTTCGAGCGGGGCTACGGCGCCGTTTTCTCCCAGCACATCAGCCAGGCCGACCGGGGCTGCGATTTCGACTTCCTCGAAGGCACCGCACCGACCCCGGAACCCGAGATCCACTGAGCATCGCGGTCGCGTTGCGAAACGAAACAGCGGACGCACCGGCCCCGGGATCGTCAATAATCCCGCCTTCGAAAGGAGAGCACCATGGAGATTCCGCAGAATGCCTTCAAGCGCGCCCTCAAGGCGGGCAAGCCGCAGTTCGGGCTGTGGTCAAGCCTTTCTTCCCACTACTCCGTCGAAGTGATTGCCGGTGCCGGCTTCGACTGGATCCTGCTCGACTGCGAGCATTCGCCGAACGACATCGAGAGCCTGCTGACGCAGCTGCAAGCGGCGGCGCCTTACCCGACCACGCCGATCGTGCGCGTACCCTGGAACGACATGGTCACGATCAAGCGCGTGCTCGACATCGGCGCCCAGTCGCTGCTCGTTCCCTACGTCTGCAGCCCGGAGGAAGCAAAGGCCGCGGTCGCGGCGACGCGCTACCCGCCCGCGGGCGTACGCGGCGTCGCCGGCACGACGCGCGCTTCGCGCTTCGGACGGGTCAAGGACTACGCCAGGCGCGCCCAGGAAGAGCTCTGCCTACTGGTGCAGGTCGAGACCAAGGCCGCGCTCGACCAGCTCGAAGCGATCTGCGCGGTCGACGGGGTGGATGGCGTGTTCATCGGCCCGGCCGACCTGCACGCTTCCATGGGCCTCCCGGGCGAGACCGCGAATCCGGCGGTCATGCCGCTCATCGAGGAAGCCATGCGCCGAATCCGCAAGGCAGGCAAAGCGCCGGGCTACCTTTCCCCGGTCGAAGCGGACGCCAGGCGCATGATTGGCGCCGGATGCCTGTTCTGCGCGGTAGGCGCTGACGTCGGGATCCTGGCGCGAGGCGCGGATGCACTGGCCGCGAAATTCAGGAGCTGAGAAGAAACGACATGAGACCCGAAATCGTCCTCACCACCCGCATTTTCCCGCCCACGCAGGCGATCCTGGAGAAGGAGTTCGTCTGCCACAAGCTTCATGAAGCGACCGACCGCGCTGCGCTCCTCAAGGAGGTCGCGCCGCGGGTGCGGGCGGCCGCCACCTTCGGTGCCGCAGGCGCCAACTCCCAGCTGATGGACGCACTGCCCAAGCTCGAGCTGATCTCCAATTTCGGCGTCGGCGTCGATGCGATCGACCTCGACGCGGCAAAGAAGCGCGGCATCATGGTCACCAACACGCCCGACGTGCTGAATGACTGCGTCGCCGACACGGCGATGGCGCTCACGCTGAACGTGATGCGCAAGTACCCACAGGCGGAAACCTATCTGCGCTCGGGCTTTTGGGCCACGGGCGGCGACTATCCGCTGACCACCTCACTCGGCGGCAAGACGATGGGGATCCTCGGGCTCGGCCGCATCGGCGAGGCAATTGCCAAGCGCGCGCTCGCGTTCGGCATGAAGATTCGCTATCACAACCGGAATCGCAAGGACGTCTCGTACGCCTACGACGCCGATGCGGTAGCGTTAGCGAAGAACTCGGACGTGCTGATGATCGCCACGCCTGGAGGCAGCACGACCAAGGCGATGGTAAGCACCAAGGTGCTCGACGCGCTCGGCCCCAAAGGCTATGTCGTGAACATCGCGCGCGGCTCGGTGATGGACGAGCCGGTGTTGCTCGAATACCTCGAGCAGAAGAAGATCGCAGGCGCCGGACTGGACGTGTTCGCCAACGAACCCCGGATCTCGCCCGCCTTCTTCGCCCTCGACAACGCCGTGATCTTGCCTCACGTCGGCAGCGCGACCAACGAAACGCGCACCGCGATGGGCAATCTGCAGATTGAAAATCTCCGGCTGCACTTCGCCGGCAAGCCGGTGCGCACCCGGGTGGTCTAGGCGCCGCGGGGGCGACGTTGCAACAGGCAGATGCGCTGGTGCTGTTCGGTATTACCGGCGACCTCGCGTTCAAGAAGATTTTCCCCGCACTCCATGCCATGGCCCGGGGCGGCCGGCTCGATTTGCCGGTGGTCGGCGTGGCGCGGGAAGGCTGGAGCAGGGAACGGCTGATCGAGCGCGCTCGCGAAAGCATCACCGCCCACGGCGGTGGGCTGGATCCCGATGCGTTCGACAGGCTCGCACGACTGATCCGCTACGTGCCGGGCGCCTACACCGAGGCGGAGACCTTCAAGAATCTGCGCCAGGCGCTCGGCAATGCGCAGCGTCCGGCGCATTACCTCGCCATTCCGCCGAGCCTGTTTCCCGTGGTGGTCGAAGGCCTCGCCGCTGCGGGCTGCGCCTACGGCGCGCGCGTCGTGCTGGAAAAGCCATTCGGGCGCAGCCTGGAGTCGGCGGTAGCCCTCAGCCGCACGCTGCACGCAGCGTTCGGCGAGGAGTCGATCTTCCGCATCGATCACTACCTCGGCAAGGAGACCGTGCAGAACATTTTGTACTTCCGCTTCGGCAACTCGTTCCTCGAGCCGATCTGGAATCGCAACTACGTCGAGCGCGTAGAGGTGACGATGGCGGAGAATTTCGGCGTCGCGGGCCGCGGCAAGTTCTACGAGGAAGCCGGCGCGATCCGCGACGTGGTGCAGAACCACCTGCTGCAGGTCGTCGCCCTGCTCGCCATGGAGCCGCCGGTAGGCCCCGACATGGAAGCATTCCGCGACGAGAAGGTGCGGGTGCTGAAATCGATCCGCCCTCCCGAGCCCGGCCAGGTCGTACGCGGCCAGTATCGAGGCTATCGCGAAGAGCCCGGGGTCGCCCCGGATTCGCCGATCGAGACCTTCGCCGCAATGCACATCGGGCTGGATTCCTGGCGCTGGCAGGACGTGCCCTTTTACGTGCGCGCCGGCAAATGCATGCCGGTGACCGCGACCGAGGTCATGGTGACGCTCAAGCGGCCCCCGCAGCATACCTTCTCGGGTCGCAATTTCGACAGCGGAGCACCGAACCATTTTCGCTTCCGCATGGGACCGAACGTCGAGATCGCGCTCGGCGCCACCGTGCTTGCCTCAGGCGGCCGCGGCGCAACCGCCAATGTCGAGCTTTATGCCTGCCGCGACCCGAAGCTGCAGGCGGAGCCCTACGATTTGCTGCTCAGCGCTGCGCTGAACGGCGACCCGCTGCTGTTCGCGCGTCAGGACGAGGTGGAAGCCGCTTGGCGCATCGTCGATCCCCTGCTCGCCGAACCGCGGCGCCTCGAAGAATACGTGGCCGGTAGCTGGGGCCCCGCGGCCGCCGACGGACTCGTGGCGCCGCACGGAGCCTGGCACGATCCCGCGCCGCAAGCCTGAATGCGCAACATCTCGCCGGCGGAATCCGCGCCGCTCAGTTCATCGCGCCGGCCTCAGCGCCACCTGGGCTGTAATTGGGCCGCGTGTGAAAGCGCCTAGTCGACTTTCGCGCCCGAGGCCTTCACCACCTTGGACCACTTCGCCACTTCGTTGCGAATGAACTCCCCGAACTGCTCCGGCGTCCGCGGTGTGGCGACCGCGCCCTGCCGCAGCATTTTCTCCTTCACCTCCGGCGTCTCCAGCGCCCTGTTTACCTCGGAATTGATGCGAGTGATGATTTCCTTGGGCGTCCCCTTCGGCGCGACGATCCCGAACCACGCGGTCGCCTCGAAGCCTGGCACGCCCGCCTCCTGCATCGTCGGCACGTCGGGCAGTTCGGGGAAGCGTGTGGCGCTGGTCACGGCGAGCGCACGCAGCTTGCCGCTCTTGATGAATGAAATCGAGGACGGAAGGTTGTCCCACATCACCGACACCTGCCCGCCGACTAGGTCAGTGAGCGCCGGGCCGCTGCCTTTGTAGGGGACGTGGATGATGTCGACGCCGGTCATCATCTTGAACATCTCCGCCGACATGTGAATGGAGGTGCCGCTCCCGGACGAGGCAAAAAAGATCTGCCCCGGCTTGCTCTTAGCAAGCGCGATGAATTCCTGCACCGTGTGCGCGGGCACTGACGGGTTCACCTCCATCACGTTCGGCACCATCGCAATCAACGCCACCGGTTCGAGGTCGCGCTCCAAGTTGTAGTCGAGTTTCGTGTATAGCGTTTGGCTGATGGACTGAGCGACGGTCAGCTGCAGGATCGTGTAGCCGTCCGGCGCGGCCTTGGCAACCATCGCCGTGCCAACGTTTCCCGCAGCGCCAGGTCGGTTCTCGACGATCACCGGCTGGCCCAGCGGGCCGGTGATCCTGTCGGCGGTAATGCGAGCGGTGATATCCGTCGCCCCGGCCGGAGGAAACGGCACGACGTAACGGATAGGCCTAGACGGCCAGCCCTGCGCCAGCGCCAACCCGGATATTGCCATCGCGAGCGAAGCGAACGTCGCTGCCAGTATTGCGCGAATCGTAGTCATCTAGTCCCTCCCCTTGTTGCGCCTGACGGCGCCGATTGAGTGAACATGATGGCTCAAAAACAAAGGCGGAGCAAAACCCGCGTACCTGCACCGCCCGCCCTCGTCGCGCGGCGTCGCCTGAACGAGGGGCCGCAGGCGGCCGCCGGACCGGCGAGCTAGTCGTCGTCGAGCCGCCGCGTCTCGCGCTCGACGCGGTACTCGCCTTCGATCACAACGTTTTCCCGATCCCCAGCGGCGCGCCGGAGTTCGCGCGTACGCCACCACAGCCATCCCCAGATCACAAGCGCCAGGACGGCCATGACGGCGAGAATCACGGATGTGAAAATGAAGGCGGCGACGAACAACGCGATGCCGAGCAACGCCCCGAGGACTCGTTGCAGGAAATTTGGACCGTTCATGCGCAATCCCGCGTCACGACGGAGTAGGGCATGGTTCGCCCGCCTCGCGCCGAAGGCGTGTAACGCTCAGCGCCCGAGTCCCCAATTACTTGCATACTTGCTCTGGATCGGCCAGCGGATCGGGACATCCGCGACGCGCCGCGCAAGCACGTAGAGGGACGCTCCTTTCGGTACGCCGACAAACCGTTCGATGGGCGGCACGTCGAAACGCTTCGGGTCGTTCACGGGATCCGTGACGCCCTCGATCAGCTCGACCGCAAAGCCGTTCGCAGCGTAGAAATCATGGTACCAGGTCGGATTAAGGTTGTAGAAACCGTGGTTAAACAGATTGAGGGGATTGCCATGAAACATGCACCCGCCCGGCGCCACCATCTCCGCGAGATTGCTCGCCGCCTGTCCGATGTTAAAGCAGTGTTCGAGGGTGCCTGGATCGATGACCAGCGCATACCGGCGGTGCAGCCTGACGGGCACCGGCTCATTGAGGTCGTGCAGCATCTCCCCGCCTTGCGCTTGGACGACGTCGAGCACTTCGAGGTCGTAGCCGAGCAACGCCATGAGTCGCCCGGAATCGACGATCCTGGTGCCTGGCGCCATTCCATGCACCCGCGCCACCTTTTCCGAATCGGGCCGATACTCCAGTGCCTCCGCGATTTCTGCGCCGAACAGACTACCGATCTGCGCGGGACTGGCGAGCACGTCTGGATAGCCTAGGGACAGCACAAACTGGCTCTTGCAGCCGGCCCGCTCGGCCGCTTGCAGGCCAAGTTGAACGATGCGCAGCGCTTCAGCGGGCACGGCCATCGCTAGCAATCGCTCTTGGGTTCGTCGCACGGCCCCGATGTCTCGGCCAAATGAATTCCGGCGGCGTAGAGAGGAGGCATCGGAGCTCGAGAGAAAGCCTACTGTAGCGTTTCAAGCCGATACGCAAGTCGATTGGCGAATCGCGCGTTGGCTACGTCAATGTCTCATGCGCAATGCTTCCAGGCAAGTCACGCCCTGTACAATCGCCTGACGCGACCGGACAAGATCGTGGCCATCGTTCCAGATATCGACGCGCTCGCCAGCGAGCTGCTCGCGTTGCACGACGTGGGCGGCATCGTCGCCCCCCTCAGCGAGCGCTATCCAGAGCTTACGACCCAGGCGGGGTATCGCGCCGCGGCCCGGCTGCACGCCATGCGCGTGGCGCGTGGCTGGAAGCCGCTCGGGCGCAAGATCGGCTTCACCAACCGCACCATCTGGTCCCGCTACGGCGTGTACGAGCCGATGTGGGGATTCGTATACAACAGGACCGTGATCTTCGCGCGGTCGGACCGAGCGACGGTGCCGCTCACGGGCCTGGCTCAGCCACGTATCGAGCCAGAGATCTGCTTCGGCCTGAAGGCGTCGCCGCCGGTTACGCACGATGCCCAGGCGCTGCTCGAGGCGATCGAATGGGTGGCGCACTCGATCGAGATCGTCCAGTGTCACCATCCCGACTGGAAGCTGAAGATCGCCGACTGCACGGCGGACAACGGCCTGCATGGGCGGCTGGTGCTGGGAACGCCTGTCCCGGTCAGCAAGCTGCTCGCGCTCGCGGCGGGCTTGCCGGGGCTGAAAGTCGAGTTGCGAAAGGGCGACGCGCTGGTGGACCGCGGCGCGGGCTCCAACGTGCTCGGGAGCCCGCTCGAGGCGCTCGCCTTTCTGGTTGAGGTGCTGTCCCGGCAGGCCGAAGCGCCGCCCTTGGCGCCGGGCGAGATCGTCAGCACCGGCACGCTCACCGATGCCCACCCGGTCGCTCCCGGCGAGACTTGGCGCACCTCGTTCGAAGGGCTGCCGCTCAACGGGCTGGAAGTGAGCTTCGTGTGAGGCGTCCGCTCGAGGGAATCACGGTCATTGCGCTCGAGCAGGTCATTGCAGGGCCGTTCGCCACCCGGCACCTCGCCGAGCTCGGTGCGCGCGTAATCAAGATCGAGCGTCCCGAGGTGGGGGATGCCGCACGTAGCTACGACACGACCGTAAAGGGCCTGTCATCGCATTTCGTCTGGGTCAACCGCTCGAAGAACAGTCTAGCGCTGGACGTCAAGCACCCGCAGGCGCGGCCTGTCCTCGAGCGGCTACTCGCCCGCGCCGACGTGTTCCTGCAGAATCTGGCGCCGGGCGCCGCCGAGCGGCTCGGCTTGGGCGCGGCGGAGTTGCGCGCGAGCCACCCGAGGCTCATCTGGTGCGGCATCTCGGGCTATGGCCCTGCGGGTCCTTACGCCGAAAAGAAAGCCTATGACCTGCTGGTGCAATGCGAGGCGGGCCTGCTTTCGGTCACCGGCACCGAGGAGGCGCCGGCCAAGGCAGGCATCCCCGTGGCCGACATCGCCGCCGGCATGTACGCCTGCTCGTCGATTCTTGCAGCGCTGCTGCGGCGCGAGCGCGAAGGGGTCGGGGCAACCATAGATGTCACCATGTTCGAGGCGCTCGGAGAGTGGATGGGCTTTCCTGCCTACTTCGCCCACTACGGCGGTACACCGCCGCCACGCCGCGGCGCTTACCACGCGACCATCGTCCCCTATGGGCCATTTCATGCGGGCGACGGTGGCACGGTTTTCCTGAGCGTCCAGAACGACCGGGAGTTCGCGCGTTTCTGCGAGATCGTCCTTGGCGACGCGGCCCTCGCCGCCGATGCCCGCTTCTCCACCGGACCGGCGCGCTACGCCAACCGCGAAGCAGCGCACGCCTTGATTGAGGGGGCATTCGCCAAGCTCACCGCGGCGCAGGTTATCGAACGCCTGGAACGCGCGGACATCGCCAACGCGCGCCTGAATACGATGGAGGAATTCTGGGCGCATCCGCAGCTTGTCGCCCGAGACCGGTGGCGCGAGGTAGGCTCGCCGGCCGGCCCGCTGAAGGCACTACTGCCGCCGTTCAACCTATCGGAATTCGAGCCCAGAATGGATCCGGTGCCTGCGCTCGGGGAGCACAGCACGGGGCTGCTCGCGGAATTGGGATTCAGTCAGGGGGAAATCGACCGGCTCGTCGCTTCCGGCGCGCTCAGCTCTTCGTCCGGCTGACCTCGATTTTCGCGGCGCGCGCAAGCTCGCGGTGAATCCGCGCCACGCGCTCCACCTCTCCCTTGGCCGCGAAGCGCTCGTAGAACCCGTCGTCGCGAAATTCGCGCGTCAGCTGGCTCCAGGGCGCAAGGCGCGCCTGCCAGCGCGCCGTACGCCCCTCCTCCGGCTCGGCGTCCTCGCGCGCCAAATCAGCACACACCCGGATCAGGGCCTTGATCGTCACCGACTTGCTAACCATGTAGTTATCCTTGCCCCAGGCGTCGCCCCACACCGCGCGCGCAGCTTTCAGGAAGTCGCGCACCATGGCGTAATACCGCGGCACCTCGTGCGCGCTACCGCCCGAAACCTGGATGCTGCGCCAGCGAGCGCGCACCCAGCGGTGTAACTCGTTGAACAGCTCGGCCTGGAGAATCCACTTGTCTCGCTGGCTGCGGCCGCCCAGCCTGTTGATGCGGTAACGCAAAGGGCTGTCGCCCTCGCCGTAAAGCTTCTCGACCAGGCGCGCCGCAAACTTGCGGTCCGGCGCGGCCCAGGAGACGCGCTCGTATAGATCGACCAGGTGACTCTTGTTGATGCGGGTCGGCGTGGAATTGATGATGACGAACATCTCGGCCGCGAAGTCCTCGCTTCGACCATCGAATATGACGCAGGGGACGTTTATCGTCGCCGCGTCCTGTGGCCGGTCCTGCAGGTAAAAATGCAGCGCTGCCAGCCGATGCTGACCGTCGATAATCAGGTACTTCGAGGCTGGCTCGCCCAGGTTGCCGATACCCCCTTCGCCGCCCCCCCGGAACGCGAGCCGCTCGGAGGTGAAAAGCAGCACGGTCCCGGGAATAGGGGGCTGCGACACCGCTGTTTCGTAGAAGTTGCGCAGAGCCTTGACCTTGGCGCGCGACAGCGACCGCTGGAAAGCCTCGTCGGTTCGCTCGATCCGGGCGATGAACTGCGCGACGTCGTCATCGTGCGCAATGCGCCCCGGCGCGATCTCCTCTCCCTCGCCGTAAAAGCGGCTGATGAATCTCACCTTGGCGAGCAGGTCGCGTGCCCGGTAGCTCGCAAAGTAGAAGACCCCGTCCTTTTGCCGGATTTGCGTCGCGTGCACGACCGTTCCTCCCTGGTTTTTCTTCCCGCTGCAACCCTAGCCCGGAAATATACCCGACTGCAGGGGGAACATTGGGGGGAATTCGCCTTCCCGAGCCAGGGGTTTAGCCAGGGCAGGCGGGCAGCATGAGCGCCTGAAGCACCGAGGCCGTGCGCCGGTTCTGGACAAAAGCTACCACCCCCGAATCGGCCGCGACCGCCTTCGGGAGCAGGTTCAGGCGCCGCTGCGCGAGGACGCGCCCGTCCTCGTCGAAGTCGATCGGCCCAACCCAATCGAGCGCGACAAAATCGTGCCTGAGGGTCCTGCCGTGGTTCTCTCCGGCCGCGACCCTTGAGACGAGCTTGCTCTCGTATGCGGCAAGGTACAGGGCCGCGCTCCCGCGCTCGGCGGGGTCGAGCAATCGTGCCCCGACTTGCACCGTGAGCGCGTCGTCGCGCGGCGGCGCGACGACGAGGCTGATTTCCGCCTTCGCCCGTTGCGCATTGATCCGCGCCACTTCTGCATCGAACGCCTGCGAACTCCAGGCGCGGAAATCACGACCCTGGAGCCGCACCTGCGGCGTGTAGACCAGTGCGGCACCGCCCAGCTCAGCGAGCTCTCTCTGCCGCAGCGAGAACACCCGGCGAGCATAAGGATCTTTCCAGCCGATGTAATCCGAGTAATCGACGTGCAGGGCGATCGGAACGACGGCCCCGGACATCGCGTCCGCCTTGCCGAGCCCTGACAGCCACCTGTCGGCAGGCGGGCTGCTGCTGCATCCCTCGGAGGTGTAGAGCTCGACCAGCGCGGAGGCGTGTGGGGGCGACTTCGCGCTGCATGGCGAGGCAGGCGCATGCAGGGGGACGGAGCAGGCCCCGAGCACGACCATCGAAGCCAACCGCCCGCGCCCTATGCTGCACCGCATTTGTCGCTTGCGGAGGACCAAGGGCCGGTCCTCGATCGGCTCAGTGAACCTGCGCCGCTCCCTTGAACATTCCCGGCTCGAGGGCGTGTCGCTCGAGCAGGCGGTAGAACTCCGTGCGATTGCGTCCGGCGAGCCTCGCTGCCTGCGTAACGTTGCCGCTCGTAATCTTCAGGATGCGTACGAGATAATCGCGCTCGAACGCGCGCCGCGCCTCGTCCAACGGCGTAAGGCCCGAGTCACGTACGTCGAGCGCCTGGCTGACCAACGAAACCGGGACGACGTCGGTGGCGGACAGAGCCACCGACTGCTCGACGACATTGAGCAGCTGGCGCACATTGCCGGGCCA
>Ga0316631_10000038_pt1 | contig 19555 bp, 15 predicted proteins | sample OWC_May_M1_C1_D3_FD_207672 | JGI IMG/M metagenome (GOLD analysis project Ga0316631, IMG submission 207672) | Wetland soil microbial communities from Old Woman Creek delta, Ohio, United States - OWC_May_M1_C1_D3_A | ecosystem: Environmental > Terrestrial > Soil > Wetlands | place: USA: Ohio... | reverse complement strand
AGGGAAAGCTCACGGCTGTTGCCGACCTCGTCGTTGGCGAGCCATTCGATCGTGCCCCACGGAAACTCGTTCACGATGCTGCGGCGCTTCGCGTCCATGAGCCCTCCTCGCGTACGTTCGAAGCAAGTGTACTGCAACCCGTCCGCGCGGACAGCCGCCGCCGGATCACGTATCGAGCAGCTTGAGGCGCTGCACCTTGCCCGAGGGCCCTTTGGGCAGCTCGGCGAGAAAGCGGATCGTCCTGGGCGTCTTGAAACGCCCCAGCTCGCGCTCGCAGAAATGCCGCAGGTCTGCCTCGGTGAGCGTGGCACCGGGCTTCAGGACGACCGCGGCGAGGATGTCCTGCCCGTAGTGCGCATCGGGAACGCCGACGGCCGCCGCCTCAAGCACCGCCGGATGGCGGTACAGCGCCTCGTCGATCTCGCGCGGCGCGATATTCTCGCCGCCCTTGATGATCAGCTCCTTGAGCCGGCCGGTGATGTAGAAGAAGCCGTCCGCGTCGCGCAGCCCCAGGTCGCCGGTATGCAGCCAGCCGTCCGGCGCCAGCGCCCTCGCGGTCGCCTCGGGCAACTTGTAGTACTCCTTCATCACGTTCGGGCCGCGGATCAGGATCTCGCCCGACGTGCCGTCGGGCAACTCGTGCCCGCTCTGCGGGTCGACCACTTTCGCCTCGTTTCCGTACGCCTGCCCGGGGCTGCCGATCTTGCGCTTCTGCGGCTCGAGAGGATTGGTGAACACCGGTGCCGCCGTCTCGGTGAGTCCCATCGTCTCGATGACGCCGATGCCGAACTTGTCCTCGAACGCGCGATGGTGTTCGGTCGGCAGCGGAGCGGATGCCGAGCGGCAGAAACGGATCGCCGACAGGTCGTAGCCCGCCGACCGCGGGTCCGGCCCGGCGAGCAGGTAGGAGATGATCGTCGGAACGACGTTGATCCAGGTGCAGCCGTGCGCGCACGCCATCGGCCAGAACTCGGTCGCCGAAAAGCGCCGCGGCATCACCAGGCTGCCGCCGTGCACCAGTGGCGCGACCGCGGTCACGATCTGCCCGTTGATGTGATAGAGCGGCAGCACGGCGAGCACGCGGTCCGCCTCACCGAGCGCGTGAGCCCGGGATACGAACCTGCCGCCGGCAAGCACGTTGCCGTGCGTGAGCACGACGCCTTTCGGAACGCCTGTGGTCCCCGAGGTGTACATCATCAGAGCCGCGTCCCCTGCAACGAGCGGCGCGCGCCCGGGTTGCGCCGCCCGCGGCTCGACCACGAACTCCACGCAGTCGGGATCCACCGTGACCAGCTCGATCGCGCGCCCTGCCCGCGCGGCGGCCGCCGCTAGCCGCTCGCGCTCGCCCGGTGCCACGAACGCCAGCCTGGCGTCGCAGTGCGCGAGCACGTAATCGAGCTGAGAGGCCTGCGCCAGCAGGTTGAGCGGCGTGACGACGCGTCCCGCGTACATCACCCCGATGAACAGGCGCGCGGTCTGCAGTCCGTTCGGCATGAACATCGCAACGCGCTCACCCGGGGCGATCCCGCGCGACGCGAGAAACGCCTCAAGCGTGAGCGAAGCGTCGCGCAGGCCCGCGAAGCTGAGGACCAGGCCGGTCTCAGGGGCGACCAGCCAGGTGCGCCCCCCCCTCGCCGCCGCCTGATCGTCGACGATGCCGCGAATCGTCTCCAGCATCTATCTGCCGTGCTTGCCGTGATACGCGCCGAAGATCTCGTCCTCGGCCGGCACCTTCTCCGGAATGACGCGTGCGATGCGCGTGATGTTGAGGAAGTGGCGCCAGTGCATGTTGTCGGAGAAGCTGTTGCCGCCCCAGGTGCCGCAGCCCATCGATAGTGAGAACGGCAGGCCGTTGTCGAAGTTGCCGCCGGTGGCGATGCAGTGCGCCTGGTTCACGATCACGCGCGCGACCGGCATCTCCAATCCCAGGCGCATCGCCTGCTTCTCGTCGCGCGTGTGGATCGACACCGAATGGCCCTTGCCCTGGTATTCGTAGATGCGGCAGGTAAGCGCGAACGCCTCGTCGAAATCGCGCGCCCGATACACCGCGAGCACCGGCGCGAGCTTTTCGCCCGAGAACGGGCACGACGGGCCGGCGCCCGTCTCCTCGACCATCAGGAAGCGCGCCGCCAGCACCGCGGGTCGCTCCAGCCCCGCCAGCTTCGCGATGCGCGGCGCGGACTGCGCGGTCGCGGCGGGTCCGAGCTTGCCGCCCGGGAACATGAACGCCTGCAGCCTGGCCTTCTCGCGCGCATCGAGCATGACCCCGCCCTGCGCGGCGAGCTGCGCGAGCATCCCCTCGTACACCGGCGCGAGGATCACGACCGCGTTCTCGGACGAACAGCTGGTCGCATTGTCGAAGGTCTTGGACAGCGCGATCTTCGCGGCGGCGTCGGCCAGGTCGGCGCTCGCATCGACAAGCGACACCACGTTGCCCAGGCCCACGCCGATCGACGGCGTGCCGCTCGAGTAGGCGGCGCGGATGTTCGACTGGGACCCGGTCGCGGCGACCAGATCAGCCTGGCGCATCAGCTCGTGGGTCGAGTCCTTGGTCACCGGCGCGGGCAGCATCTGCACCAGGTCGAGCGGCGCGCCCACCTTGGCGAGCTCCGCGTGCACAAACCCGAGCAGCGCCTCGCAGGTCGAGTAGCCCTTGGGCGAAGGCGCCAGGACGATCGCGTTGCCGCACTTCAGCGCGTTGATGATCTGGTTGGCGGGAGTCGCGCCGGGGTTGGTCGACGGCGTGATCGCCGCGACCACGCCCACCGGGCGCGCGATCTCGGTGATGCCGCGTTCGGGATGCTCGGCGATCACCCCGACCGTCCGCACGCCCCGGATGTCGCGCAGCAAGCCCAGCGTCTTGCGGTGGTTCTTGGTGATCTTGTCGGCCACGCTGCCGAGCCCCGTGTCGCGCACCGCGATCTCGGCGAGCGCGCGGTTGTTCTCCGGCTTCATGATCGCCCAGCCGCAGGCCAGCACGGCCTCGTCGACGCGCTCCTGCGGCCAGCGCGAGTACTCGGCCTGCGCCGCTCGGGCGCGCCGCAGCAGCGGCTCGACGATCAAGGCGGCCGGCCTGGTCGCCTCGGCGACGAAGCTCATGGCTGCAGCTCGCGCTCGACGGCGGCGAGCCCGGGGGGAGTCTTGTGCGCGCGGTACACGCGACGCAGCCGGCGGATCATCGGATAGGCAAGGGCCAGGATGGTGAGAGCCATCACTGTACCGCTGATCGGGCGGCTGAAGAACACCGTCCAGTCGCCCTTGTACGCGATCATGCTGGTCATGAACGACGTCTCGGCCACCGGCCCGAGGATGCATCCGAGCACCATCGGCGCGATCGGGAAGCGGTAGCGCTCGAACAGGTAGCCCACCACCCCGAAAATCACGATCATCCACAGGTCGGTGACGCTGTTGCGCGCGCTGTAGGCGCCGACGAAGCAGAACAGTGCGACGAATGCCGAGGTCACCGCTTCCGGCAGCTGAAGAATGCGGACCAGCGGCTTGATCGCGAAGTAGCCGAGCAGGCACATGCCGAGCACGGCCGCGAACATCGAGGCGAAGATCGTGTAGACCATGTCGGCCTCGGTCTGGAAGATCTGCGGCCCGGGCTGCACGCCGTGCAGCAGAAACGCGCCGAGGATCACCGCCGTCGCCCCGCTCCCGGGAATGCCGAGCGCCAGCAGCGGCACCATGTGCCCGCCCACGGTCGCGGTCGAGGCGACCTGCGGCGCCACGATCCCCTCCGGGATCCCGCTGCCCAGCTTGTCGCGGCGCTTTCCGTACTGCGCCTCGGTGCCGTAGGCGACGAATGAGCCGACGGTGGCGCCCGCGCCCGGCACGATCCCGCACAGCACGCCGATTAGCGAGCTGCGCGCGATCGTCGGCCGCAGGCGCCAGATCTCGCGCCATCGCGGCAGGCGCGTCTGGATCTTCCCGCCGCCGTCCATTGGCGGCGTAACGAAGCCCAGCTCCATACGCGCCAGCACCTCGCCCAGGCCGTAGGCGCCGACCATCACGGTCAGGTACTCGATGCCGTCCTTCAGGATCGGCACGTGAAAGGTGAACCGATCTGCGCCGTAGGTGTCGTCCACTCCCACCGTCGCGAGCAGCAGGCCGATGCACAGGCTGACCAGGGCCTTCACCATCGAGCCGCCGCCGAGCGCGACGACCCCCGACAGGCCGAACAGCACGATCGCGAAGTATTCGGGCGCGTCGAAGCGCAGCGCGAACTTGGCGAACGGCACCGCGAGCGCTACCGCGGACACGGCGGTGATCAGGCCGCCCCAGAGCGCGGCCAGCAGGGTCCAGCCCAGCGCCTGCGCGGGTTTGCCCTGGCGCGCCATCGGATAGCCGTCCCACAGCAAGGGGACGTCGAGCGGCTCGCCCGGGATGCGGAACAGGATCGCGGTGAACGCCCCGCCGTAGGTCCCCGAGAGGTACATCGCCGTCAGCAGGATGATCGAGGGCGTGACGCTCATGCCGTAGGTGAACGGCAGCGCGAGCACCACGCCCATCACCAGCGTGAGCCCGGGGAGGACTGCCACCAGCATCCCGACCACCAGCCCAACGACCAGAGAAACCGCGTTCGCCGGCGACAGCAGGTGCAGGAATCCCAGGGCGAGCTGATGCACGACGTCATGCATGGCGGGGTGCCCTCAGCGAATGCCGAGCGCCGCGAGAATCCAGACCGAGACCTGCTTGAACGGCCCGGCGCCAAGGGGCAACGACACGTACACGATCTTCATGAACACGTAGACGAACGTCAGGCTGCCGAGCACGCTGGTTGCAGCGATCACTCCGTAGCGGCGGTAGCGTCCGACCAGCATGAACAACGCGAGGTATAGGGCGGTCGACAGGAAGAATCCCGCGGTGTCGAGCCCGAGCACGTAGAGGACGGTCAGACCGACACCGGCGGCGAGCAGACGCGGATAGCGCGTGCCTTCCGCGGGTTGGGTCGCGGGACGGCTATCCGCATCAGGCACCCGCGGCGCGTGCACGAACAGCGCGCGGCGCACGATCTCGTAGGCGCAGACCGCCATCAGCAACGCGAGGACCGCCTTGGGCCAGAAATCCGGCCCGAGCTCGCCGGGCCTCGCGGCGTACGCGAAGTGCCCGGCAGCGCGGTACAGATACGCAGCGCCGAGCAGCAGCGCCAGGTAGGGGAGCTGCCCCTTCAGCTTGCCGGCCATGAGCGAAGCGCCCCGGGACTCAGGGCTTCTTCACCATAGTGGCCTTCATGTCCGCGAGCTGCGCTTTCAGGAACGACTCGGCCTTCGCGGACGGGATGTAGCTGTGCTTGTCCGCGTACTGCTCCTCGAGGAACGTCTTGTACTCGGGCGTCGCGGCGACCTTGGCCATCGCGTCACTCAGGATCTTGACGCGCTCGGGGGGCGTGCCCGCCTTGACCATGAACGAGCGGAACTGCGGCAGCGCGATATGGAATCCGAGCTCATACGAGCAGGGCACGTCCTTGAACGCGGCCAGGCGCTGCGTGCCGAAGATGATGATCGGACGGATCTGCTTGTTCAGGATGAACTGGCGCACGTCGCCCGCCTGCTCGTACAGGGCGTCCACGTGGCCGCCGATCACCGAAACATAGCGCTCGCTCGGCTTGGCGTAAGGCACCTCGACGACCTTGATTCCCTTGGACGCCAGGAAGCTTAGCGTCATGTCGTCCACGCTACCGAAGCCGAGCGTCGCGACCTTGAGCGTGGCCGGCTTGGCGCGCGCTTCCTTCTCGAACTGCGCCCAGTCCTTGATCGGGCCGTTTTCGGCCACGAACAGGAACGAGGGAACCTGCATCATCACCGCGATCGGCTGCAGCTCCGGGAGCGTCCAGCGCGGCGACGGGCCGGCGAGCAGCGCGTTCGTGTCCGCGATGTACACGGCCATCGCGTAGCCGTCCGCCTGGCCGGTCAGAAGCTTCGTCATCCCGGTGGCGCCGGTCGCGCCGGGAACGTTGATCACCGGGAACGACGTCTTCAGCATCGGCTCTGTCAGCTTGGCCGTCAGCCGGGCAAGCTGGTCGGCACCGCCGCCGGGACCCCAGGGCACGATGATCTCGACTGGCCTGGACGGATAGTGCTCCTGCGCCAACGCGGCCGATGCGCACAGCGCGAGGCCGGCCGCCAACAGGCCCCTGCGTAGCAGTGCCACTTTTCTCATGTTGCCCTCCTCCTGGTTGGGTTCAGACGTACGCCTTGTATTTGTCGAGATGGCGCACCGGCTTCTTGAGCGCGTCGCGGCGGAACGGATCGCCCAGCTCGCGCGTGCACATCATCTCGAGAATCGTGGTCTTGCCGTCGCGCTGCGCCTTGCAGGCATCGCGCAGCGCGGGGCCGACGTCCGACAGCTTGTCGATCGTGACGCCCTCGGCACCCATCGAGCGCGCGATGCCGGCGAAGCTCGGATTCTCCAGATTCACCCCGAGGAAGCGGTTGTTGTAGAAATCGACGTGGTTCTTCTTTTCCGCGCCCCACTGCTGGTTGTTGAACACCACCGCGGTGACCGGAATCTTCTCGCGCACGCAGGTCAGGATCTCGCCGAAGCTCATGCACCATGCGCCGTCGCCGACGTAGGCGACCGCGCTGCGATCCGGCGCCGCGACCTTGCAGCCGATCATGGTCGGAAAGGCGTAACCGCAGTTGCCGAACATCATCGCGCCGAACATGCTGCGCGGCCGGCTGAATTTCAGGTAGCTGTTCGCCACCTGGCAGATGTTGCCGATGTCGGTGGACACCATGGCGTCTTGCGGCATCGCCTTCTCCAGTTCCTGCAGCATCTGGCGCGGATGCATGTACTTGGAATCCTTCGCGACCTCGAGGCTCCAGGCGTCGCTCTCGTGCTGCCAGCCGGCAATCTCCTTTGCCCAGGCCTGCTTGTCCGAGGCGATCGTTCTCATGCGCTCCTCGCGGTTGGCGCTGCAGGCGAGCGTGCGCTGCTTGAGGCGCGCGGCGAGCGCCCGTGCCGCCGCGGCCGCGTCGCCGCACACCGTCACGGCGGTCTTCTTCACCAGTCCGAGGACCTTGGGATCGGCGTCGATCTGGATCAGCTTCGCGTTCTTCGGCCAGTAGTCGAAGCCGTATTGCGGCAGCACGCCGAACGGCCCGAGCCGCGAGCCGAGCGCCACCACCACGTCCGCCTTGGAGAGCACGGTCATCGCGGCCTTGGATCCGTGATAGCCGAGCGGGCCGCACCACAGCGCGTGGTTGGCCGGGAACGAATCGTTGTGCAGGTAGGAATTGCACACCGGCGCGCCGAGCGCTTCGGCGAGCGCAACGCAGTCCTGCACGCCGTCGGACATGATGATGCCGCCGCCCGAGATGATCACCGGGAACTTGGCCTGCGCGAGTAGCTCCGCCGCGGCGTCGAGGCCCTTGTCGCCGCCTGCGCCTCGCTCGATGCGGATCGGCTGCGGGATCTCGCACTCCAGCTCGCCGTAGAAGTAGTCCCGCGGTATGTTCAGCTGGCTGGGCCCCAGCTCGAGGATCGCGCGGTCGAACGCGCGCGCCGTCAGCTCCGCCATGCGCGCCGGATTGTTCACGTGCGCCTGGAACTTGGTGATCTTCGAGAAGATTGGCAGCTGGTCGGTTTCCTGGAACCCGCCCAGTCCGATCGACATCGAGCCGGTTTCCGGCGTGATCGCGACCACCGGCGAGTGCGCCCAGTAGGCCGCCGCAATGGCGGTGACGAAATTGGTGATGCCGGGACCGTTCTGCCCGATGCACACGCCGTGCCGCCCGGACACGCGCGAATAGCCGTCGGCCATGTGCGCCGAGCCCTGCTCGTGCACCGTCGGGATGAAGCGGATGCCGGCCGCCGGGAACAGGTCGAGCGCGTCCATGTAGGCCGAGCCCACGATGCCGAAGACGTCCGTCACGCCCTGCGCGACGAGCGTCTCGACGAAGGCTTCGGAAGGTGTCATCCGGGTCCGCCCGGAGACCACGATACGTTTGACGTCCGAGACGTTGGTCATAGCGAGCACTCCAATGGAAGGTTGTGCGGCCGCGTCGGTAGCAAGCGAAGTTGTCCGCGAGCGCGCCCGGGGCAGTGTCCCACAGGACCCGGGGAGAGGCAACGGCCGTTCACCCCGATTTCGAACGCTTCGTTTCAGAATCCGATAGACTCGCGGCATGCCGCGCAAGGAAGACAACGTCCCCGCGACGCTGCGCGCGTTTGCGGTCGTCGAGGCGCTCGGGCGCGCGGACCGCCCGGTATCGCTTGCCGACCTGTCAGAGAGCACGCGGCTGCCCAAGCCGACCGTGTACCGGATGCTCGCGATGCTGGAACATGCCGGGCTGGTGATGCGCGAGCCCGGACTGCGGCGCTACGCGCCGGGGCCGCGCCTCAGCGGACTGGCGCGCGACGTGATGCTGAGCGGCAATTTCCGCGCTGCGCGCCACGCGATTCTCGACCGGCTGGTCGGCGAGATCGCCGAGACCTGCAACTTCACCATGCTCGACGGCGCGTCGGTCATCTACCTCGACCGCGTCGAGGCGGCCTGGCCGCTGCGCATCAACCTGTCGGCCGGCTCGCACGTGCCGCTGCACTGCACCGCAAGCGGCAAGCTGCTGCTCGCGATGCTGCCGAAGCCCGCCCGCGAGCGGCTGGTCGCGCAGCTGCCGCTCACCCCGCACACCGACCGCACGATCACCGAGCGCAAGCGGCTCGATCGGGAGCTCGCGCGCATCAGGGCGCAGAAATTCGCCACCGACAACGAGGAATACCACGCCGGACTGGTATGCGTCGCGGTCCCGGTTCGCGACGCGCGCAGGCGCGTGTCCGCGGCGATCGCGGTGCATGCCCCGCTGTCGCGCATGCCGCTGGAGCGCGCCCTGGCGCATCTCCCGGCGCTCGGCCGCGCAGCCGACGCGATGGCCACGACCTTCGGTTGAAGCGGCGGCCGGTCAGTCGGCGCGCGCCGCGTCTTCCAGGATCAGATCCGACGCCTTCTCCGCGATCATCACCGCGGCAGCGTTCGTGTTGCCCGACACCAGGTTCGGCATGACCGAGCAGTCCGCCACGCGCAGCCCGCCGATGCCATGCACCCGCAACCGCTCGTCGACCACGGCCATCGGATCGCGTCCCATCTTGCAGGTGCCCGCGGGATGAAAAATGGTGGCCCCGTATGAGCGGGCGAATGCCAGCAGGTCCTCGTCGCTGCGCGCCTCCGGGCCCGGGCGGTACTCCGCGGCCACATAGGGTTTGAGCGCCGCCGTGGCGGCGAGCGCGCGCGCCAGCTTCAAGCCGGCGACCGCGCAGCGGCGGTCGCCGTCCGCGGTGAGGTAATTCGGCGCGATCGAGGGCGCCTCGAACGGGTCCCTCGACCGGATCCTCACGCGGCCGCGCGACTCAGGCCGCAGCTGGCAGACGGACATGGTGAATCCCGGCCAGGGATGCGGCTTCGCGCCGGCCAATTCCGCCGACAGCGTTGCAAAATGGAATTGCACGTCCGGCGTCACCGCATCCGGCATGACGCGCGCGAACAATCCGCCTTGGTTGATCCCGATCGCCAGCGGTCCGGAGCGCCTGAGCAGCCACTGCAGCCCGATGCGCGCCTTGCGCCACGGGCTCGCAAGGTCGTCGTTGGTGGTGATGGGCCGGGTGCATCGGTACATGGCGCGCAGCTGCAGGTGGTCCTGCAGGTTTTCGCCGACCCCGGGATGGTCCATCGCCACCGGGACGCCGAGCGATCGGAGCAGTTCCGCGGGACCGATCCCGGACAGCTGGAGCAGCTGCGGGCTCTGCAACGCGCCGGCGCTGACGATCACCTCGCGCATCGCACGCGCCTGCGTCTCAGAGCCTCCCCTCCGGTAGGACACGCCCGCGGCGCGGCGCCCTTCCAGCACGATCCGCGTCGCGTGCGCGTCGGTCTCCACGCGCAGGTTCGGGCGTCGCTCGGCGGGCCGGAGGTATGCGGTCGCGCTGCTGCAGCGCCAGCCGTTCCTGGTGAACAGCTGGTAGTAGCCGACCCCCTCCTGTCGGGCGCCGTTGAAGTCCTCGTTGGCCGGAATGGCGAGCTCTCCTGCGGCCCGGATGATCGCCTCCATCAATTCATGCTTCGCGCCGATGTCGGAGCAGGCGAGCGGTCCGTCGGCACCGTGATAGGGGCTCGCGCCGCGCGAGTTGCCTTCGCTGCGCAGAAAGTACGGCAGCACGTCCTTCCAGCCCCAGCCGGGGTTGCCCAGTGCCGCCCAGCGGTCGTAGTCCTCCGGCTGCCCGCGCACGTAGATCAGGCCGTTGATCGAGGACGAGCCGCCCAGGCACCGTCCGCGAGGCCAATAGATGCGGCGGTCGTCCATCGACGGTTCCGGATCGGTTTGGAAGCGCCAGTTGAGGACCGGATGGAACATCGTCTTCGCGTATCCGATCGGAATGTGTATCCAGATGGAGTGGTCGCGTGGGCCCGCTTCCAGCACGAGCACGCTGTGCCGCCCGTCGGCGCTCAGTCGGTTCGCCAGCACGCAGCCGGCGGTTCCGCCACCGACGATGATGTAGTCGTACTGCATTGTTGCACTGCGCTCCCGCTCGGCCGCCGGAGTCACGGTTTTCTCGGAAAGTGGAACATCATCACCCGGAAGACGAAACCGAGTATTGCAATCCCGTCAGGCGTTGTCTAGCATGGCTCGCGCATCGCCGGTGCCACGCGGCGCCGGCGAGCCACCCAAGGGGAGGAGGAGAACAATGCGACCGTCCAAGCTTGTCCGATTCGTGGCTTTGCTCGCGGGCCTGTCGCTCGCCGCCGGAAGCGCGCTGGCGCAGCAGCCGGTGAAGATCCGGATTCAGACCGCAGTTCCTTCGGCGAGCATGTATTTCGAGTTGTTGAAGCGATTCGGCGACCGCATCGAGAAGATGTCGGCCGGGCGCATCAAGATTGAAACGCTTCCCGACGGTGCGGTGGTGCCGGCCTTCGAGATCCTGGATGCGGTCGACAAGGGGGTCGTGGAAGGGGGCTACGCGTGGACGCACTATTGGTCCGGCAAGAACCCCACTGCCGGCCTGTTTTCGAACCCGATGGCGGGCGCCGGCGTGGGGCTCGATCAACTCTCGCACGTTGCCTGGCTGCTCGAGGGCGGCGGCAACGATCTCTACAGGAAGCTGTATTCGGACGTGCTGAAGGTAAACGTCGAGCCGTTCCTGGTGCAGCCGATGGGCCCCGACCCGCTCGGCTGGTTCAAGCGGCCGATCAAGGATACGGCGGACTTCAAGAAGCTCAAGTACCGCTCGCCTCCGGGGATCACCGGCGAGATCTTCAAGGAAATGGGCATCTCCGCCGTGGCGCTTCCCGGCGGCGACATCGTTCCGTCCGCCCAGCGCGGCGTGATCGACGCGGCGGAATGGATCGGCCCGGCCGACGACATGAACCTCGGCCTGCAGACCGTATGGAAAAACTACTACCTGCAAGGGCTCCACCAGTCGACCGACATGGGCGAGGTGCTGATCAACAAGACCGTCTGGGACAAGTTGTCGCCGGACCTGCAGGCGATCGTGCGCACGGCGGCCCTCGCGTCGATGATGGAGACCTACAGCTTCAACATCTATCGCAATGCGCAGGCAATCGTGAAGCTGCGCGAGCAGTTCAAGGTCACGATTCGCGATACGCCGAAGGACTTCTATCCCCAGTTCGTGCACGCCACCAACGTCGTTCTCGATCGCTACGCCAAGAAGGATCCGTTCTTCAAGGAAGTCCTCGATTCGCAGCGCAATTTCGCGAAAACGGTGGTGCCTTACTGGACGAAGATCCTCGACCTCTACTCCAATCTCGGCAATGCCGCGTTGAAGGACGAGAAGAAGTGATCGCGCTAGACTAGCCGTCTTCGACCTGCGAGCGGGGCGCGAGAGCGCCCCGCCTTTTTTTCACCTGCGGGAGGACGCGACATGCACGACGCACCCCCGGCGAGCATGCTGGCAATCATACGGTTCATCGATCGCGTCACCCTGTGGTGCGGACACGCGCTCGGCTGGCTCATCATCCCGATGGTGGGCAGCCTGGTCTACGAGGTGATCTCGCGCTACCTGTTCGACGCGCCCACCGAGTGGGCCTACGACATGACCTTCATGCTCTACGGCACCTACTTCATGCTGGGAGCCGCCTACACGCTGTTGCGCAAGGGGCACATCCGCACCGACAGCTTCTACGGCAGCTGGTCGCCGCGCACCCAGGGATGGGTGGACGCGGCGTGCTACCTGGTTTTTTTCTTCCCGGCGATGGCAATTTTCACCGACATCGGCTGGGGCTTCTTCGTCAAGTCCTGGCAGCAGAGCGAGCGCATCGTGACCAGCCCCTGGATGCCGATCGTCTATCCGTTCAAGTTCGTGTTGCCGCTGTCGGGCATGCTGCTCCTCGCCCAGGGCCTATCCGAATTCCTGAAAAGCGTCTACGCAGGCCTGAAGGGGGAGTGGCTGTGAGCCACGCGGCGGTCGGCATCGCTTCCCTGCTCGTACTGTTCGGCGCGATCTTCATCGGCTTCCCGATTGCCTTCACGCTCATCGCCATCGCCCTGATCTTCGGCTGGCTCGCGCTGGGCAACTTGGTGCTGTACCTGATGACGCTGCAGTTCTTCTCGGTGATGCGCGATCCGACGCTCGCCAGCGTGCCGTTCTTCCTGTTCATGGGATTTCTGCTCGAGCAGTCGGGCCTGATGGAACGGCTGTTCAAGGGCATCCAGCAGCTGCTTGCCTCGGTGCGGGGATCCCTCTACCTCGCGGTGCTCGTCACGGCGACGATCTTCGCGGCGGCGACCGGGATCGTCGGCTCGTCGGTCACCCTGCTCGGAGTGATGGCTGCGCCCGCCATGAAGCGCAGCGGCTACGACGTGCGCCTGTCGGCGGGGGCAATCGCGGCGGGCGGCACGCTCGGCATCCTCATCCCGCCTTCCGTGATGCTGATCGTGATGGGGCCGGTGGTCGGCGTGCCCGCCACCGACCTGTTCTCGGCGGCGGTCATTCCCGGGCTGCTGCTCGCCGGCCTGTACATCGCCTACACGCTCGTGCGCAGCTACCTGAACCCGCGGCTCGGGCCGGCATTGCCCCCGGAGGAGCGCGCCGTCTCGGCCTCCGCGCTGGTCAAGGATCTCGTGTTCGGCATCGTGCCGGTCGTGGTGGTGATCCTCGCCACGCTGGGGGTGATCCTGGCCGGCATCGCCACGCCGACCGACGCGGGCGCCGTCGGCAGCTTCGCGGTGCTGATTCTGACCCTGCTGTACCGCCGCCTGACGCGCGCCGGGCTCGTGAGGGCGGTACGCTCGACGCTCGAGGTGTCGTGCATGATTCTGCTGCTGGTCGCTGCATCGAACTTCTTCGGCGCGGTGTTTTCGCGCCTGGGAAGCGCCACCATGATCGCGGAATCGCTGCTCAAGCTCAACCTGCCGCCTGGGATGATGCTCACGCTCATCTTGCTCGTCATCTTCGTCCTGGGCTGGCCACTCGAATGGGTTCCCATAGTGCTGATCGTGGTGCCGATCCTGCTGCCGCTGGTGCAGAAGCTGGGGATCGACCTGGTCTGGTTCTGTACCCTGGTCGCGGTGTGCCTGCAGACCGCGTGGCTTTCGCCCCCCGTCGCGCTGTCGGCGTACTTCCTGAAGGGCGTCGTCCCGGACTGGTCGCTGAAGGACATCTATGCCGGGATGATGCAGTTCATGGTGCTGCAGCTCATCGGCCTCGCACTCATACTGATATTCCCGCAGCTCGCGCTTTGGCTGCCGAGGCTGTTGAGCGGCTCGTGACCGCGTCTGGCACGTCGGAACAGGAGAGATCAATGGCCGAACAAGACGACAAGGTTGAGATCCACCGCGGCCTGAAGGGCGTTTACTTCGATCGCTCGCGTGTGTGCTACATCGACGGCCGCGCGGGCGAGCTGCGCTACCGCGGCTACTCGATCCACGACCTCGCCGAGCATTCCACGTTCGAGGAGACCTGCTGCCTGCTGCTGCGCGGGGAGCTTCCGAGCGCGGGCGAGCTTGCGCAGTTCTCGGCGGAGCTGCGCGCGGCGCGCGTGCTTCCCGGCGCGATCTACGAGGTGATCCGCGCGGTCAAGGCGGCGCACCCGATGGACGTTCTGCGTACCGCGGTTTCGGCGCTCGCGGCGTTCGATCCCGAGGTGGCCGACAATTCCCCCGCGGCGACGCTGCGCAAGGGCGTGCGCCTCACGTCGCAGGTGCCGATGATCGTCGCCGCCCACGAGCACATCCGCAGCGGGCGCGAACCCGTGCAGCCCGACCCGGGGCTGGGACACGCGGCGAATTTCCTGTACATGCTGAAAGGCAGCAAGCCGAGCGCCGAGGCCGCGAAGCTGATGGACACCGACATGATCCTGCACGCCGAGCACGGCGCGAACGCCTCGGCGTTCGCCGCACGCGTCGTCGCCGGCACCGAGGCGAACCTGCACGCGGCCGTCACCGCGGCGGTCGCCGCGCTGTCGGGTCCGGCGCACGGCGGCGCCGCCGAGAACGTGATGCGCATGGCGCAGGAGATCGGCGATGCCTCCGGGGCCGCAGCGTACGTCAAGACCAAGCGCGGCAACAAGGAGCCGATCATGGGCTTCGGCCACCGCGTCTACCGCGCCGAGGATCCGCGCGCGCGCCACATGCGCGCGGGGGTGGAGAAGCTGTCGCGCGAAAAGGGCCAGCCGCAGTGGTACCAGATCCTCGAGGCGCTGGTCGAAGCGATGAAGCCCTACGGCCGGCACGGCGTCAACGTGAACGTCGATTTCTACGCCGGCGTGGTCTACTTCCTGAACGGCATCCCCGAGGATCTGTTCGTGCCGATCTTCGCCGTGGGGCGCGTGCCGGGCTGGACGGTGCAGGTGCTCGAGCAGCTCGAGAACAACATCCTCATCCGGCCCCTCACGCTGTACAACGGCGCCCAGCCGCGCGCCTACCAGCCGATCGACCGCAGGCCCGCCCCTGCCTAGGCCCGCGCGAGGACGATCGCCGCGGTGGCGACGATGTCGTCCACGCTCGCGCCGCGCGACAGGTCGCTGAGCGGCCGCGCGAAGCCCTGCAGCACGGGCCCGATCGCGCGCGCGCCGGCAAGAATCTGCGTCAGCTTGTAGCCGATGTTGCCCGCGTCGAGGTCGGGAAACACGAGCACGTTCGCCCTTCCCGCCACCGGGCTGCCGTCCCTGAGCTTCTTCGCCGCGGTCTCGGGCACCAGCGCGGCGTCGCCCTGCAGCTCGCCGTCGATCGCGAGCCGAGGCGCGCGCGCCCTGGCGATCGCCAGGGCCTCGATGACCTTGTCGGCGCGCGCGTGGCGCGCGCTGCCCTTGGTGGAAAACGAAAGTAGCGCGACGCGCGGCTCCTCGCCGAGGAGCGCCCGGAAGCTCTCGGCCGAGGCGAGCGCGATATCGGCGAGCGCCTGCGGGTCGGGGTCCACGTTCACCGCGCAGTCGGCGAACAGCAGCGCGCGCTCGGCGCGCTCCCCGGAGGGCGGCACGATCATCAGGAAGAAGCTCGAAGGCGTGCGGATGCCCTCGGCCATGCCGACCGTCATCAGCCCGGCCTCGATCACCCGCGCGGTGGGATGGGCGACGCCGGCGACCATCGCGTCGGCGTCACCCTGCTTGACCATCATGCCGGCGTAGAACAGCGGCTTGCGCAGCAGCCGCAGCGCGACCTTGGGGCTCGCGTTGGGCCGGCCCGCCGCGTAGCTTTCGGCGTAGGCGCCGCTGCGCTCGCTTTGCTCGGGATCGACGACGCCGATGCCCTCGAGCGGCACCGAGGCGCCGTCCGCGGCCGTGCGCACCAGATCCGGACGGCCGAGCAGCAGCGGCCGCGCGAAGCCGCCGTCGCACAGGCGGCGCGCGGCCATCAGGATGCGCGGATCCTCGCCCTCGGGCAGCACCAGGCGCTTCGGGGCGCGGCGCGCCAGCCCGAGATATCGCTCGATGAGGTCCATCGCGGGGAGGACGCCGCCGCGCGCGTCAGGCGATCGGCGGCAGGTCCTCCACCGCCAGCGCGCGCGGCCTGCCTGCCTTCGCCGCCTCGAGCGCCTGCCAGACGCGGTTCGGGCTCGCCGGCATGTCGAAATGCGTGACGCCCGCCGTGCGCAGCGCGTCGATGATCGCGTTCATGATGCACGGCATCGAGCCCGTGACTCCGGCCTCCCCCACCCCCTTGGCGCCGAGCGGATTGGTCCCGGTCGGCACCGGATGGTGCATCACCCTCAGGCCGTCGACCAGCAGCGCGCGCGGCATCGGGTAGTCCATGAAGCTGCCGGTGAGCAGCTGACCGGTGTCCCGGTCGTAGACCGCCTGCTCGCCCAGGATGTGGCCCGCGCCCTGCGTGATCCCGCCCTGCATCTGTCCCTCGACGAGCTGGTGGTTGATGATCGTGCCGGCGTCGTCGCAGGCGACGTAGGACAGCACCTCGACGATGCCGGTCTCGGGCTCGATCTCGACCTCGGCGATGTGGCAGCCGTTGGGAAACGTCGCTCCCACTTTCCGGTCCTTCTGGTCGACGTTCAGCGCGCCCCGGTGCTTGCGGGCCAGCGCAGTGATCGCGACCTCCCGATCCGTGCCCTTCACGCGATAGCGGCCGTCTACGAACTCGATGTCGGCCTGGGCCACCTCCAGATCGTCGGCGGCGAGCGCCATGCCCTTCTTCACCACCTCCTGCGACGCGAGCAGCATCACGCTGCCGACCCCGTGCAGCGAGCGCGACCCGCCGGTCGGATTGCCGGTCAGGTTCATGTCCGGGTCGGCGGTGCGCAGGCGGATCGACTCCATCGGCACGCCCAGCGCGCCGGCCACGATCTGAGCGAACACCGTCTCGTGCCCCTGGCCGTGGCTATGCGAAGTCGCGCGCAACGTGATGCGCGCCTGGTCGTCCCAGGAGATCTGCACCTGGTCGTAGGGCGCGAAGCCCCCGCCGCCGCTCGCCTCGATGTAGGTGGCAATGCCGCGGCCGCGCAGGCGGCCGCGCTTCGCCGACGCCGCGCGGCGCGCCTCGAAGCCCTTCCAGTCCGCCGCCGCGAGCGCATCGTCCAGCGCACCCTCGAAGTCGCCGCAGTCGTACTCGAAGCCGGTTGCGATCTTGTACGGGAAGGCGGTCTTGGGTACCAGGTTGCGGCGCCTGAACTCGGCCGGGTCCATCTTCAGCTCATGCGCCGCCTGGTCGACCAGCCGCTCGATCGCATAGGAGCTCACCGGCCGTCCGGCGCCGCGGTAAGCCGCCGTCGGCACCGTGTTGGTCAGCACCAGCCGCGCCCGCACGTGCACCGCCTTCACATCGTAGACGCCGCTCGCCACGTTGACCAGGTTGACCGTGTTGACGAACGTTCCGGTGAACGCGACGTAGGCGCCCAGGTTGCAGACAAAATCGAAGCGCATGCCGAGGATACGTCCGGCGGCATCGAGCGCCATCTCCCCGCGGTGCACCACGTCGCGCGCCTGCTCGTCGGCGAGGAATACCTCGGACCGCGTGCCAACCCACTTCACCGGGCGGCCGAGCTTCTTCGCTGCGATCAGCACGGCGCAGTATTCCGGATAGGTGTTGAACCGTACGCCGAAGCCGCCGCCGACCTCCTCCGCGATGATGCGCACCTTGTCCGGCGATGCGCCGAGCACGGTGGCGATCTGCCCGCGCATCGCGGTGACGCCCTGGGTGCAGGCATAGAGCTGGTAGATGTCGGACGCCGCGTCGTACACGCCGGTGCACGCGCGCGGCTCCATCGGGTTGCCGACGACGCGCGTGTGGTAGGCGCTAAGAGACACCACGCGCGCCGCGCGCGCGAACGCCGCGCGCGTCGCTGCCTCGTCACCGCCCACGAAGTCCATCAACAGGTTGCCCGCGATCCCGTCGTGCAGCAGCGGCGCCCCCGGCTCGATGGCGTCCCGGGCGCTCACCACCGCGGGGAGGTCCTCGTATTCGACCACCACCGCCTCGGCCGCGTCCTGCGCCTGCGGCCGGGACTCGGCGATCACCAGCGCAACCGGCTCGCCGACGTGGCGCACCCTGCCCTGCGCGAGCGCGGGCCGGTACACCTTCGGCTGCTCGCTTCCGTCGCGCGCCTTCATCGGCGCGGCCGCCGGGAGCCCCTGCGCGCCGGCCTCCGCGACGTCGTCGCCGGTGAGCACCGCGATGACGCCCGGCATCGCCAGCGCCGCGCTGGCGTCGATCGACACGATCCTGGCGTGCGGCCGATCGGAGCGCAGGAAATGCGCGTGGGCCTGTTGCGGAAGATCCCAGTCGGAAACGTAGCGTCCCCGACCTTTCAGCATGCGCTCGTCTTCGAGCCTGCCCTTTGTGCCGAAGCTCTGCATGCCGGCATTCTACAAGCGCATCGCGCGGCGCCGCGCACGAATACTTGAAACAACGACTTCAGGCGCGCGACAGTGCGATCAGGATGCTGCAGGGTGCGTAATCGAGCAACGATGCGCCTACCGAGCCTTTCCACCAGCGCGCCGCAAACGACGTGTTCTGGTTGTGGCCGATCACGATCAAATCGACGCCGAGTTCCTTCGCCAAGCGGCAGATCTCCTCCACCGGCTCGCCCACCGCGAGGTGGCCCGCGGCCTTGAAGCCCTTTTCGGTGAGCGACCGGATGCCTTCGTCGAGCACCGTCTGGGTGCGCTTCTTCTCCTCTTCGAGCAGCTCCTCGGGCACGAACCCTTCGGTGAGGAACAGGCTCGGCGGCATGCTCGCGACCGCAAGCAGGTGCGTTTCGGCGCCGAGGAAGTTGGCCAGCTCGGCGCATTCCACCAGCGCGCGCTTGCCGTCGTCTGACCCGTTGTAGGCGAGAAGGATCTTGCGATACTTCATATGCCGTCTCCTTGCGCCGCTTGCGACGCACGTATTTATTCTACTTCGCGGGGGGCTCCCTCCCGGCGTCCCCGGCCGCATAGCCCGGAACTGCCTGATTGATTATAGCCTCGGCATATGACGCCGGTTTCGCTCATTTCCGCGGCCCCGGGGCGCCTGCCGCTACAATTACGGTTTTCCAGAAGCCACATGCTCGACGCCTCCCGCAGCGACCTGGTCGCCGGCGTAGCCGGCGCGGGAACTATGGGCCGGGGCATCGTGCAGGTGCTCGCCCAGTGCGGCGTGCGCACACTGGTGTTCGACGCCCAGCCGGGCGCCGCCGGCAAGGCCCGGGAAGCGATCGCCCAGTCGCTCGGCAAGCTGGTCGAGAAGGGGCGCGTCAGGCAACCCGACGCGGACGCCGCGCTCGCGCGCATCGAGATCGCCGCATCGCTCGAGGCCTTCGCGCCGTGCCACGTAGTGATCGAGGCGATCGTCGAAAAGCTGGAGGCCAAGCAGGCGCTGTTCAGCGCGCTTGAGGCAATCGTCTCTGCGAACTGCATCCTCGCCTCCAACACCTCGTCGCTTTCGGTCACGGCGATGGCCGCCGCGTGCCGTAAGCCGGGGCGCGTCGCCGGTTACCACTTCTTCAATCCGGTGCCGGTGATGAAGATCGTCGAGGTGGTCGACGGCGTGCTGACCGAGCCCTGGGTCGGGGAGGCGCTCGCCGCGCTGGCCAGGCGCTACGGGCACACGCCGGTGCGCTGCAACGACACCCCGGGCTTCATCGTCAATCACGCCGGGCGCGCGTACGTCCCCGA
>Ga0316631_10000035_pt1 | contig 19877 bp, 27 predicted proteins | sample OWC_May_M1_C1_D3_FD_207672 | JGI IMG/M metagenome (GOLD analysis project Ga0316631, IMG submission 207672) | Wetland soil microbial communities from Old Woman Creek delta, Ohio, United States - OWC_May_M1_C1_D3_A | ecosystem: Environmental > Terrestrial > Soil > Wetlands | place: USA: Ohio... | reverse complement strand
TGACCTCATTCCATTGGCTTATGTGGAGAGGGATCTGGATGAACAGATCGAACTCTTGGAATCACAACTGCTGGAACTGAAACGGAAGAGGCTGGTGAAATGAGACAGGAGGATTGGCCTGAGTTATCCGCATGGCTATTCTTACTCGGTCTATTCATTGGGATTATAGTTGCAGGAATGTGGGTATGACCCAACCCCCTAATGGCAGGTATGTTGATTGCTGTTATTGGTGCACACACTGGAAATCAGCATCTTGGGTTGTGCCTCAAAAGGGATATTGCAAGAAATACGGATCCACAACCCCCGGATATCTCTGTGATGATTACCAGTCCGATATTCCAGAGGTGAAGGAATGACTGAAGAGAAGATATGCCCGTTCATAACACGAGTGACCCAATTTGGAGATATTGAACGCCATGAATACATTGTGTCCTGTAAGAAAGAGAAATGTATGGCGTGGCAACCAGAAAGAACCGTGATGAGACATGTTTCGGGAGGTCCACAATGCTACACACAGGTAACACTCCAAGGACACTGCAAACTGATTGACAAGTAACATTGGTGTATATAAGTATGCCTGAAGAATATGATGATTGGGTGATTGGTATGGTTGACGACCCTAAAGGAGAGTTTCTTAACACCTACGACGAGTGGCATGCATTGTGGTTCGGGATTATCGATAACCTGTTTATCCTTAATCCGACGACCCCCGCAAAGGCCGAAGCAATTGGCGAATCACATTATTACATGTTAGGTGCGCTTCTTGCTAAGATCATCATATTCGCTATCTCCATACTTATTGGAATGAAAGTGATATGAGTGAGGAAGGACGACCAACATTCTGTTTGTTCTACATCTATGGTGTCTGTTATAACGCAAGTTCTAAGAACTATGGGTTATACTGCCAATATAGTGAGAACGTATCTGGCTGTTGGGATTCTAAGTATGTAATTCAGGAATGAACCCGGCATTATATTCTACAGGGAACGGGGAATGGGAGACGCCCGATGAGGTCTTCCAGTTCCTTGATAACATCTTCCATTTTACTCTTGATGCAGCAGCTACGGCCAAGAACACCAAGTGTAATTGGTATATAGATGAAGTGATGGATGCGTTAGACTGTAACTGGAGAGAATTATCGGATGGAGGTGCAGTCTTTCTCAATCCACCATATGGAAGAAACGTTGGAAAATGGGTGAAAAAAGCATGGGAAGAGTCGCTTCGTGGCGGGATAGAGGTAGTATGCCTGTTACCTGCCCGGACTGATACGACGTGGTTCCACGATTACTGTCTCAAGTATGGGACGGTAGCGTTCATTAAAGGCCGTATCAAGTTTAAAGGATCAAGTAATAGCGCACCATTCCCGTCAATGGTTGTCGTATTCAACGGAGGTACTAAAAATGCAGCGAACGATCTACGAAACAGCATCTAACCTATCAAATGAAGCAACAGTAGCAGATATTGTAACTACGGTTACTGGCACGGTATTCAAGAAGAACCCACGGTTCTATGAGATCGATTTATCGATACTCGGGCGAGAAGGAAACGGTATCCTCGGGTTTGCCGAGATTAAGGTCCGGACGAACGCCAGCACAGCGTTCCCGACCTATATGATATCAGCACATAAGATCATGGCGGCACGTCAGATCATGGAAACGTTCAGCGTTCCAGTATACCTGATCATCGGGTTCACCGACGGTATAAAGATACATTGTATCGAGTATAACTGTGACTATTACAAACTTGAGTATGGCGGTAGGACCGTGCGTACCCGGGATCCACAGGATCTTGAACCGGTAGTGCATATCCCAATGAATATGTTCTATCCATTATGTTCGGAGGCATTAGGATGATAATATCATGTATGGTTATGGCGAGCATTGTTGGGTTCATGCTTGCGCTTGTCGCGGCAATATTTATGGGAGTTATTCTAATTAACATTGATCGTATTAGTGATGATAAAGCGTTTGGCGGAGCTTTACTAGCATTCATTCTGGTATTTGGATTTTTCTTATACATGGGAGCATCTGCTACCATGATCACAGAGACACATCCAATATACTCAATTGGTGACTCTCTTGGTGTTGAAGGTAGCTTTGTGTTAGGGTGTGGGTCTATCAATAGTGTTCCTGTATACCTGTTCTATATGGATGCAGGTAACGGTGGGTATAGACTCGGGCATGTAGAGGCAACATACTCAGTGATATATGAGGATGCCCCGGAACATACCGGATATATTACTGCTACCTATCCCTCATGTGAATATCCCAATGGTTGGGATATCCATGTGCCAAAGGGAACAATTAAACGTGAGTTCAACCTAGATTCATCATGAATGTAGTAGTTGTTGGTCCCGGTCCTAAATTTTTATCTGGTATATCATATTTCACATGGAAACTCTGTAACACGTTACAAGCTCAACCGATACTGTTTCGTGACATGTTGCCACAATTCCTGTTCCCGGGCAAAGACCGTGTTGGTATAGTTGAGACTGTCATCAACTATGATTCAGCCCGTGAACCAGTATATATAGACTGGTGGAATCCGTTGACATGGATGCGTTCTGTTAAGGTTTGCAGAAACGCTGATGTTGTAGTGCTGCAATGGTGGACCGTCTCTGTAGCGCTAATGTACGCCTTCATATTGTTGTTTAATTCAACGAAAGTTGTGGTTGAGGTACATGAGACCATAGATCCGCTAGAATCGTCAATATTCCCTGTCCGGATTTTCAGTCGTGTAATGAGGAAACTTGTTTGGGGTTGGGCAGATCATATAGTTGTTCACAGTAAGGACGACCTATCGCTGATTAGTGATACCTATAAGAAAGTATCACTGATACCACACGGAGTGTATGATCAGTACGGCAGACAAGAAACTCTCAAAGTACTGGATCATGTGTTCGAAGTGTTGTTCTACGGTATTGTGCGGGAGTATAAAGGAGTCAAGTATCTCATAGAAGGATTCCAGAAAGCAGCGATCCCACATTCTGTACTTTATATTTGTGGAGAACATTGGGATAAGATCGAGGATCCGCATGATGATAACATAACAATGATCCGTGGATACTTAGATGACTGGTGGACAGAGTTTATGTTCTCATATGCTAGTGTAGTAGTATTACCATATCTCCGTGCATCATCAAGTGGTGTTGCGCATATTGCCATGCATTATGGACTCCCTATCATTGCTACGAATGTTGGCGGTCTTGCCGACCTCGAAGATTATGAAGGGATGTTCTATGTCCCTCCCCGGGATTCTGATGCTATAGCCGAGACATTGAAGTTCGTTCATTACAATTATAGAAACAAAACGTTTCCAGTTCCGGAACGATTACAATGGAAAGGTTCAATTAAGGATAAGTGGGAGATATTATTCTGGAGATTATTGAATGAAGACGTTACTGTTAGTACATAAAGATCTACGAGATTTTGGCGGGTATGAGAGGAACGCAAGATTCATTCAACGTGCTCTTAATGCAGATGTTGTTAACATTAAAAGAGGAGATGACTTCTATCCTGATGATTACGACTATTTCGTAGCGGTTGACGATCCATCAGTATATCGACTTCCATTGGACCGTCCACATACTGCATTCATGACTACTCCGAGACGGTCACTCTATGACATGTATTACATGAACCCATGGTATATCAGGGCAGCAACATGGCCACTCCGGGTAAGAGATCGGTATATGATGTCCCGGGTAAGAGACTTTGTTGCAAACTCTCATAATACCCGGATCCGGATCTATAAGACGTTCCAGAAAGAAGCAGAGGTTATCTACCCGTGTATCGAATGTGATAAATTCTATCATGGAGAAGATAAAGGGTATTGGTTGGCAGCAGGGAGGATAGCAAAATGGAAACGGATCCCAATGATAATAGATGCATTCAGGGAAATGCCTGATGAGAGGCTTATCATATACGGCGCTCCTGCTTCACTGAAAGATGCAGAGATGGTGAAGAATCTTCCAAAAAATATTCGTTGGGAGACTGGTGAAGATGAGGGACTTATCGAACGATATGCTCATTGTCGTGGTGTTATCACGATGGGGATTGATGAAGACTTTGGATATGTTCCACTAGAAGCGATGGCGTCTGGTAAATGGGTGATTGCTCCATGTGAAGGCGGTTACAAGGAAACAATTAAACCTATGTGTGGATCTCTCATCAATCCAACAAAAGAGTCACTTATTCGGGTTGTGAGTAAATATGATGATAAGTTCTCTTGGGAAGTACCTTACACTATAGTTCGAAACATATGGGATTATAAACAGTTTGTAATATATTGGAAGAACCACGCCGAAAAAATAGTTAATTCTGGTTAGTCTTCTACCTTACCCTCTGTCTGTTGGGATGCTCCAACAACACCTGCTAGGAGTCCAGCAGCTTCGAGAATCGCTATGACTCCCGCAATTGCCTCGTTGGTAGCCACATTCTGCTGGTTTGCACCCGCAGTAACGACCTTGTTGAAGACCTCTTCCAGCTCCTTGCCGCGTTCCTCAGTCCCGGTCTCTTTGCGCATCTTTGCGTCCCGGGTATCCATCTTGCTCTCCTGAAGAGACTCGTGGCCGATTTCCTGAATCCGTGCGATGTCACGGAGATACTGTGCGTCTAGTGCCGCTCTGAACTTCAGAACGTCCTCGACCATACGATTCATCTGTCCCTGACGCTCTTCCTTCAGTGCAGCTTCGCGCTCTACAAGCCCCTTTAGGTTGTAGCCATAAGCATCCTGAAGCCCGTCAGGATGATCTCTATGTCCTTCGTCCATGGTGAATTCACCCGATTATACGTGAGAGTGCCAACATATTAAATCTTTCAGCGTTTATATAATACCAATAATAATTAATTATTTATTGGAACGCTTTTATATTAAGAGATGAAACTAGACAATGGAACATGTATTATGGATGATCTTGCTAAGAAGGTTAAATGGAAAGAGTTCTATGAAAATGTAATACGAGATCGGCAATTTTGTAACACATCTTGTATAGTATACACTCGCTGCCCGTTATCTATACAGAGCAGGATTAGTGATAAGCATAAATGCCGGGTACGTGAACTTGATTCTGATCATCGTCGTCATTTCGTTCGGATGTTTGTATTTGGGGAGGAAGGATTATATGATGAGGCTCTAGCAATTATATTTAATCTGACACAAATTCTTGATCTTCAGAACGATAAGAAAGATATCACACTATTTCTTGAAGCATTAATAAAAGTCGCTCGGACTTTTAAAGGAGTCGCTCCTGATAACTCGCCAAAGAAACTCACAATAAATCTCGAAGATTATGCTCCGGAGAATAAGGTTATGCTTGTGGGTCAAAATGGTGTTGTTGAAGAGGGAAAGATCGTATTAGACCACGACGAAGAATCATTGATAGAATCGCCGAATCTTGACTCAATACTGAAAGGACCGCCAAAAGGTAAGATGTTCACATGAACCTTAAACTGTTACCGATGCAGAGAATCATTCTTGATAATCCCGCACGGTTCAAAGTGTGTGCATGTGGGAGACGGTTTGGCAAGAGCCAAATGTCTGCTATAAAGGTGGTCATGTCTGCACTGCAACGCCCGGATGGAGTGTACTGGTTAATATCTCCCACATACCCACAGACTAAGATTATCTGGAGGTATATAAAGAAGTTTCTGCCCAGAGAGTATATAAAACGCACAATGGAAGGAGAGTTATACATCGAATTGATCAATGGAAGCATGATCTGGGCAAAATCTGGTGATAATCCTGATAATTTGCGTGGTGAAGGGTTAGATGGAGTCATATTAGATGAGTGCGCGATGCTCAAACCCGAGGTTTGGAACGAGGTTGTGCGTCCTGCACTATCAGATAAACAGGGTTGGGCGCTCTTTATCTCGACACCAAAGGGGAAAAACTGGTTCTATGAGCTCTTTTTACGTGGTTTAGATAAGGGACAGTCGAAATGGGCATCATTTCAGTACCGTACACACGAGAATCCTATCGTTACACAAGACGAAATTGATGAAATGAAGCGATCAATGCCGGAAATTAAGTACAGGCAAGAGGTTTTAGCTGAGTTTCTTGATGCTGGTGGTGAGGTTTTTCGTGGTTTGGACCAAGTTCTGACCGCTATACCATCGGATCCGGTCTCTGGAAGGAATTATGTGGCTGGAGTTGACCTTGGAAGGCATGAAGACTTCACTGTTATCAAGGTTGGAGACGTAATTTCATGTGAAGAAGCATATATTGAGCGGTTTAACCGGGCAGATTGGGACTATATCAAGGAAAGAATACGTGATGTATGCAAAAAGTACAACCGCGCGACCATAATGCTCGATTCTACCGGGTATGGAGACCCAATTTATGAAGATTTGGCTAAAGAAGGGCTGCCAGTCATGGGAATTAACCTCAACGTCAGCTCAAAACCCGCAATTATCGAGAATTTGCAGCTTATGATCGAGAATCGGTCATTAAGACTGATAAATGACCAGCAAACCGTGCTAGAATTTGGTGCATATACCTATGAAGTGCTACTTTCAGGTCATGTTCGGTATAATGCGCCTAAAGGATTCCATGATGACTGCGTTATTGCTACTGCATTGATGGCATATGGCATGTCTGTAGGCGGTGTAACCACCATAGGAGTCATGGAAGAGGACGAGATCCAGCCTGAATACCATTACGACGAGATTGAGGATGTAATTGGATGGGCAGATGATGAAGAGGAATAAAAAAGAGTTCAATTGAGACTAAAAATATTTCAATATGATGTGGGATGGGGAGTTGAACCCCAACTTTACCCACTTTCTACCCGTCCCGGGAAGTAGAAGCACACCAACTCCACTTAATCTAGCAGGAGTTTACTAGATGGACCCGTTAACCCGTTCCACCGGGGGCAGTAAGCAGGGTTGCGGTCCCGTGTACTTACTACAATTATATATTTAATTATCATTCACATAATACTTTTCATCTCATACAACATACACTGAAACTATGTTCTTTTGGAGGTGTTGTAAGGATGGACCGGTATAAGTGTTTTGTGTGCAAGCTAGTTATTGACGAGGAAGATCTGATTGAAGAGAAATGTCCTATATGTCATCACGAACCATTAAAAATGTGTGAACTTGACCATTTATTATGTGGTCATACTATTGCAGCTGGTGTTGCGTTCTGCCCGAAATGTGGTGAACCGGCCTGTCCTGTATGTGGTTGTCACGATGTTGCGCAGATCAGTCGTGTAACCGGTTATCTCCAAGAAGTTCATGGATGGAACTCGGGTAAATTACAGGAGTTGAAGGACCGAAAGAGATATGATATTGGTGTCGGATAAATTGTGTATATGTTCGAAGAATTAATAATGACAGGATTACCCTATTTTGGATGGATGGGGACCATCCTGTTGTTCATAGCCATATTCATAGTACCTGCTGATAAGTCCGTAATGATGTTTATATTATGGTTATCATCAGCAATATTCTGGATTGCCTATGCAGTGTATCTGCGGGTTTGGTCGCTCGTTGTATTTCATGTTATGTTGGGTATAGTAGGTATCGCAGGGATCTGGGAAGTCACGAAAAAACAACACAACCCGTTACTGGAAATTCCCAAAAAGATATAACTTTTATCAGGTTATAATAAAGTGTATGAAGAAATTTGCAATCGTGATTATCTCTCTAGTCTTCATGCTCGCTATAGCACAGGGCGGAGCGGTAATCTCAAATGCAGGAACTTTGGTTGGCGGAGCATACTATGATGCTGATGCCACACTTGTACAGAATAACACATCGTTCCTAGTAAAGACAACCGATCTATTCGGCAATGGAATTATGCAGTTTGGATCAAGAATGAACATTGGTTCCGATATAAAATCTGATTTCGGTATGTCGCTAGCTGAAGGACGGGTATTAGCATCAGATAGTGGGTATTACTTCGGGACGAAGAACACTACATATGAAGGACCGTCAGAGCTTGCAGTTGTACCAATATGTGTACTTGAAGAACCATCAGAGATATCGACAGAAGGATCCTATGATTGTGCATTCTGCCGTGAGATGGAAAGTGATGTCCATATTGACGTTACTAACGGAACGTTTGGTTCTACTATGGATTTCGGTAGTACTCTATTAAACCATGGTATCGCCATTGAGGGAACAGGAAGCATGGATGCGTCGTCATTCATGGGTTCAATTGAAGGTGTCAATCTCACCAGAGATCATACTGGCGACTTCTCAGACCGGATCAAGATCTCAGGATATAACATGACATTTGCTAGGGAGATTATCCTAAGTTACCCCTAACAAAAACATTTTATATTTGGCGCGTTTATAGTATCTTGGAGGTTGGTGGAAACAGTGTCACTAGGATGTCTGACCCTTCATCCTAATCTAACACCACAGCATCAGAGCGTAAGCAATCCTCATACACCACCCTCCACAGCATGTAGTATCGGGATGTGTCGGAAACCATAATTCTCTTCTCTCTCTTTTTATTTTTTGCATAGGTTTTATAAAGAATAAATTATATTACTTCTATGCAACCGCCATTTAAGGTAGCGTTTGATGCAAGAAGGAGCGAACAGCAATCAGCGAAAGGAAATCTCTGGAAACGTTCGCATCCAGAACGCGCGAGAGCATTACAAAGCAAGTATAGGAACCGTGCAGTACAACTCATTGATGAGCAACGAACACCAATCAACATCTATTGTGATAATGTTCTTGTAACCTCTGACTTTCATATACCATTTCATGACCCTGTTCTTGTTGATATATTGTGTCAGGCCGGTGAAGAGAATAGTGTTGATACACTTATGGTATCCGGTGACTTCTGGGATTGTGATAATTATTCCAAGTTCACCCGGAAGACATGGACATTCACGTTCAAGGAAGAGATACATCTTGTTCGTGAGGTGATGAACTATCTTCTCGATTACTTCAAGATTATCTATTTCTGTCGTGGGAATCACGAACACAGATGGATCGCGGTAAATACCGGTATGGTTGGGATGGATGAACTGTTCGCAACTACCTGTATTCCGACTGACAGATATAAGGTAACATTGGATGATCATATGTATCTCTATCAGGGAGATGAGAAATGGTTGTTATGTCATCCAAAAAGCTTCCGCCAGACAAACTTATCAGTAGTTCGTGATCTGGCAGCTAAACACCAGTGTAATGTAATCGGAGGACACGGACATCAATGGGCGCAGGGATACGATAAATCAGGGACGTTTGTTGTTGCCGATGGTGGTGGTCTGTTCCAGAAAGAGGCACTCGACTATCTCAGGGAAACCACATGTCATCCCATGGTAAGAAGCGGGTTTTATTTATTACAGGATAATGATCTGATAACCTATAGCGGCATATAGACACCTATAGGTATTTGCTCTTCATACGGCTAGTGACCCCGTATTCTGATACGGGTTTAGCCCGTGATGCTCGTTCGCCACACTTTCTAACAGCAGCTTCTTGTAGTTTTGTTATGGCAGCAGTATAGTCTTTCATAACCAAGTATTAGATTCACACACATAAATATAAGCATTTTTATATTCTTCGTATGATATTTACTATGTAGTGACTCTCATGCCAGACTATAACCGTTTAATCAGCTCGCGGCACAAGCAGGAACTCTTCGATTCTGTCTCTTCTGCTGCATTGTCGGCAGCTATTATTAAGGCGTTCGCTATACCCGGAGTCACCGATCCAGATGAGAGATATGGCGCACCAAAGATACACGACGAGACTAACTGGCAGGATGAGGAGAGACACCGACGCGCAATACACTCAATCTCTAATTATTACAACAGTCTAGGTATGCCACGGTCATACTTCGTGAAAAGCGACAACGACGATCTGGCGGAAAATGCGTATTATGCGGTCTGTGAGAAATCAATCATGGACTACATGGCATCTATGGGATGGACGGTTGTTGATAAGAAAGAGAAAGATATTGACGAAGCAATAGAATTTCTGGATACACCAAACCCTCAACAGGACTTTTCTGACATTCTTAAAATAACATTGCCTGATCTTTTGCGGTATGACGCAGCGGCAATTGTCAAAACATACAAGATGAACACTTATCTGGGCGAGATGAAGCCGTATCTCGGGACAGAGTTCTGGCCTGAGATCGATAGGTTGTATTATAAGGGAATGACAGCCGGTATGCCAATCGAAGGTTGGTATTCTCGTGGGTATGTCATGCGGTGGTGGCAACGATCTCGTACCGGTCTTTATGTTTCTTTCATGCCGGATGAGCTTTGTTACATGCGCATGTATCCCAAAAGCGACAGTGTTTATGGCACTGATTTTCTCATGAGGTTAAAATACCAGATCCAGTATCTTATTGACTCAACCCGTGCCGCAGGAAAGACGTTTGCAAACGGAGTAGTACCGAGCATTGTCTGGAAACATCCACAGATCTTCGACTGGAATCAGTTATCACAGAGACGACAGGAGATCAAGCAGGAGAATCTAGGACCGGCCAAGTTTGGGTCCGTCATCCATACTATACGTGATGAAGAAATTGACACGTTGTCACACACGCTTCATGACATGGAATGGTTAGAGGGGCAACAGTTTGTCGCCCAGATGGTCTGGTCAATGTTTGGGTTCCAACCACAAGAATTTGTTGGTCAATCAGAGAACCGTGCTACTGCATATGTATCGAGAAATGTGACCAAATCGAAGATGCTCTACCCGTTGATCCATTACTATGAACGTATGGTCAATAGAGAGATTCTTCCAAAGATGGAGGGGTATAACAAAGAATGGGAATTTAAGTTCTCGCTTGAGCTGGATCTGGACGACGATTTGAAACAAGCCCAGATCATGGCAACAAAAGCACAGTCGGCGCAACTTCTACGCAATCTCGGGATTAAGACCGAAGATGCAATCAAACTGACGAAGATCGTCACCGATCCGTCAACAATCACGATAGAAGAAGTACCGATAGGTATGGCACAGACAGGGATGAAACAACCCGGGATCCAAAACAAATTCGGTTCTCCAGAAGGTTCACAAGCAAAAGAGATACGATCTCCGAGAGAGGGAGACAAAGAGGAACGACAGGCTGGTATCAATAAAGCATCAAAGAAGGTACGAGGACCATTTAAATGACAAGATATGTTACGCTATATGATGACAACAGGAACATCAATATCAGAATATCGTTTGGAACGGATATTGGTGCATGGATAACCGGAGTCAATCCATTGAACAGGAAACTTGGCAAGGAATTAATACACAAAGGACAAAATAAAATGCGTCACGATAGACACAAGATGGCTGATCCGAAACGGTGGGTCACGATTATCAAGGAATTTAGAGAAGAACACAATCTTATGATTGATGAGGTGGAGGAGTAAAATGGCAGCAACAGTAAATGTGGCAGAGATGAACGGAGCAACACCCGGTTCAAACACCGATGCTGTAAGTAACATCAATATGGGTAGCACGGATGCACCCAACCTTGTAGCAGCAACGTATCCTATTACCGCAGGAACACGGGGATATGAGAAATGGATCCGGGTCAAACTGGATGCACTTGGGGGTTCGCAATATATCAAGACCATCAAGGTCTGGAAAAGTGCAGGATCACTCTCTGGGTCAGATGTGATGAAGATCTATGCAACTGAATCCGACTGGGCATCTAAGAACTACGCTCAACCGGTGACTACAGAATCAACATATGCGACATATGCATTACCAACTTCGGAACCTACCGGTGCAAATGTGGGTATTGATGCGTCGCTCACTGCAACACTTGGTCTTGATGAATACTCAGACTTCGTTGTAATGCAGCTCTATGTTGATGCAGGTACTACTACTGGTAATACCATCACCATGAGTTTCAAGTATGAGGAAGTAGCCTAGATCTGGCATAGGCGGTCAATACAATGACTGAGTATAAATTCTACCGGGAAGGTACCGGATGGGAAACAGTTGCGCCCGAACGATGGCGATGGGTTGCAACGTATACCGACGGGACCGCATTGAAACAGTTTGATGATAACGGAATCTTCCACCAGTTCCGAGAGATCGAGCAAGACAGATTGGCACGGTTCGATATGGTTTGTGAAGGAAAACAACCAATCGTGCTTCAATGGAGTCATGGTAGAAAGCTCATACATTTCTACACGAACACAATCCTTAGGTTTGGTGCTTCGGATGAACGAAGGTTCAGAGTATATTGTTTCGGATATGAAGAGGGAAAACATAAACTCATTGTAATGATCATGCCAGATGATGGCATTGTGATCACAGATGACCATAACAGGGTTAAGGTGGCGTAATGCCAACACCAGCCGAGAAAGCACAGATATTAGCATTACCGACGTATACGATACCACAGTTCATATATCGAGGATATACCATCACAGTCACGGCGAAATGGTATAATTCGGTGAGGGAAATGCTGGTCATTGATTTCACGTCGACAAAAGACGGTGTTCCCGTCGATTTGAATCAACCATATCGATACTACAATCCTCCGACGGGGAAATATGATGTTGATGGAGTGACTGTGATATCCGCTCCGGCAGCGGCACTTATCGGGATGTTCAAAAGCACACTCGACGAACAGATCGATGCCGTGGAGGGATAATGGCAGTAGACACGTTCTTTTCATCTTATGACATGCCGGCTCGGAGATATTATTCCAGTGGGGAGTCGTGGGCGACTATAATTGCTGGTGTAGGGAATTCAGCGGATGGATACTTCCAAGTATATACCTTTGCAGCACCAACAACAAATACATACCAATATCTTACCCGTATGATCGTCGGGTTCAACACCTCGTCACTTCCAGATGGAATGACAATGACATCGGCAGAATTTTCAATGGTTTGTATGTCGAAATATGATGGACTGGCTTGGACTCCGCAGGTGGCTCTTACCAATGGAACGCCGGGCGATCCGCCGTATACTCAAGATGATTACAACGACAGAGGGAGTACAGAACTTGCCTCCCGAAAAGCGTATGCAGACTTTTCTTCAGGTACAAGGGCAACTTGGACGCTGAATTCTTCAGGGATTTCTAATATAAATAAAACGGGCTGGACCCACATTTATGTTCGTCTTGGGCAAGATGTCGACGCCACACCGGGAACATGGGGGTATACAAACAGTTATGTCCGTTTTTACAATACAAATTCCGCCGGAACATTAGACGATCCAAAACTTACGATAACTTACACGGTGGTCATCGACGCGGTGCAGGATGGAACACATATAGACATCTCATGGTGAGAACATGACCACAATCCTTTATCTCCGGTCGGCAACGGCGGATGGACCGGTCCCGAACGCCAAACAGTCAGCCGACACGATAGATAAGGACGCCGCCACGTCGTATGCGACCTATGCCTCCCCGGCAGTAATGGCGCCGACCGCCGGATCGTCAGTTCTTGCAAATGAAGTTACTGATGCCGAGCCGGGCGCCGCTCATTATACGCATTACGGGACATGGGTCAGCCCGCCGTTAGCTGCCCAGACCATATCGGGGACGGTTGATATTCTTCTCTCGATGAAGGAGGGGAACGCGAAACTCAACGGATATCCACGAGTCAAGATATACCGATGGAAAAAGGATGACACGTTCGGTTCGGATATAGTAGCGCTCACCAATTCCGAGACGGAGATGGATACCGCGTACCCGACAAGCAATTACCTTTTTTTCAACGATACCGGCCTTACCAGTACGGCGGTCGATGCGGGCGACCGTCTTGTTATCGAGATAGAAACATACGATAATAGCACTCAGACCGCCAGTTACCTGCACGGTATACAATTCGCTTCTGCGGCGGGGGGATATGGATATTCCTATCTTGAGTTCAGTCTGGATATTACCTTCATAAACTTTGAAATTCAGAGGAAAGCCGGGTCTGGCGGAACGTGGGAGACCATCGTCTGGACAGATTCTACCGTTCATACCTATCAGGATAATGGACCAGTCGGCGGGTTCGTGAACGGCACGACGTATTATTATCGGGCGCGATTCTGGGATTCAAGCACCGGTGTTCCCGAAAGTTGGTCAGCGGAAGATAGCGTCACTTATTCCACTGGTACATATTATACATATACTCGTGATCTTTCATATTCTGTTAAACGATCATACACATATACTCGAACGTCTGAATATAAAACTCTCTCTAAACCAACACCTTTCACAAAGACATCGGAATATCGTGTCCAATTAACTCCGTCAACGGTACAAAAAGATATCGGATATTCTGTTTACACCGCTCAGTATTATTCATTCACCAATGATATACAATACGCCGTACTAAAAGATCATTCTTTAACTACGGATATACAATATGCCGTAGCCAAATCAAACTCTTTCACAATCGACTCACAGTATGCTGCGGATAGAGCCGGTTCTTTCACGACTGATGCACAATACGTTGTAGGAAAACCGTATTCGTTTACCGAAGATATACAATATGTTGTATCCAAGAGTCAGTCGTTCACAGAGGATACACAGTATGCCGTATTGAAGTCAAAGTCGTTTACCTCAGATTCCCAGTATACTGTACTTACATCGGACTCATTCACACTTGATACACAATATGAAGTATTAGCATCCACCGAGGAATCATTCACACTTGATACATCTTACTTAGTTTCTTCCCCAGTTACTTACCTAACTAGGGATGTTTCCTACCTAGTTTCATACCCAGTTTCTTCATTAGTAAAAGATACAGAGTATAGGGTCAAGACTACGGATACATTAGAGATCCCGGCTGATTACCGTGTAGTATCTACAAATGACTTCACTAAAGATGTGGAATATGTTGTTGTTTCGTCTAACGAGATATATTTAGACATTACATATTCTTCAAAGTTCTCTAATGATTTTACTTTAGATATCGCATATGTTGTTCAGTCATCCAATACGGAAGATCTGGATACAACATATGCAGTAACATCAACTGGTTCGTTCACAAAGGACATCGAGTATGTTATTCCAATACCAAGCACCATCTATCTCAGTGTTTGGTATACTGTACCGTCGTCTAAAAGTTTCACACTTAACTCAGAATATCGTGTCGATAGATCGTACACGTTAGAGAGATCTATAGAATATTCTGTAGAGAGTGTACATGTTCTAGATCCTGTTGATATTGAGTATTGTGTTATATCGAATAACGAGATTTACAACGACATTCGGTATTTGGTATCCCGGTCAGGTACACATGACCGGTCTATCGAATATAAGGCCGGGCAATTATATCAGATCAATATAAGTCTACTGTATTATACCGTAAAGACCGGTTCCTTTACGCTAGATATCCAGTATGTTATCGCCAGTGGAGATACTGTTCCGTTAGGGATTACTTATTGTGTGCCATCAACCAGCTCATTCACACTGGATACCAAATATTCAGTATCTCGTGCAAGCACATATGACAGAACCATTCAATATGCGGTTTCGCATTCGTCGTCATTCCCATTAAACAGCCAGTATAAGGTTGGTGGTTCCGGACAGATATTACTCGATTCAACTTACTGTGTTTCTTCATCACATTTGTTAGACCGAGATTCACAATATACGGTAAGATTATTAACAGATGCAATTACGAAAGATGTTGAGTATCTGGTCAAAACAAGTCACAGCGACACATTATCTTCTGAGTACGATGTTGCATTAGTCGGTTCAGTTGACTTGAATAGTTTGTATACCGTAAAACGAGAAAACCAGTACACAACCGACATTGCGTATCACATTCAGTACACAAACAGCTTCATGGAAGATTCCGAATACACTGTGCAGCGTGTATACACATACACACTAGACATCGAATACTCCGTGATTGTTGTCAGTGACCACACAATCCCAATAAATTCCCAATATGTTGTTATATTTGGGACCACATTGGAATATGATATCCAGTATTGTGTCCCGAGCACACAACAGTTTACCAAGAATTCTACCTATGAGGTTATTTCTGGGTATGGCACAGTAGAAATTCCAGTAACATATATGGTCACACAGTTTGGATATAGATCGAGGATTATGAAGACAAAAGCAAGAGGTGGAGGAGAAGTCCATCATACATTCTATTCGTGGTGGGGTAGGAGTACGAAATGAATAAGAGAGATCTAAAAGTAAAGATATTCCGGTCACTGAAGACCGGTAACAGAACCATCGATGAGATTCAGATTGATGTTGGTAGGTCTGTATCGAAGAAGGATATATCAGCATGTCTCGATATGATCATCAAAGATGGTTGGGTTGAACGTGTTGGCCGTGAGTACCAGATCATCCATATCCTAGGCAAACCAATCGATATTGCCAAGCGGGAGACCGACTGGAACTATGAGACGTTGCAGGAAGTACAAGGTGCTACCAAAGAAAAACCCGAGCAGTGGAAAAACCCTTTCGCTGAAGTCGTACCCCATGTTGATCAGGGCAACAGGGGTACATGCTGCGGATTCGCTGGTAAGAACGCGGCATGGCTTACACAACTCAGGTTGCTTGACCCTAGCCCTGACCCAATTAAAGTGAACAGGATCGAGTATGATGTTATAACCCGTGTATTCGATCAATGTAATATGATTGTAGATCTCCAGCATGAATTGTCTCCATCTGCTCAGGGATTATATGCAAAATGCCGCGAGATTGAGAATGTATCATATCCGTCAGGATGTTGGATTCGTGGTATTGTTCGTGCATGGAAAGACTGGGGATACAATTATGAGAAAGACTGGATGACATCCAAGAATACTACTTGCGTACCTAAGTATTATCCTTTGGTAGGAACAGAGGAAGAGACCGTAAAGTTTCTTGAGGAGCAGGGTAAACTACACCGGATAGAGGGGTATGCTCAGGCATTATCATGGGATGCATTACAGGATGCAATCTATAACTATGGTTGTGCTCTCATAGCTATCAATATATATGAGAACGTTACTGCCAACAATAAAGCAGAGAAGTTGCCCGAACCAGATGGAGATCCAATTGGATCCCATGCTCTTTGTGCTTTTGGGTATGATACTGGTAAAATCTACTTCCTCCACAGTTGGCGCAGCGGTTGGCCTAAAGTTGGTAGTATCAGTAGGAACTATTATAATAAAGCATGTGGTCCTGCGTATATTGCTATTGATTCAGTTGATGTGGGTATTGCGCAGGATATCTATGGTACAGTGATTGTTACTACAAATGTTCCGTGTGATATCTGGATCAATAAGGATGTCTATCAGGGAACTGAAGTCAAATCATCAATCCAGTTATACAAAGACTATACAATCATTGCTAGTCCGGTGGACCCAGATGCCGTTGTTGAGAAAGAGATGCGCCGCGATATCCATCCAACAAAAGAAGAGCCGGACTTCGTAATAACGTTCGTGTTTCAGGAGAAGGAAGATCCGTATAGCTGGATAAAGGAATTCATCAAAAGCATATTTGATAAAATATTCAATCGTGCTTAACAATTTATATAAGAACACTATATATTTTTCTTGATGAATAGAACTACCACAAATACTCAAACTACAACTGATACTGTAACGAACTTTTATAAGAAATGCTGTTGCCAGTGTTGTCGATGTTGCTGTAAGTGTTGTAAATGTTGTAAATGTTGTAAACCCTGTCGAGACGAATGGTGGACTGACTCATCGGGTTGTTCTCACGATATACAAGGCGGATATTCATGGAGTAGTACAGATGGTTCGTGTTAATAATAAATGGGTGAATGAGGACGCATGGACGTTCCATATTACAAATAAAGACCTTATCAGGGAAGTTGTCTCTTCCAAAAAAGATAAGGATATGGAGAAACTGGAGAACCTGTCGATCAATCCTAAATGGTTAGAGGATGAGGGAGAGGGCGAACCGCCAAACATGATGTGGATCCGTGGTGCTGAAGCAGCATGGCGAACGAAATTTGAATCTCAGATCCCATTCTGGGTAAGTATCGCAGCTACGAAACTTATGGCACTTTTCCGACAGGACTCTGCATATCAGGAACGAATTGGAGGTATTGTTAACTACATCATCTATAATGAGAAGTTCTGGAGAACATGTACTACAAAAGCGGCAAAAGTCAAGTTTCTTGAAGATATCCGTGACTGGTGGAACGAGAATGATGAGCGGGACCGGACACGTTCATGGATTCTGGCATCTTTCAACAAGTTGATCAAATGGTATAAAAAGAAACCGTTCTGGGAAGAGACTGTTAATTTCCTTATCGAGTATACTATTGCTCATAAGAGAGAATGGGTTCCTAACCCGATTTATGATCCGAAGATCTGGTTCCCAAGAGGGCGCGGAGATATGAACAATCGTATTCACGGTGGATTGGCATGACTGTTAAGTTCCGTGGTGTTGATCGATCTGTTGAGACCGAGATAACGATACAAGATGTTCTCCTATCACAGCTGGAATATCTCAAACTCTATGATGGTCCGGAGATACAACATCCAATACTCGATCTGTTGGACCGGTCCAGAACAGATTTCAAAGCATACCAAGTAGTATCGAAAGACCCCAATCTTTTGATCTTATGGAATAGGATGCATTTTGTAAAAGACTTCGAACCAGACTGGAAATATAAGAACGCTTATATAAATATGGAGAGAATAAAATGCATACTGTTCTACGAGAATCCGTGGTTCCGTAGCAGGATGGGGCAGGAGATGTGGTGGTACGTAAACTATGCAGATCCTAACTCATATTATGTGATGAAATACGAGGATTTCTATGACCCGAGAAAGTGGTATAAAGCCGGAGAACCCAGACGGCCAGAACATGGTGGTGATCCAAAAGGGTTCTGATATCGAACTAATAGCTGAATTCACGTATACCACTGATCGTAAGATAAAAGGATGTGCTCATTTCCCTAGGGTAGATCGTGAGAACGAGTTTATTCTATCCGACGCAATTGAAAAAGCACTTCCTGATTTCATGCAACATCCCATCCTGCATTATCAGCATACCGAGAGACCAGTTGGTGTCCTTGAGAAAGCTGAGATTAATAACGGAGCATTATATGTAGAAGGTAGTATTTTTGATACTTCTGATACTGACGATGTTTGGCGCGAGATAACATCTACACCATCGAGAATAAACAAATTTTCTATTTATGGTAAGCGCCTTCACGGTTCACCCGAATGTTCTGTATCCCCCACTGTTAGAACGTCACCATGTATAACAAAAGCTATGGTTCTCTACAGTATCAGTGTCGTGGGACCGAACGCGATGAATCCGGACACGTACTTAGTAGCAAAGGGAGGTGGTTCTACGCCGGTTGCAGAATCAGAGAAGGAGAAGGAGAAAGAAGAGAAGGAAGAAGTTGAGAAATCAGACGAGCAACCTGCACCTATGCAACCAGAACTTGCGACATCTGAATCCAACATAAGTTCCGTGCTGAAACGCATTGGCGATCTTGAGAAAGCTGTCGCTGGAATGAATCAGCAGGTTCCCGAGACCTCTATTGATAAAGGGGAGGATAAAGAAATGGAAGAAGACAAGAAAGAAGAGGTCGTCGAGAAGTGTAACGATACGAAGATGAAGAAAGCGGAAGAGCCTGAAAAGGATCTGAATGTAGAAGTCTCCAAAGCGGAGACTGCTGAACCCGCACCTGAATTCATCGTAAAGGCTACACTTGACGGCGAGATGAAGAAAGCTCTCGATATGATTGATACTATTCAGAAGGCGTATGATACCTTGTCGAAGGAACATGCCGATCTGAAGTCAAAGGTCGAGAAGATGGAACAATTCACCATCCAGAAGGGAGGCACTGTCGTTCTCATTAACGATACAGGTATCTCCAATAACCCGATGATGAATAACTTAAAGGCTGTGGAGGGATAGAACATGCCACTGAGCAATTCAAGTCTTTATAGGGGTGTTGTAACCGGAAGTGGTTTTGGTCGGTATAACTCTAGCGATGCATCCAC
>Ga0316631_10000034_pt1 | contig 19987 bp, 22 predicted proteins | sample OWC_May_M1_C1_D3_FD_207672 | JGI IMG/M metagenome (GOLD analysis project Ga0316631, IMG submission 207672) | Wetland soil microbial communities from Old Woman Creek delta, Ohio, United States - OWC_May_M1_C1_D3_A | ecosystem: Environmental > Terrestrial > Soil > Wetlands | place: USA: Ohio... | reverse complement strand
CAAACAACTTGTAGGCTCGCATCGCGAGACCTTTACCCCCTCTCCCGTTCACGGGAGAGGGATGGGGAGAGGGAATGTTGAATGACCACCGAAGGGGCACACGACAATAACGCCAAGTTAAGGTTGTAATCTCTCAGGTAAAGAGGACAGATGGGGCGCAGCAGATTTTTCTGCTGCGCCTTTTTTATGTCAGTTACGACCAACCCGAAGGTTAGTCTCCACTGAAGCTTCGCTTTCAGAAAGAAAAAACGATGACACTCAAGCAAACCCCCCTCAATGCTGCTCACCGCGCGATGGGCGCAAAAATGGTCGATTTTGGCGGCTGGGATATGCCGCTGCATTACGGCTCCCAGCTCGAAGAGCACCAGCAGGTGCGCACCGATGCCGGCATGTTCGATGTCTCGCATATGCGCGGGGTGGATATGCGCGGAGAAGGCGTGCGCGACTTTTTGCGTTACCTGCTGGCCAACAATGTCGACAAGCTGCAGAGTCCCGGCAAGGCGCTTTATTCCTGCCTGCTGAATCCCGAGGGTGGCGTGATCGACGATCTTATCGTCTACTTCATGAGTGAATCGTGGTTCCGCATTGTGGTGAACGCGGGTACCGCGGACAATGATATTGCGTGGATGAAAGAGCAGGCCGCCATCCACGCCCCCAAACTGGAAATCACATCGCGTGCCGATCTGGCAATGATCGCGATACAGGGCCCCAATGCTGCAAGCAAACTGTGGCAGGCAATGCCCGGCTTGCAGGAATTGGCTGAAAACCTCAAGCCTTTTAACGCGGTGGAAATGGGCACGATGTTTGTCGCGCGCACCGGCTATACCGGCGAAGATGGTTTTGAAATCATGCTCCCCGCCAAGGCAGCACCTTTCTTCTGGCAGGCGCTGGCCGATGCCGGCGTAAAACCCATCGGTCTTGGCGCGCGCGATACGCTGCGTCTGGAGGCCGGCATGAACCTGTACGGTCATGACATGGATGCTTCCATCAGCCCGCTCGAGGCCGGGCTGGCGTGGACGGTTGACCTGAAGAGCGAGCGCGATTTCATCGGCAAGGCTGCCCTTCTCGCCAAGCCGCCCGCGCGCAAGCTTGCTGGTCTGGTGTTGCAGGATCGCGGCGTGTTGCGCGATCATCAGGTGGTAAAAAGCAGTCACGGCGACGGAGAGATAACCAGCGGCAGTTTTTCGCCCACGCTCAACAAGTCCATTGCGCTGGCGCGCATCCCAGCCGCAGTGCAGATAGGCGATATGGTGCAAGTTTCAATACGCGACAAATTGCTGAATGCGAAAGTGGTGAAATATCCGTTCGTGCGCAACGGCAAAGGCTTAATTTAATTTTTAATCTTTTAAGGAAATGATCATGAGCAATCCAGGCAGTCTTAAATATACCGCATCACATGAGTGGGTCAAAACTGAAGCGGACGGCAGCATCACCGTCGGCATCACGCAGCATGCCCAGGAGCTGCTGGGCGACATGGTGTTTGTCGAGAGCCCTGAAGTCGGGCGCAAGCTGAAAGCCAAGGAAGAGTGCGCGGTGGTTGAATCGGTAAAAGCCGCGGCCGACATCTACGCGCCCGTTGCAGGGGTGGTGACTGCGACGAATGCCGAGCTGGATAATGCACCCGAAAATATTAACAGCGACCCTTATGCCGCGTGGATCTTCAAGATGAAGCCTGACAATGCGGCAGATCTGGCCGGACTGATGGATGCGACCGCCTACCAAGCCCACGTAGACAGCGAAGCCCATTAAAAATCCAAACTCCGTCGCGATACGGCGTTGCTCGGAAAACGAAGTTTCAGTGCAAGGTAACCTTTAGGTTAGCTGTAACTAAAATTTAAACGCTTACATATAAAACATATGCCGCGCGCTTAAATTTTTTTGCGAGCAGCCTTTCTTTGAAAGGCTTGCCTGCTTAAAGCACTTCGCGCCTTGTCTCGCTTAGGAGTTTGAATTTCTAAAAATGCGTTGAGGCAACCAATGGATGGCCTCATTTTTCCCGCTCGTTAGCTCACACCAATCAAAATTTTAGAGATCCCCTCATGATTACCACCGATAAATTTGTAAACCGTCACAACGGCCCGCGCGCTGATGATGTCGCCGCGATGCTGAAGAAAATTGGCGCAAGCTCTGTCGACGAGCTGATTGCACAGACCGTGCCTGCTTCCATCCGCCTGCAGAAGCCGCTGAATTTGCCCGGTGGCATGACCGAGTTCCAGTACCACAAGCATTTGCGCGCTATCGCCGCAAAAAATAAAACCTTTAGCAGCTATATCGGGCTGGGCTATTACAACACCATCGTGCCCGCAGTGATCCAGCGCAATATTCTGGAAAACCCCGGCTGGTACACCGCCTACACGCCTTACCAAGCCGAGATTTCACAGGGGCGCCTGGAGGCACTGCTGAATTTCCAGACTATGATCATGGATCTGACCGGGATGGAAATTGCGAATGCTTCATTGCTGGATGAAGCCACCGCTGCCGCAGAAGCGATGGCGATGCTGTACAACAACCGCTCGCGCGATGCCGCGGAAAAAGGCGTGAACGCCTTTTTTGTGTCGGATGAATGCTTCCCGCAAACGATAGACCTGCTAAAAACGCGCTCTGCGCCTATGGGTATTGAGCTGGTGATTGGCGATTTTAAAACCGTCGCAATGGATGAAAATATTTTTGGCGCGTTGCTGCAATATCCGACTGCAGATGGCAAGGTGCACGACTATGCAGGGTTTGTAACCAAGGCGAAAGCCAGCGGCATATCGACTGCAGTCGCGGCAGATTTGCTGAGCCTGGTGTTGCTGACGCCGCCCGGCGAATGGGGTGCAGATGTGGTGATAGGCAGCACACAGCGCTTTGGCGTACCTATGGGCTACGGCGGTCCGCACGCCGCGTTCTTTGCGTGCCGCGATGCGTACAAGCGCACCATGCCCGGCCGCCTCATCGGCGTATCGGTTGATGCAGAAGGCAACCCGGCATTGCGCATGGCCCTGCAGACGCGCGAGCAGCATATACGCCGCGACAAGGCGACCTCAAATATCTGCACTGCACAGGCCTTGCTCGCAATCATGGCCAGCATGTACGGCGTATATCACGGCCCTCAGGGTTTAAAAGGCATTGCGCAGCAGGTGCATTTTGCTGCGGTCGCTTTGGCTGCTGAACTGAAAAAGCTCGGCTGTAAAATTGACGATGGCATTTACTTTGACACGATCAGAATCAACGGCACCGACAATGCAAAAATCCGCGCACTCGCCGAGGCCGCACACCTCAACCTCCGCTATGTGGAGAATGCAATCACGATCTCCGTTGACCAGAGCACCGAGGCAGACGATTTAAATGCGATCATCGAGGTGTTTGCAAAAGCTGCCGGCAAGCCTGCCAGCAAGGTAACTGAAGAGCAGGTTTTCAAGCAGCGTTCGCTGATTAAAACTCGCGAGTCAGCCATCCTGCAGCACCCTGTTTTCAACACCTACCATTCCGAATCGGAAATGATGCGCTATATCAAGCGCCTGGAGAACAAGGATTTATCGCTGACGCACTCGATGATTTCACTGGGCTCCTGCACGATGAAGCTCAATGCCGCGTCCGAACTGATGCCGATCACCTGGCCGGAATTTGCCAATATCCACCCCTTTGTGCCGCTTGATCAGGTGGAAGGTTTCCAGGAAGTGATTGCAGGCCTGGACAGCGCGCTGAGCGAGATTACCGGTTTTGCTAAGATGAGCTTCCAGCCCAACAGCGGCGCTCAGGGCGAATACGCGGGCCTGCTGGTGATACAGGCGTATCATCGGTCGCGCGGCGATGCGCACCGGAACATTGCGCTGATCCCGACCTCGGCGCACGGCACCAACCCTGCCAGCGCTGCAATGTGCGGCATGAAGATCGTGCTGGTGAAATGCGACAAGCAGGGCAATATCGATGTCGATGATCTGCGCGAGAAAGCTGTGCTTCACAAGGATGATCTTTCCTGCCTGATGGTGACCTACCCCAGCACACACGGCGTTTACGAGGAAAGCATCAGCGAGATCACCGGGATTATTCATGCCAACGGCGGCCAGGTATATATGGACGGCGCCAACATGAACGCACAGGTAGGTCTGACCAGCCCCGGCAATATCGGCGCAGATGTATGCCATCTGAATTTGCACAAGACCTTTGCGATACCTCACGGCGGTGGCGGACCCGGCATGGGACCTATCGGTGTCGCCAAGCACCTGGTGCCCTTCCTGCCCACCCATTCGCTGGTTAAAACCGGCGGCGAGCAGGGCATACACGCGGTGTCTGCGGCACCTTACGGCAGCGCATTAATTTTGCTGATTTCTTATGGCTATATCAAAATGCTGGGCGGAGACGGCGTAACCGAAGCGACGCGCATCGCGATCCTGAATGCCAACTACATCAAGGAGTCGCTCAAGGATCACTACCCTACTTTATACAGCGGCAAGAATGGCCGCTGCGCGCATGAAATGATTCTGGCCTGTGCAGAGTTCAAGCGCGACGGTGGGATTGAAGTGGGTGATATTGCCAAGCGCCTGATGGACTACGGCTACCATGCGCCCACCGTGTCATTCCCGGTGGCCGATACCCTGATGGTTGAACCCACCGAAAGCGAATCCAGGGAAGAACTGGATCGCTTCTGCTCGGCGATGATCGCGATACGCCGCGAAATTGATGAGGTCATATCCGGCAAGGCGGACAAGCAGGACAACGTGCTGAAGAACGCACCGCATACTGCAAAATCCGTAATCGCTGATAACTGGCAGCGCAGCTACTCCAGAGAAAAAGCGGTTTACCCCTTACACTGGGTGCGAGACAACAAGTTCTGGCCCAGTGTTGGCCGCATCGACAATGTGCGCGGCGACAAGAACTTGATTTGTTCTTGCCCGCCGGTAGCATCCTATGCAGATTCCGCGCCGTAACACGAGTTCATTTTAAGGAGAAGATCATGGCCAAAGAAAAATCAAACAAGACTGCCGTAACATTAGGCGGTGCTCCCATTACCCTGTTCGGCGAGTTCCCAAAAGTGGGCCAGACCGCCCCTGCATTTACGCTGGTGGACAAAGACCTGAAGGATATTTCGCTGAAAGATTTTGCCGGCAAGCGCAAGGTGCTGAACATCGTTCCCAGCCTTGATACCGGAGTGTGCGCTGCCTCGGCACGCAAATTTAACGAAGCAGCGGGTACGCTGGAGAATACGGTAGTGCTGGTGATTTCCGCCGACCTGCCGTTTGCAATGGCGCGCTTCTGTGCCGCCGAAGGCCTGGATAACGTCACCACGCTGTCGCTGATGCGCGGGCGCGATTTCATGCGCAACTATGGGGTAAAGATCGCCGACTCCGCATTGAGCGGCGTTACCGCGCGCGCGGTGCTGGTGCTGGACGAAAATGACCGCGTGTTGCATGCCGAACTGGTCGACGATATCACGCATGAACCCAATTACGATGCGGCACTTGCAGTCTTGAAATAAAAGCAAGTATTGGTTTAATTTATTCAAGGGATAGCACAGTGGAAAGTCCACACAAGGGCAAGACCGGTTTAACACGCTTATGGAAGGCTTTCGGCTACTCTATAGCGGGATTTCGCGCCGCTTATAAGCATGAAGATGCTTTCCGTCAGGAGATACTTCTTGCCGCAGTGCTTATCCCGCTGGCGTTGTGGCTGCCGGTCAGCCATATCGGCAAGGCCCTGATGATAGGCAGCGTGTTGCTGCTAATCATTATCGAGCTGCTTAACTCGGCGATTGAAGCCGCGGTTGACCGCATTTCTTTGGAGACACACGATCTCGCCAAACGCGCCAAGGATATAGGCAGTTCCGCCGTGCTGGTAAGCCTGATCAATGTGGTGGTTGTTTGGGGACTGGTGCTGACTGCTTAAATCAGCGCGATTAAAAACTGATAGAAAGTTTAATCGCTACGTGATCTATGCGTAAAACAGCGAAACTTGAATCGCTCTCTAGCTCCCGGCAATGCGGTCATGATAGCGCGCCCGATACAACAGGCGGGGCGTAGCCGGATTATCAGTAAAGCCCGAGCGGTCGTGCAGTACATTGTTGCACAGCAGCCCCATGCCGGATTCAAGCCGTGCAGTGCATATATAAGGCGAATCGGCAGCGAGCAGCTGTTCCAGAAAAGCCACTGCCGCCAGCGTTGTGGCATCTTGCTTCCACGCTATGCTGCGGGTTCTGGCGGTGTAGCGCATGTGCAATTTCCCATTTTCATCGACAGAAAATACCGGGCCGCTTTGTGCTGCCCGCGCCACACCATCTTCATCGGCGCGTTCCGGTATGGTCATTGCGTCATCAGCGCACAGTGCACGAATAAAATCCGGATTTTCATCCCGCAGCTGGATATAGGCCAGTTCGTGATCCATCAGACGATTCTCGCCGCCCTCGGCTGCGCTATGCACGCAATGCAGCAGCATGCTGCGTATGCGCCGCTCAGGCGGGTTGTAATAGCCATCGGTATGCCACTTGATCGGGCGATCGGTGTAGGGAATGTAAGCCTGACGGGACAGATCGCTGGTGCCGCTTACCTTGATTTCGGAAATTCCGTCTTCGCCTGCAAGCCAGTTGGCATCCAGGTTTTTCAGGCCGAACTGCTGGCCAACCTGGCGCGCTATGTCCTTGTCGGCTGAGTGTTGCCGCCCCGCATAAATCACCATATTTGCACGCTGGCATTTCTCCAGCAGTGCTGCGTGCTCGTGTGCGGACAGATGTCGCGGATCATTCACTTCGACGATCAAGTCTGCAAGCGATGCGGGCGCTTGCTCCAGCTTTTGCTCGCGCCAGCGCTGGTAAGCAGCTTCGTCTTTTAAATCGAATGGGGCGGACATAGTGTGCACTGCTAAACTGTAATGTTTGAACGCTACAATTGGACAATACTGGCCGGCTTAGCCTCGGCCTCAAACAAACCTGTCATGGCTTTTTCCAGCATGGCCACGGCCTCGGGCACTTCGATCGCCATGATCTGATCGACTACCCATGTTTTATCCTTCTCATCCATCACTTCGCGCATGCATTGCCCCAGGTAAAGCACAAAAGTAAATGAAGTGTCGACGCCGGTGTAATGGAAATCGGCATATTCTCCCGCACGCTGGTTGAGGCGATCTATGAAGCGGTCTTTGTATTCACGGACAGGCCCGCCCAGCCATTCGCTCTGGTTCTCTGCCTGGTGCTCGGCAACCCGATTCACCAGAGCACTGGTGAAGTCAAAACGATCCTGCTCGCTAAGCTGGGTGTAAACAATCCGGTCTGCCACTTGAACCAGAAAAATCAGAAATTCGGACAGGAAAGCAAAATACTGCTCACCAATGGCAATATCAAAATCAGCTCTGCGCACATTCTTTAGTGTGTTGTCGCTGATACGCCAGATGGTGAATGCCAGAGCGCCGGCAATTTCCTGTGGCGTTTTCTTGCGATCACCTTTGAACCAGCTGCTTTTTACACGTATTTTTGAGCGCATCTATTTTTCCCCGTATGCCATCTGCGCTGGTGATACTGACGCAACGGAATAATCCAGACAGCACCAGCAACGCGATGCAAACAGCTTAGTAACCGCCTTTACCCAGTGGCTGTGGCAGCCCGCCAACTTTACAACCCTGCTTGGCCGGTCCAATCGGAAAGAGGTCATACAAGGCCTTGCTGTCTGCTTCCGGCCAAAAAGCCTGGACACCTTTAAGCATGTTGCGGAAATTCGGGGTGGCGCCGCGCTCGCGGTACTCATCGCGCAAATAATTGATGACATCCCAGTGCTTCGGAGTCAATTCAATGCCCTCAGCTGCGGCAATCACCTTGACGACTTCTTCACTAAAATCAGCCTCGAGTAAATATCCATCTGCATCGGTTTCCAGCTCAACACCTGCGACAACATATGACATATTTCAATCCCCTATAATTAAAAAAGAAAAATCCGAAACATCACTCCAAACCTGAAATTGCCTTGAAAGGTATAAACAAACCGCAACCAAAATGTCGCGCGCCACCCAGCCCAATGCGCTGAATCTGTATCGATGCCAGCGGCTTGAGATCATGCAACACCAAACCAAAACCGCTAAGCGATTGTTTGGCACCCCTGATCCTGCGCTGTTTGTCACAAATCAAATTGCATGGAATATTCATCGCCTGCAATTTTTCCTTCATATCAGCGAGAAATTCTATCTCACCCAAACTGCTTTCCACAATATATGAATGCAATGTCGTAGTCGCCAGGAGCGGTCTTTGCTTGCCGTTCCCGACTGTTAATATACTGCCATCAACATTGAGCTGCTGACCGGATAATTGGCCTGCTTGAGCCGCACGAGCTACGGGTACACGCAACACAAGTTTTGTTCGCCTGGATAACAGAAGAGTCTCACCACTCGCAGAACCCCTGAGCGGAAGAATGCCGGCATGCTCTTCATCCTGCAACCAGGGCAGGCAACGAACCACCTCGGACCACAGTGCAAACGGATACCCCTCAGATACAGAAGATCCATTCAGATCAAATACTACGTCGACCATATCTTGCGCTTCAGTTTTTGTCGCTTCTGTATTTGACGCTTGTGCTGCTGATTCATTAACCATCTGTTTTTGCCGTCTGCGCTTCGGCCCACTCTATCATTGTCTCTCCCCATTTTTTTGCTGTTACAGGATCAACATCGAAAATGGTAAAGCGCTTGGCTTCGCGAATACGAATCCGCAATAGACTCATTCCGCCTTCAGCATGGTCAATTTGCTGCAACTCAACATCTTGCCCGCCTAACGGTATTTTAAACTTGTCCAGCTCAATAATTTGGGCCATTCTATCCTCGTATTTTGATCCGCACCACAAAAAAATTATGGCGGCTAACAGCCGTTATTTTGCAATTATTATATAGGTCCATTCAGGCTTGAGCGCATAAATATTGCGCCCTAACCATCGAAGGGGGTAGCCGGGTAACACCATGGGATGATTTGCACACCCCCCCATTAGAGTTATTTTATCCGCTTAAAATATAAGTATGATTCGCAAACAGGCTAAACGAGTTTGGTTTTGAAATATCTAAATGTGTATTTTAGTTTGGTATTGCTGAACGTAGAGCTTCGATTTTAATCCCGTATGGATCTAAAGCTTCCCATTTTGTATTTTTTAATGCACTGCGCTCCAGTCTATTTTGTCTGAGCTAGAAATAATTGAATAATGAAAGGAATCATCATGGCAAAAAAACAGCATGATACACCGAACCTCGACCAACTCGAGAGTGGCCCATGGCCCAGTTTCGTAACTGGAATTAAGCGCTTAGCCAAGACCAATGACATGGCTGTGGATCTGCTGGGCCAGCTTGAGACTTCATACCAGACCAAAAAAGGGTACTGGAAGGGCGGTACAGTTGGCGTATTCGGCTACGGCGGCGGAATTATTCCTCGTTTCACCGAACTCAAAAATGACAAAGGCGAAGCCGTCTACCCTGATGCCGCCGAGTTCCATACGCTACGCGTTCAGCCTCCTGCAGGCATGCACTACAACACTGACGTGCTGCGTAAAATGTCCGACATCTGGGAAAAGCATGGTTCCGGACTCATTGCCTTTCACGGCCAATCTGGTGACATCATGTTCCAGGGTGCGACAACTGCCAATGTTCAACCGGCTTTCGATGAACTGAATGAACTTGGCTTTGACCTCGGTGGTGCCGGTCCTGCAGTGCGCACTTCAATGTCTTGTGTGGGAGCTGCTCGTTGCGAGAACTCTTGTTACGATGAAGGTACGGCACACCGCACAGTGCTGAATAACTTCCTCGACGATATGCATCGTCCATCTCTGCCTTACAAATTCAAGTTCAAATTTTCAGGTTGCCCCAATGACTGCATGAACTCCATTCAGCGTGCTGATATGGCTGTTATCGGAACCTGGCGCGACAATATCCGCACCGATGAAAAAATGGCCAAGCAATGGTTTGCAAAGCACGGCATGGATGAACTGGTAAACGACGTTGTCGCCCGATGCCCTACCAAGACGCTTCAGCTCAAGCAAATCAAGAACCTTAAACAGGGCAAGGATATTTCCAGCGTTGCTATTAACGACACTCACGCCATTGAAATCGACAATAAAGACTGCGTACGTTGTATGCATTGTATTAACGTGATGTCAGGTGCATTGGCGACTGGCGTTGACAAGGGTGCAAGCATCCTGGTTGGCGGCAAGCGCACGCTCAAAATCGGCGATTTGTTCGGTACAGTTGTGGTGCCATTCATGAAACTGGAAACAGAAGAAGATATGGAAAAACTGGTCGATCTTGGCCAGCGCACCATCGACTTCTTCGCAGAAAATGCACTTGAGCATGAGCGCACCGGCGAAATGATTGAGCGTATCGGCCTGGTCAATTTCCTGGAAGCTATGGAGATAGAGGTTGATGCAAACATGGTTGCGCATCCACGTACCAATCCGTATGTTCGCACCGACGGCTGGGACGATGAAGTTGCGAAAATAAACGCTAAAAAACAAGCTGGAATGGGAGCATAAATATGGCACAGACAGCATTGCGTCGCCCAGTTGAGAGTGGTGTTCCGGACAACAAGCAATATTTGCATCCCAAGTTTATCAAGAACTACGGCAACTGGAAATATCACGACAGGCCACGTCCAGGCGTGCTGCACCACGTATCACACACCGGTGACGAAGTGTGGTCTGTGCGTGCCGGTACACAGCGGCAGATGGACGTATATACCATCCGTAAACTATGCGATATCGCAGACAAGTTTGCGGAAGGGTTTGTTCGCTTTACCATACGTTCAAATATTGAATTTATGGTTTCAACCGCGGCGCAGGTTGCTCCGCTCATCACCGAACTGGAAAAGAACGGCTTCCCAGTCGGCGGTACTGGAAACTCGATTTCCATGATCTCGCATACACAGGGATGGCTGCATTGCGACATTCCAGGAACAGATGCTTCGGGCGTGGTCAAGTCGCTGATGGATGACCTGATCAACGATTTCAAGACAGAGGAAATGCCTAACCGCGTGCATCTCTCGACTTCATGCTGCGAGATTAACTGCGGCGGACAGGCTGACCTGGCTATCATCGTTCAGCACACCAAGCCGCCCAAGATTAACCACGAAATGGTTGCAAACGTTTGCGAGCGTCCGGCTGTAGTAGCACGCTGCCCGGTAGCTGCCATTCGCCCGGCGATGGTTAACGGCAAGCCTTCTCTGGAGATCGACGAAAGCAAATGTATGTGCTGCGGCGCTTGCTACCCACCCTGCCCGCCAATGCAGATCAACGATCCGGAGTTTTCCAAACTGGCAATCTGGGTTGGCGGTAAAAATTCAAATGCGCGCGGCAAGCCCACTTTCATGAAAATGGTTGCTTCTGGCCTGCCTAACAACCCGCCGCGATGGACTGAGGTTGGTGTGGTGGTTAAAAACATTCTCAGTGTTTACAAGGCAGATGGCAAGCCATGGGAGCGTATGTCTGACTGGATAGAGCGTATTGGCTGGCCACAGTTCTTTGAAAAAACTGGCTTGCCCTTTACCAAGTATCTGATAGATGACTGGAGAGGTTCACGCGCCTCCCTGAATCAGAGCACTCATATCCGGTTTTAATATTCATATTCAGCTCTGAGGAATTTACTGCATGAAATTTGGAATTGTTGTGAACGAAGGGCCTTACCAGCACCAGGCAAGTGATTCAGCTTATCTGTTTTGTAAGGCGGCTATTGCAAAGGGTCATACCGTTTGGCGTGTCTTCTTCTATCACGATGGTGTGAATAACGCCACAAAGCTGACCGAACCTCCACAGGACGACCGTAATATTGTAAATCGCTGGAGCAAACTTGCTGAAGAGCATGGTGTTGATCTTGTTGTGTGTGTTGCAGCCGCAATGCGTCGCGGCATCAGGGATGAAAATCTGGCAACAGGCTTCCGCATTTCAGGACTCGGTCAGCTTGTAGAAGCTGGCACGCTGACTGATCGTTTAGTCACATTTGGCGATTAAGGGGATTGAAATGAGCGATATCAAAAAATTTATGTTCGTCAATCGTAAAGCCCCGCACGGTACTATTTACGCTCTCGAGTCCCTCGAAGTCGTGCTGATCACCGCCGCATTTGATCAGGATGTTTCATTGGTATTTCTTGATGATGGTGTATATCAGTTAAAGAAAGGGCAGCAAACCAAAGGCATAGAGACAAAAAATTTCTCGACGACTTTCCGGGCTCTTGACGGATACGATATTGAAAAGCTTTATGTAGAAAAAGAGTCAATGGAAGCGCGCGGTTTGTCTGAAGATGACCTGCTGGTTGATGTTACGGTTATGACAAGCAAGGAAATGGGCGCTCTTATGGAGCAACAGGACGTAGTCCTGAGTTTCTAACGGCTTGGGTAACTAACGTCCGGTTTTTGGCGGTCCGAATTTCCTGGAAAGGTAAAGTAGAATGCTTCACATCATTAACAAATCTGCATTAAGTAACGGTTCATTTGAAACCTGTCTGCGCGTAACAGAGTCAGGAGAAATTTTACTTATAGAAGATGCAGTTTATGCGGCCACAAAAGGTAGCGTAGTTGAAGCCAAAGTGCGCGAAGCTCTGGGACGCATCAAGATTCATGTCTTGATGCCGGATCTGGAAGCGCGCGGACTGGCTGATCGTATCATCGAAGGAGTTTCGCCAGTGGATTACGGCGGTTTCGTCGATCTCGTTGCTGGAAACAATAACTGCCAATCATGGCTATAACGTATTAACAATTAGGAGAATCACAATGCCTCAAATCGAAGTTAACGGTAAAAGCTACGAAACTGATGAAGAAGGATATCTGCTTAATTTGGCAGAATGGAACATGGATGTCGCCGCATATATCGCGAAAACTGAAAATCTCGAGATGACCGATAATCATTGGGAAGTTGTCAATTTCCTGCGTGAATACTATGACGAATATCAGATTGCCCCAGCAGTACGCGTCTTGACCAAGGCAATAGGCAAGAAATTTGGCGCTGAAAAAGGTACGAGCCAGTACTTGTATGAACTTTTCCCGTATGGGCCAGGCAAGCAGGCATGTAAAGTTGCCGGTCTGCCCAAGCCAACTGGCTGCATTTAAGTAACACAGTAATACTTTGCACGTCCCGCTCAATACCTAGATTCTGAATGACCATGACAATAATGTTCGCAGTTCTTTTTTACTTTGCAGCGGGATTGTTTGCTGTTGGCCTTATTTACCGTATCGCCACCTATGCGCGCACACCAGCGCCATTAAAAATTCCCACTACACCGGCACCGCGTACCCGTACCGGTGTAGTACTACTGATGGCCAGAGAAGTTTTCTTCTTTGAAAGTCTTTTCAAAGCAAGCCTCTGGACGTGGATATTCAGCGCCCTTTTCCACGCCGGTCTTGCGCTGGTTCTTTTACGGCATGTTCGTTATTTCATCGATCCCGTCTGGTCTTGGGTCATTTTCATTCAGCCCTTCGGCATCTATGCCGGATTTATGATGGTGGCAGGCCTGATGGGTTTATGGGCACGACGTTTTTTTGTGGACCGTGTTCGCTATATTTCAACACCATCCGACCACCTGATGCTGGCCATGCTGATTGCCATCGGCATTTCAGGTTTAGTCATGAAATTCATTACACATACCGATATTGTTGCAATCAAAAACTTCTTTTTGGGACTGATGAGTTTCAGCATTAATACGCTGCCTTCTGACTGGATGATTTATCTGCATCTATCGCTGATTGCTCTGCTGCTGATTATTTTCCCGTTCAGCAAGTTACTGCATGCGCCGGGATTATTTTTCTCGCCTTCCCGCAACCAAATTGAAAACTCACGTGACAAACGTCATCTTTCAGCCTGGGCTGCCAAATTGGAATCAGGAAAACAATAATGGCAATAGAAATTAAAGCTCCACCTTATAGGATTTTCAATATTGCTCCTGCGGTTAACCCGGGAGCCATGGAAAATTCAAAAACATTCCTTGCGAATGACAAAATTCAAGCTGCTTTAGGTTTTCCCGGACATGAAATAGAAGATTGGCACGATAGAGCCATCGACAAAATGGGCGAGCTGCTGGGTAAATATCGCTCGCTTAAAGTTTATATGGATTCATGCGTGCATTGCGGTGCTTGCTCCGATAAATGCCATTATTTCATCGGCACGGGTGACCCCAAAAACATGCCGGTTGCCAGACAGGACCTCATGCGTAGTGTGTATCGACGCTACTTCACCTTGCCGGGAAAACTATTTCCCAAACTGGTCGGTGCGCGTGACCTGACGCGTGAAGTGCTGGACGAGTGGTACAACTACTTCCATCAATGCTCGGAATGCCGCCGCTGTTCAGTGTTTTGCCCGTACGGTATCGACACCGCTGAAATTACGATGGCCGCCAGAGAGATCCTCGATCACGTAGGTTACGGCCAGAAGTACTCAAACGAAATTATCGGCAAGGTACACACCATAGGGAACAACCTGGGCTTGCCCAAAGCGGCTCTTATCGACACGCTGGAAGGACTGGAAGAAGACGTCAAGGAAGCAACCGGCATTGATGTACGCTTTCCTCTCGATGTAAAGGGCGCGGAAGTATTGCTGATTACGCCGTCTGCCGACTTTTTTGCCGAACCGCACATTGACAGCCTGATAGGCTATGGCAAGGTGTTCCATGCAGCAGGAATCAGCTGGACGCTCTCATCTATGTCTTCCGAAGCGGGTAATTTCGGAATATTTATCGGCAACTATGAGCAGATGCGCAAAGTCGCTTTGCGTGTACGCGAGGCGGCCCTTGAATTGGGTGTGAAGCGCATCGTCGTTGGCGAGTGCGGACACGCCTGGCGTGTTGCCTACAGCTTCTGGAATACATTAATCGGCGTTGGCGATGGCGCGAATGACCCTTACGCCATCCAATTACAGAATCAGTTGGATCACCGTTACAAGCAGCCTATGCATATTTGCGAACTGACTTGGGATTTGGCTGAGCGCAAGATCATCACTTTTGACAAAGAGGCAAACGACAAACATATCATTACCTTCCACGACTCCTGCAACGTAGCACGTGGTTCCGGCATGGGTGATATGTATGGCGGTCAATTTGAAATTCCGCGCAATATTGTCAAAGCGGTTGCCAATCACTTTCACGAGATGCCCGAGGGCACAACGCATGAAAAAACTTTCTGCTGCGGAGGCGGCGGCGGTCTTCTGACTGACGACCTGCTCGACCTTCGCGTGAAAGGATCTTTGCCGCGCATGGAAGCATTGCAACATGTAGTTGACGCACACGGCGTGAATTTCATGGCCTGTATCTGCGCGATCTGCAAATCACAATTTACGAAAGTTTTACCCTATTACGGATTCGACAGGCGCTTGATTGGTGGAGTACATCAACTGGTCAGCAATGCTATCAGGCTTGGCGACAAGTAAGATACCAGGTTATATGCAAGTAATATTTAGGAGATAGATCAATGTCAGCAACTACTGAAGAAAAAGTTCTAAATTTCCGCCGCTTTAAAGATGGCGATACAAAAGGCACTGCGTTACGTGACCATATTTTTCAGGCAAGTTACACATACAAGTGTCCAACTTATATTCAGTCCACTCCTCCTTGCCAGGGCAGCTGTCCGGCAGGCGAGGATATTCGAGGTTACCTGGCCATTACACGCGGTACTGAAAAGCCGCCCAAGGGTGTCACGTGGCAAGAATACGCATGGCGCAGGCTGACATCGGCAAATCCATTTCCATCGGTGATGGGTAGAGTTTGCCCGGCTCCATGCGAATCAGGTTGCAACCGCAATGAAGTTGAAGACCACGTAGGCATTAACTCGGTTGAACATTTCCTCGGCGAGTACGCAATTGCAAATAATCTCAAATACGTTAATACCAGCGCGCCTACTGGCAAGAAAGTTGCCATTCTGGGCGGCGGGCCCGGTGGTCTTTCCTGTGCATACCAGCTGACTCTAAAGGGCCACGACGTTACCATTTTTGACGACCATGAACTGCTGGGCGGCATGATGCGCTATGGCATTCCCGGCTTCCGTACTCCTCGTGAAGTACTTGATGCAGAAATTAATCGCATTATTGAATTGGGCGTTAAAACAAGGATGAATTGCCGCGTAGGTAAAGACATCACCCTGGAACAGATACGCAAGGATTTTGATGCAGTATTCCTGGGCATGGGCGCCCAAGCGGGTAGAGCCCTGCCTCTGGCCGATGCGGATGCACCCAACGTCGTGACAGCGACTTCATTCCTCGACGCTTTCAACCAGGGCCGTCTGCAGCACGTTGGTAAACGGGTAGTTGTAGTCGGCGGTGGCGATACGTCCATCGACGTGGCAACAGTTGCCAGACGTCTTGGCCACATCACCACCGCGACGCCTACGGATATGGAGAAAGCTATTGCCGGCCATATAGCTCAGGATGTTGCGTCAATTTCAGCCAAACAGGGCGCAGAAGTTACGCTGATTTCAATCTTCGCGATTGATAAAATGGCTGCGAACAAACATGAAATTGAACAGGCTCTGGCCGAGGGTATTTCAATTCAGGGCAGCCTGATGCCAGTTGGTGTCGTTAAGTCAAATGGTCGTGCAACGGCTCTGCGCGTAGCTAAGTGTGAAGCTAAAATCGCCGGCGGCAAGCTCGAAGTCAACAAGATTGAAGGTACAGAATTTGATATTGAAGCCGACCTGATCGTCTCAGCTATTGGACAAGCTGTAGACTTCACCGGTCTTGAGGAATTTGACAATGGCAAAGGTGCAATTACAACCGACAGAAATTATCAGATTCCTGGAAAACCCGGTGTATTTGCCGGCGGCGATGTCATTAAGCCTCACTTGCTGACCACCGCTATCGGCCACGGCTCCATTGCAGCCGATGGCATTGATCAATTCCTCGCCGGACAAGAACTGGGCAAGCGTCCTAAAATCGATGCTCACCAATTTGACCTGATGAGAAAAATTGTAGAAGCGGGCCTGCCTCTTACAGAAGATCATCATCCGATGCGCGGAACAGATCATTCGACTGCGGCAGTGCACAACTTTGACAATCGCTCGGATCGCTACATCATTCCACATGAGGAGTTATTCCTTGGCCATTTCGCATTTACACCACGCAATCTGCGCCACATTATTACCCTGGACAAACAGACAGCTTTAGGCAACTTTGAAGAACGTATTGAAGCACTTTCGGATAAAGAAGCGGTCGATGAAGGCAAGCGTTGCATGAGCTGCGGCATGTGCTTCGAGTGCGATAACTGTGTAGTGTACTGCCCACAAACTGCAGTTTTCCGCGTACCTAAAGCCAAGTCAACATTGGGCCGTTATGTTGATACCGACTACAACAAGTGTATCGGTTGCCACATCTGCGCAGACGTCTGTCCGACTGGTTATATTCAAATGGGCTTGGGTGAGTAATGAAAATGTGGATTCGACTCACTGCGATTTTCTTCTCGGTTTTGATCGCCTCCGCGGTATACGCTGCGGATAAACCACAAATTCCACATCTTGATATTGGCAAGGGCGGGCAGTGCGTCGAGGATCCACAATTGATGCGAAAAATCCACATGAACCTTCTCAAACACCAGCGGGATGAGACGATGCATAAGGGTATACGCGGGCAAAAATATAGTCTGGCTGAGTGCGTAGACTGTCATGCCAGCAAGACGACAAACAGCGTGCTGGGAAATAACGAAGCCTTCTGTCAGGGATGTCACGTTTATGCCGCAGTAAAACTCGACTGTTTCGAATGCCATACCAGCAAGAGAAAAGTCACGGCGGAGGCAAGCAAATGAACCAAGCCAATATTGACACCAATCCTAATCTTGATGCCAAGACCAATCTTGACCGCAGAGATTTTCTGACCAAGTCTTCCGTTGGCCTTGCGGGTTTGGCAATTGCTCCCGGCATGCTGCTGTTTGATCTGGCTCACGGACGTGCGCAAGACGAAGCCGTCAGCAATAAAGTGCGCTGGGGAATGCTGATAGACAACAACCAATGTGAATCCGGATGCAACGATTGTGTAACCGCATGCAATACTGAGAATGGTCTGTCAGGTGGTACCAAGCCAACCGACTCGCAATGGATACGCAAGGTTCAGTTAAAAGATACGCATAGCGGTCATATCTCCTCATTGCCGATGATGTGCCAGCACTGTGATGAGCCACCCTGTGTTGACGTTTGCCCTACACAGGCTTCGTTCAAGCGCGCAGATGGCATTGTGCTGGTTGATAAACACATCTGCATCGGTTGCCGCTATTGCGTGATGGCCTGTCCATACCAGGCGAGATCGTTCGTGCATGAAGTTCTGACTGATCAGAAGACTGAGGTGCCACGCGGCAAAGGTACGGTGGAAAGCTGCACTTTATGCGTCCACCGCATCGACAAAGGTGAAACGACAGCCTGTGCTGAAGCCTGTACTAAAGCTGGCCATAATGCAATCTTGTTTGGCGATCTCAACGATCCCGAAAGCGCCATTGCAAAACGAATTCGCTCTGTAGCATCTACCCAGATCAGAGCTGATCTCGGTCTGAATACAGGCATACGCTACGAAGGAATATAAATCACATGTCATCCACTTCCTTTTCACGCAACGAATCACGCTATTTCTACGCCTTGGCTGCATTGGGTTTATTTATTGTGTTTCTTGGTTATCTGGGCATGCACACTATGGAAGAACATGGCCATATTGTGAGCGGGATGAATAACCAGATTGTCTGGGGCTTGCCCCATGTCTTTGCAATTTTCATGATTGTTGCCGCATCCGGTGTGCTCAACATCGGTTCTATCGGCACTGTATTCGGGCAGGCTCCGTATAAGATCAGAACGCCGCTGGCGGGTGTCATCGCAATCGGACTGTTATCGGGCGGCTTGGCAGTATTGATGCTGGATTTGGGGCGGCCTGATCGCATTATCATCGCGGCAACCTACTTCAATCCAACCTCGGTGTTTGCGTGGAACATTTTCCTGTACAGCGGATTCTTCACACTGGCCGTACTCTATCTGTGGACCTCCATGGAAAAGCGTATGTATGCGTGGTCCAAGCCTGTTGGTTTTGCGATGTTTACATGGCGCGTTATCCTCACATCCGGTACCGGTCTGATCTTTGCTTTCCTGGTTGTACGCCAGGCTTATGCGTCTGCATTGTTGCCGCCCATGTTCATAGTGCTTTCTTTTGCGTGGGGATTGGCCGTATTCCTTCTCGTTCAGTCAGCTATGTTTGCGTGGCACGACAAAACAATCGATCCCGCTATCCTGAAGCGCATGAAAAATCTGTTAGGCATATTTGTGATTAGCTCGCTGTACCTGGTTGCTGCCTATCATATGACTAACCTCTACTTTGCCAAGCAAACTGGTTTTGAGCTTTTTATCCTGCGCGATGGTGGTATCTATCCCATGCTGTTCTGGGGCGGCTATGTCCTCATTGGCAGTCTTCTGCCATTGGCTCTGGTCTACACGCCAGGACTGGGAGGCGCCAAATCAACCGTAGCCGCATCGTCACTTGTGGTGATTGGCAGCTTTGCCCTGCTCTATGTTTTCATTATCGGTGGACAGGCATATCCATTATCCATTTTCCCCGGATACGAAGTAAGCAGCAGCTTTGGGGATGGACAGATCGGCAAGTATATTCCCTCCCTGCCTGAAGTATTACTGGGTTCCGGCGGCCTGGCTATCGCTTACCTGATCACCCTGGTCGGCACCAGAATTTTCAATACGATGCCTGATGACGCTAGCGCAGTAGCGGCAAAGAACGACCATTAACACCATGAACAGGGTGCTAATTTCTGCCGCCCACAAATCTTCTGGAAAAACCACAGTCAGCATAGGTCTATGTGCCGCGCTCAGGAAGCGCGGTCATCTGGTGCAGCCATTTAAAAAAGGCCCTGACTACATCGACCCAATGTGGCTGTCACAGGCCAGCGGGCGGCCCTGCCTCAACCTGGATCTGTATCTGATGAGTCGCGACGAGGTGGTGAGCACGTTCGTCAACAACAGCTCTGAATTCAATCTGGTCGAAGGCAACAAGGGACTTTACGATGGCCTGGCACTCGATGGCAGCAACAGCAATGCCGCACTGGCCA
>Ga0316631_10000033_pt1 | contig 20278 bp, 43 predicted proteins | sample OWC_May_M1_C1_D3_FD_207672 | JGI IMG/M metagenome (GOLD analysis project Ga0316631, IMG submission 207672) | Wetland soil microbial communities from Old Woman Creek delta, Ohio, United States - OWC_May_M1_C1_D3_A | ecosystem: Environmental > Terrestrial > Soil > Wetlands | place: USA: Ohio... | reverse complement strand
CGGCCGCTTCGCGGCTATTCTGTGCCTTCGGCACCTATGCCCCCTATCGGGGGCCGTGTCCCCCTTCGGGGGCAGATGTCCGTTGTCACAACCTGTAACATTGGTTGTCTTGTATGTTGCTGTTGCCTGTTGTCTTTGCACGCTTCCAACCAGGGCTTATAGTATTTTGTCTATGTTGGGTCTCACACAACTAACTACACTACGCTACATAGACCTATGTCTCAACGTTCCTACATTCATGGACAGCAATATCCATAACGACGTCTGCCAATGTCTCATGGGAGGGGTCAAACAGGTGGAGGTGTCCACACTGGTGCCGCAACGTGTCCTCATCCCAGAATGTCCAACCAGACATGACACTGACCAACACATAGAAGTATCCAAATGGGCTGTCTTCAGAGCCGAGGAATATCCGGTTACCTCGACCGTCGGACTGCAAGTGTCCACACCTTTCTGAACCCGGAGCGGTCATCCTCGCCGCAGACTTCTGGGAATCGGGCTAGACCGCTTGGCCAGTCTGTGGGACACCCTACATACCAGGACAGGGGAACGTTGCAGTCCGATCCCATACAATTTCCATTCATGATGAGTGATGCCCTTGCCGACACCCACCCCGGTTCAGCGTCCGGCATGATTATCAGCGTTACCCGATACAATCCGGCAGCCGATCCGTACATCGGCTGCAACGTGCTTGTGTGCTCCCATCCAGGAATGAGATCTTCGTGGATACCGCCGGATGCCCACAGCTGGGCATCCTGGTATCCGTCCCATCCGCTCCGGCCTGTGCAGTACAGACTCAACGCTACGCTCATCTGTGCTTCCTTTCATGATGGCGGTACCGGATGACCGGTACCGCCATCGTTCCTGTCAGGCTTCCGGCGACTCCGGCGACTCCGTTTTTACGTCTTCATTCTGCAATAGGTGAATGGCCACGTTGCCGACGTAGACAGCCGCTGTCAGTTGAGAGACTGTCAGCATGTCGGAGCGGATTTCGTATGTCGCTTCCTCCAATCGGAGGATAACGCCGGACATGAATCGTTCCGCTCCGAGAAGCTGTGTTAGTGCTTCTGATGCGATCCGGTATTTGTCGACCAGGTCTCGCGTCGGAGTCTGCTCGCCGGTGACGATTACCAGTAGAGCGCTCATCATGCTGTTACTGACTTCGGCAACACGGAGGTACGCGGTCGCGTATCTCCCTGTGAGCCGCTGTGCTTGGTTGTTTATTTCTCTTGCGGTTTCGAGGTTCTCTGCACTCGGCAGAGATGATGCATAGGTCTTGTTGTCTGATGAGCTTTCCATCAGATCACGCATGTACGCCACACACTCATCAGCGAATTTCTTCGCCAAAGCGAATGACGGAATCTGGATAGTCTCATCATCGAGACTACTGACCGGAGGTGCTTCCGGTAGGGGGGAGAATTCCATATCTGTGACTCTACTAGTAGCCTTTCCAGCCCTATCTGTGGGTCCTGGTAGGCTCTGTCCGAACCGATCGCCCGTAGCCGGGCGGGGGGCGTTTCCCGTGTCGCTGCGGGCAGCTCCTCGGCCTGGTCGTGTAGGGCACGGCCGTACCTGAGGACAGCGGGTACGGGCGGGCGAGCGGGCAGCGACATGGGCGGGTACCCGGACAAGGGGGTACCCGCCCGATCCATGCAGCGGGTAGTGTCTGCGATGCGGGTACCCACCCGCTCATCTGATCGTCGGTGCTCTTGCGGGCACCCGCTCACTAGGTAGCCAGGATCTGCCGGTCGGGGCCATCCTGAGACCGATGCGTGGGCGCCGATACGGCGGGCAGAAACTCGCCGACGGGCGAGTGAGCGGGCGGGTACCCGCAATCGTGTGAGCGGTCAGGCTGCGCGTCTCTCCCTCGCCACGTCCCACTCCCCTGAGGGCGGTACCAGGACGGGTAATGCTCCCGTCATCCTGCCTGCCCGCTCACCCATGAGCGGGTACCCGCTACGACAGTACCCGCGTACCCGCTCATGGGTGAGCGGGTACGCGGGTACGCGGGTAGTTGGACAGGGCAGGCGAGCGGGTACCTCGCTACCAGGTCTCGCCTGTCCCCGGTACTCACGGTTGCTCCGACGGGTAGGACCGATGCCATACGGGTACCCGTGCTGGGTCCGACTGCTCCTTGGCTGGAGTGCTGCGGGAAGCGCCGGTGAGCCGCTGATGATCCTACGCGTTGCCCGGACAGACAGGATCGATGCCCGGTTCGTACACCTGTTCGCAGATGTAACAACCGGGACCCTCGATCGTCATGAGGTTTTCAGTGTCCATAGAAATTCTTGGCTGATCTGGAGTGCTGACGTGGAACACTGATGCGATTATCCAAAAATGCTGTTGCCGATGTTCTGCTATGGCCAGTAGCCGATCGAACTGTTCTTGCTTTCTCCTGTTCTGGTCTGGCTCTACTGGGATTTTGATGCCGGTTGAGTGGACGACTCTTCTTGTTTCTGTGTGTCGTTTCTTCTTTGGCATGACTTACTCTTCGTGGTCGTCCGGGTCGGCTCCGCACCAGCAACAGAGATCTGTCCCCTGGTTGTATATCGGGCAGTGGAGACATTCGGTTTCGCTGTCCTCTGGTTCTTCTGTCATTTCTAGTCCTCCCAATCGGCGCTGCACCAGCAGCAAATTCCTCCTTGGTGCCACGACAGGCAGTGCTCACATTCGGTTTCGTTTTCAGACGGGTTGTCGCCGTGTTCGACCTCAATCACTCTGCTTTTCTCCGATCGGGGGGAGTGTGGCGATGATGTCGCCCTGTCTCTTAACCATATCCAATAACGTGGATGTGTTGCCGTTGGTCTGCTCTCTTACAGCGCTGATGTTGCTGTGGAGTATCGATCCTACTACCGGTATGACGATTGTGATGATGGCGGTTAGAACGGTTGTCACGTCTACCTTAAGGATTGAGAGCGTGACAACGGCTCCTAGGGATGCCAGGATGACGACGACGGTGGCCCAGATCTGATGTGCGGTCAGATCTGAGCCACCGGTTTTGCTGGTGCTGTTCATGCCGCTATCTTAGCGGCCGTTATCCCATCCGTCCGCGTGTGTCGGGCGGAGAATGTTTGCGATGGAGAACCCTCCGGGGTTCTCTGTGACGAGAATCGGGTTGTCCGGACTTACCCGGGGGCTGTATGGGGGGATGTCTCCGATTTGCTGCTGGAGTCCGAACACGACTCGGCGGAGTGTGTGACAATCGGTCGCTGCTATCTCTCGGAGCATTCTATACATCAGTATTATTCCTTTCCTGGTTTCCCTTACCGTCCATGATTTTTTTCTTCTGCGTGCATGCCCAGCATGCTTGCTGGCTGCTGATCCATGCCGATTGTGTGGCAAGAGCAGTATGCGCTTCCTTTAGCTTTTCCCGCATTTCTGCGAGAACGCATGTCGACCGGTTGAGCCGGTCGATTAGCTCTTTTTGACGCTCGGTCTGCATCTGCATCATCTTGCTGTCAGCGGCGAGTGAAGCCGTGAGCTTACGGACCAGTGATCCAAGCTTCATCGCTGCCAGTAGTGCCAACCATGCTCCGAACAGCGCGAGGGCAAGAGGTGCGGTATCGATCTTTCCGGGCTGGACGAATATCCAGAGGAAGACCGATGGACAGACGCACCAGATGATGATGCTGGCAACGAGCTTCAGCAGGAGCTTGAGCGTTGTCATGAGAGAATGTTTCCTCCGTAATCGCTATCTAGATCATATTCTTCTTCGAATTCGTCTCCTAGATCGTCCGTCGTGCTACCACCGCCGCTACTCCCACCGCCGCCACCGCCGCCGCCGCTACCGCCGCTACCGCCGCCGCCACCGCCACTACTGCTTTTACCACCACTACCTCCCCGAGATGCCGCACTCAGTGAGTCCGGTGTGATCCACTTCCGGTAGAATGGATCATTGATTTCACGGAGCATCTGTAGTGCTCCCTCTTCCTTTCCCCCTTGGATATAGGCAGCCCGAATGCGCTGAGCGGCACCAGGATTCATTTTCAGGTTCCGTGCGGTTAGCTCCTGGGAGCCGTTTCGGCGCTTGCCGCGCCGGTTGGGGTATTCGACGACCATTTTGATGTCGCCGTTGTCTACCTTCCGGGCACTGGTTGCCCGGTAGGTGGACTGGATCTTTCCGAGGCCAGCGGCTTTAGGCTTGCTTCCTTTGCGCCAGCCACGCCACGTGGACTCTGCTACGCCAGCGAGTCTCGCCGCGCCACGACCGGATTTGGCGACGTCCTCAACGTGCCGGAGTTGCTCCCGCCAACTGGGCAGGGAAACACCGCCGGGTGTACCGGTGATGAATTTCTCTACCCAGTCTCCGAGGCTGCTCACTGTGTCCTCAAATCATTGATGTCATCTGGCCATTCCGCGTACGGGATGAGCAGGGACAGATCTGATTCCGGCTCTTGGCTTGGCTCCTGCTCCGGTTGTCTGCGGAGACTGGCGATCCACTCAGACAGCGAGCTTCTCGGCGCTTCGCGCCGATGCTTGCCCATTTCTCATTCTCCTTTCAATGGAACGCTTGTGCTGCCATTCTCCGAGCCGCTTGCCGAGTACGATGCAATTCGGTTTTGTGGCTTCGCCATCCTGAATCGTGGACGGTACCCAAATTGTGTCATCGTCTATCTTGTAAACGATGCGCCCTTCCTGGACGATACGGTCAGCCATGCGCCAGATCTTGGCGCGCTTGCCTGCCGTCTGTGCGTGGTGGTGGTCCGGGCGGAATACCCACGGCGACGCTTCCAACGAATTGAGGCGCCCGTGGGATTCGGCGTAGGCGAGTTTTGCTGCCTCGCCCAATCTATCAATGCAGCGGCCATTGAGAGTGTCCATGCAGATGGCATCGAGTTTCTCGGCCCAGTTCCTGTACAGTCTCCGGGCTGGTCCGGTCCAGGATGCCTGAATGCGGAATGCTGGTAGACGTCCTTCCTCCGCCAGCTGCCAGAGCAGCTGAACGGTGGGAGTGGTCAGCCATTTGAGTTTCCAGGTTCCGGGGCCGGCCGGGTGTGGTAGCCGCGAGTCGTTCCACGCGGGAACCTCGACCAACCACCAGCCGGCGAGCTTGGGATCGAAGTTACGGGTCTCACTGTAGGTGAGTGGTCCGGGGGATACCTCGGTCGTGTTGGCCGCTCCGAGGCCCGCACGGCGGGCATCGTATGAGTGCATCCATCGCCCGAGATCTCCGGCCGGTCGGGGACCGGTCCAGTCGGCCAGAGACCATACCGATTCGAAAGCTCCCCCGATCCACTGAGTGGAGCTTTCTGCCGGTCCTGGTACATCTGGGAGCCACCAAGCAGAGCGCATCTGCCGCTGAACGGTCCGGCGAAGCATCGCCAGTCCCGCGGCTCCGGGGGCACCACGCCACGCGGAGCCGGTGCGGGTGTGCCACTCATTAAAGAGCCGTACCGTGTCCCCGGGGTACGGGAGCGCCAACGGGCACTGTGAATAGTTGAGCCATCCGACGGTGCTCATATGGACGGTGGGGCGGCCTTTATGGGTAAAGGTACTCCACCCATAGAAGCCGTTGGATTCCCATCCGTGGGAGTCACGGTAGGTGGACACAGTATCCGTCGGCTCTGCCGGTGTACCCGTAATGATGTGCTCTGGCAGCTTGAGTGCCCGAGCAGCAGCAGAGGACAGAATGACGACGCCTTCTTTGTCGAATCGATTAGCGATTCGATCAAGAAAGTTGTGCAATCCTGTTGTCAGCGCATCATCGGGTGTCTTCGCGGTTATGTCAGCGTAGAGAGTTTTCTCTACGTCGACGTAGAACGCTCTAACCATTCTTCCGTCTCCTTCCTGCCTTTTGTGGCCGGTAGGTCTCAACGAATCGCATCGCGGCGATATAAGTGATGTATATCTCTCTGGTGTCCTGCCTCGGGTAATAGCGGGAGTACTGGAGTCTGCCGTATCTGGCGGCCCACCGGATGGAGCCGTAGGTGATGGTTATTCCTTTCTCTTCTAGTGCGCTGACAATCTGGCTGATGCGGACGACAGGTCTACCGTCGATCGTGAGGTGATGCACCGGTCAACCCTATCCTGATTGATGTCCGATTGATGTCCTACGAACGGGTGATTGATGACGCACCGATTGGTGGTACGTTGACAGCTTCCCCCTATGGAAGGAGCCGTTTTGGCTGGTCACGACGGCATTTGGCAGGATGACATGGACAGGGCGATCGACCGCATTAGCCCGGTGCCGGCAGCGTGGGCACGGGTCATCGAGCCTTTCGACCAGATGATAGGCACACTCGATGCTGTTGAAGAGCACTTGACCAGGGTTGTTGTCAAGTGCCTCGCTCTGGCTTCACTCGATCAGATTTCCATTGAAGTCAATGCCTTGGGAGGTGACTTCAGGCTCGGTCCGGATGGATTCATGGCGTGGAATTCGAAAGTTTCGGATCACCGATTCGCTGAGATCATGCTTAAATCGTGCCTAGATTTGGTATCGCACTATGCGAGCATTGAATACGCCGCTACCCAGCACACCACGGCCATCGTCTCAGAAATGGATCGCCATTACTGGGTATGCTCGTGTGGTGACCGGTCGGAGATGGGATTCCCAGAGTCCCATATCGCCGACAGTGAGGGACTGCGGCATATCCTGCTGGCAGCGCAGGAAATCAGGATGACCCATGAGTGATGAGACGATCCAACCACTGACCGACATTCGGTACATGGTCCCGCTAGGCGACTATCTCCAGGCTCTCGCACCGCACGGAGCGGTTACCATCATGGCCGCAAGCCTTCTCGTTGCCGAAGCGCCGAGGATAGAGTTTGACCCGATCAGCGGGAAGCTCTCGCGTATGGCTATCCGACGGATCAACAAAAAGCTCGGTCTGATATAGCCCATAGGCCAGCGGGACCCGACATCATCTGAGGACTGATGTCGGGTCCCGCTGCATTCCCCCCCGGGAGGTCGTCGGGGGGGACGTCACACGAGCGGCTACGAGCGGGCCGCCACGTCATAGCTTGTGGTCATCCACCCCACGGTCACGATCGCGGCGAGGATCGGCCACGCCGACCGGGACATAGCCCCTACGCCGATGCCGAAGGTGATGCCGAGTGCGGCAGCGTGGGTGAGGCTCCGGCGGGTCGCCTGGACGGTAGGGGGGTCGCCGGGGGCCAGCCGTACGGTGTGGTGGTCCGGCATCATCTGGTTGTAGACCGCCAGGATCAGCGCGACGGTGGCGACGGACAGCCCGACCTCGCGGCTCGCCTTATCGACGATGATCATGCCGATGGCTCCACAATCCACCATGCAACAGTCGAGTTGATCAGCGGCTGAGCCCGGATTGTAAAGCTCGTTCCTGGGACCCTTGCCATGACCCATACGTCGCCGCTGGCCACTCCCGGCTCGTCCTGTACCGACATGAAAATGCGGCTGTTAGCCGTGACCTTAGTCGTGAGGACATCGACCCCAGTATTACCGGCGAGCACTGCGGTCCCCATTGTTGCATTGGCGCCCTCTTTGATGCTTACTCCGGTGCCAACGGTTTTCAGGGAAAAGCTATCGTCCGTCGCCAGAGTGTCAGCAGCTGACCGGTAAATATTTGTGTCACGAGGATTTGCCCCGTCACCGAATGTTATTGTCCCGGTAGCGGATACCGCGTAGTAGGGTACTACTCCGCCACCTACGATCAGACCCGCTGAAGCGAAGAATGTGTCATCGGTGAATAGGGTATCAGCGGCTAGCCGATACAGGGTCGTGTCTGTTGCAGCTGCTCCGCTCCCCCATTCCATTTTCCCATCGGCATTGATAATGAGCCGGCTATAGCCGTCCGTGGGAAGCTTGATTGTGATTACGTCGCTACCGGTCGCCGATCCGGCGAGCGTGAGAGCGATGTTTTCAGTGGATACCGGGCCGGCGAGTACACCGGCCCGGATCGTCCCGGGAATTTTGATGTTGCCGGACGCGTCCCATTCTCCGAGGTCTGTACCCGGGTTGGTCTGGGACCGGACGGAAAACGGTGACGGCATTGATGCTCCTAGGATGCTACCTGGTAGTTGACCACGTACGATTTCGCCGTCGTCAGCGCCGTACCAACCAGGATATCGAACCCTGCGACCGTGACGAGATTCGCCGATGCGACGATCGCCGCCGTCGTGTCAGTCTCATTGGCGATGGTCACGAGAACGGACGTCGGAAGCTTGGCGTATGGCTTGGCGAAACGCACCAGAACGACCTGTCCGGCGGCCTGGGCGCCACCACCGGTCACCGGGTTCAGCATGAACCGGCCACGGGTGTCATCGCAGGTCACACCCGTAACGAATGTGACCGTGGGAGCCGCTCCCGCGGACGCGGTCGGGCTGATCGTCCCCACCGCCGACGTACCGACGGCTCCAGCGGTCAGCGCCGTACCATGCTCCGGCTCGACGTGGCCGACGTAATCCTTGTACATGTGTCCCATGGGACTTTCCCCCTTATGTCGGTACCCAGAATCGGTCACCCGGCTGGATCAAGCGCTCATTGTTTTTGCGCTTCTCGCGGAGTGACGCGTTCTGTGGCGCGTTCCAGATGATGTTCCAGTATTTCCCATCGCCGTAGACCATTTTGGCTATTCCCCAAAGGGTCGACGGTGTTCCCTCTTTCTGTCCGGCAGCCCATTTGACAACGGTCACCCACCGGCCAGCCGGTTCTGTCGGTGTCGGCGTTGTCGGTGTCGGCGTTGTCGGTGTCGGCGTCGGCGTTGTCGGCGTCGGCGTTGTCGGTGGCTTGCTCGGTAGCCGGGTTCTACCGGCTACCGTCGTATTCTGTGTGACCAGCGTCGTGTCCGCATCGACGAATGTGTACATCGGCCGGAGGTCGTCCGGTACGGTCGCGGTACTTACTGCCGTTTCTTCCTCTGTCTTACTGGCAGATTTGTTTTTCTGCCACGTGGATACCGCCAGCAGAGCACCAACGGTAAGGGCCATCCATGCCCATACGGGCATCGGGCCGACTTTTTTCGTGTAGAACGAGCCACCACCGGTGTCATCATCAGCCACTAGAACTCTCCGATCAGAGAGTCAACGTCACTGGCGAGACTGGCAGGCAGACCCCGGAATCGCAATGACGCTGAGAAGCCGATGGGACTTGTGTTGGTGCCGGAGCATGCCGGAGCCGGCAGCAACCCGAGTTGAATGGGTGGTTGGGTTTCCTTCGCTGCTGTCCAATCGGTGTCGTCGTCATTATTGACGTAGCTGTGCCACGCCAGAAAGGCGACTCCGAGAAAGGCGACACCGGCGACCCATCCCCACGGTGGGACCTTTTCCAGGGTGGCCATATCAGGCTCCCTGCATCCTGGTTGTCTGACTGTAGGACTGGCCTGAGTAGGTGACCTGGGTCAGGCGATCCTGACGTCCGGGCCGCATCGTCGCGGTACCCGCCTCATAGCGCTGGACGTTGCCCAGCTGCGACCGGTGGGTGCGGGAGTGCAGCCCGACGGTCGGGTCATACGGGTTGGGGATGTACCTAGTGTTGGAGGTGCCGGCCATCACGCGGAAGCTGACCACCCGTGAGTGCATCTCCGGCCGGGACGGGCCGCACGCTGACCAGTCCACGAGGGAGTCACCGACCCCGTGTTTGACGTCGGTGGGCCAGAAATTCGAGTTGTCGCGCCGGATCAGCGCGTCATTGGCGTATCGCGGGTCCCGCACGTCCTGGTCCTGGACGCCGGGAGCCGCCCACGGCGACCGGGGGAGCTGCCGGACCGCCCCGCCCGCACTTGTGTTGTGCCGTGGGGTACTCCGGTCACGGGGGAGCGGGCTCCCCCGACCACGGGCATCTTGGATGGGGATACTCACCAGGTCCCCCCACCGGTCGCCGCCTTCAGCAAGTTGGTGAGTCCGCCGGTCACGGAATCCACGAAAGCGGGTCCCTGCGACTTGGGCCGGACGAGCACGAAAATCCCGGCCACGAAAATGATGGCGATGACAACTTCGCCGATTTTATCGAACATGCCTATTCTCCCGGTTCTTTGGTGGCCGCTGTCACGATCGATGCGAGTGCATCGGTGATGACCTTCACTGCCTCCGCTGCTTTGCTTTGTGGCCGGACGAGCACGAATATCACTGTCACGAAGAAAACAGCTGCGATGATGTCAAAGGTCATAGTTGCTGCCACCTCGGGACGATGTTCCATCGGCCCTCGCTACCTGATGCGAGTCCGCCGCCGATCGGTGATTCCTCTACTTCCGCCTCTGGACTGTCCGGGCCGATTGATTCGTCACTGGTTTTCGCAGCACCCATGATTGTCACGAGCTTTCCGAACACGCTTTTCTGATCGACGAGTATCGCCAGCGTGACGAGCAGCCCGAAGGCTCCGGCGGCTTTTCCGGCTTTCGGCCCGATCGAGGAAACCAACCCGAGAATCATGAATGTTGCGAGAACCGCCGAGCCGCGTTTCATAAAGTCTTTCCCGGATACGGTTTTCGCAATCGGCCCGAGTGCTACGACAAGTAGGCATACGAGAAGTTCAGCTATGAGTACCCGTTGGGTGCTGGTTCGCTTTTTCTTCCCTAGGACTTTCTTGGCGCCTTTCCTGGCCTGCCCGAGAGAGCCTGACAGGTCCAGGCCGCCGCTGGCCGCCGCGCCGCCGCCGGCCGCGCCTTTCCCCGCCCCCCGTGCGCCAGCAGCTGCCGCGCCGCGGCCGCCAGCAGCAGCAGCGGCACCCGCGACCGGCGCTGTCATGGCCTACCCCTTACCCACGGCATCAGTGATCTGTGTCCAGACCTGCCACGGGGTTTTGGCCTCGGTCCCGTGTGTGGCCACCCATAGCAGGGCCGCGCCGAGCCAGAGAGACACGATTCCCAGTGGCAGTCCCATTAGCTGGCCGCGCCCTTGGTGAAGTATCCGATGATGCGCTGAGGTGGGAAGACCAGGGCGATAGCCCACCCGATGAGTAGCATTCCCACCATTTTCTTGTTCACGTGATTCTCCCTACGCGATTTTGCGGAACACGTACCGGATGGCTGCGAATGCGAAAATCTCCACGACCAGGATCACGAGGAGATTCGCAACAGTCGGCGACCAGCCTTTCGTCTGTCCGACTCCGCCGCTTGCTGTGGTCACTGTCGCCCCCTTTGCACCAGGACCGGCGTTAATCGCGCCGGTCGCCCGTACGGTGCGATTCATCAGATGCTCTCAAGCTCGGCTGGCACGTTCCCGACGGGAATAACTTCGTCGAGGATGATTTCGACGGTTCCTGGGACGTTGACGGCCGCCGCCGACGTCGCGGATTCCCACGCGATATAGGTCGCGTTGGTGGTCCCGAGCCACGCTGATCCGACGAGCCGACCTGGCTGGAAGAATCGTGGGAACACGTACACGCCGGCTGGCCGGATGGACGTCCCGTTCTGTAGCTGCTCGTAGTGGTCATTCATCTGGTTGAATACCTCGGTCGGGGCGAACACGCCGAGGTTTCGATTGTCCAGGTACCACCGGATCGGATCCGAGAGGTAGTCCTGGCGCGCGTTGTTGCTGTCCCGCACGACGAGGATCGCGCACCGGATTTCGTTGCCGGTGAGCGACAATTGGAACTGGTTGTCCGACGAAGCGGCGTTGAGGGCCAGGATCTGATGCCGGCGCAGGGTCTGCAAGTTCAGGCCCGGGGGCAGCTTCTCGGGCACGTTGCCGTGCAGATCGGAGCTGTCCGGCTGCGCCCAGATCTCCGCGTACTTCGTGACGCTGACGGTCGGCGCGGTCGTTCCGCCGGTAATGCAGTTGGCCCACGTGTTGAGCGTGTACCGAACCCGGAATTGCGACCGAGCGTCCGTGTTCGCCAGGACACCGGCGGTCATCCGCAATTCGGGTTTGATGAACAGGGAGAATGAGGGATTGATGCCGGCCGCGTAGTCGTATCGGCGTGCCGGGTCACCATCCCACGGCCGTGTGAAGCGCGCCGACAGGTAATCCGCGTAGCCACCCATCGGTTTCTTGATCTCTGATCCATCCACGTTTTCCAGAACCGTTGTCTGGAAAAGGTTCCAGGGATTGTCGGCGGTGGCGACTCCGCCGACACCACCGGTGGACCGGACTTCCAGCCGGACGCCACGGAGGAAACCGCCGGGCTGCACGTTGTACTGGAATTCCTGAGTCGTCGCGACGAGCGTAAACGCATCGACGGTTCCGAACTTCTGCGCATAGAGGTTCGTTGCGTAGAAGAACGGCAACGAACCGCCGCCGGCTGTTGCAGCAGCAGCACCGGCGCCACCGGCCGGGTAGCTACCGGTGCCCGAGTTGAGGACTGGCATGTGTGTACCCCCCCCTTCAGTACTGGAAACTCATGGCACGGCCGAGGTTGGCCGTGGAAGTGTTGGCCGATGCCATCATGTGCATACTGATCAGACGCCACGCCGTACCGACGATCAGCACAGCAAGAAACGTGTTCAGCGCGACGGCCGCATTGAAGCCAGTGGGCATAGTTCACCCCTTTACCCTGGTCAGTGGGTTGTAGATGACGCGATGCTACACCGTCCGATGGCCTTTCCGCTGCGTTTCCTGCGAGCTCTCAATTCCCTTTAAAGTTCCTTCTGGAATATGCGAGATATACGATTCACCGGTGAGTGAGTGCAGTATCAGAAACTCTCGTTTTAATGGGTCGAGAGTGTTTAGTACCTCGATATAGTGCTTACGATCGCCTAAAATTTCGGCGATTCTCTTAGCATCGTCGGCGTCCTTGGGCCGGAAGCACACAGTCCATGACGATTCGGAGTGCACATAGCGGCTGACACGTGCCCCACGCTGCGTATTGAACACATTGGTGATGCCCAGTCCAGCACCCTCGCGCTGATACATCGTCACGTAGTCCGAGAGCTTCAGAATGTGCTCGATGTACGCAACTTCATCCCACACGAGAATCGTATTGGACTCTTTCACGAACAATGCTTCCAGGAGTTCCTTGACTTTCGTGTGCTGCTTCGCCAGACCAGCATCATCGAGACTGGGCCGGCGTGCCCAGTAGATGATCTGGCGGTACTTTTTTCCTTCCGGCGGAGGCCAGGACGTCACGATCGGCCAGCCCATAGCGACGATCGTCGCGTCCGCGGGTTTCGTGGCGAGCACGACGATATGGGATTGCCTCGCTTGCGCCCGCATCTGCAAAATGACTGCCTGGAAATAGGTTTTTCCGGAGCGGGTCGGGCCGAGAATCTCCATATGCTCCGGCTGGAATCGGCCTCGGGGGAATCCCCACGCTGCGACCAGTTCCGGCCCCAGCTCTTCCCAGTCAATCCGCTCCGGCCACCTGGTGGCGCCGACGTCCCTAGGGTCAGGCTGCCGCTCCGCCGGGGCGGTACGGCTGGAACTGGTCGAAGGGTTCGTCATTGGGCTGCTCCTGGTTCTTGAAGTGGTTGGCGTAGATCGCGGTGACGACCGGCTTGAGTGCGGTCGTGAGCACTCCGGCTTGCAGGAGCAGAGACATAACGTCTGACTCATCCATTTTTGCCAGCAATCGCGGATAACGCTTCAGAATGCCGGCAATAGCCTTTCCTAGGGCTTTTGACTGCTCCTCCAGCACCGGTGAGCAGCAGTGATCGCCCGCGAAATCCCAAAGCGCGGCGATCATCTCCACCGCTCCCGCGAGATCGTTGGCGACCCGCCGGACTACGACCGCGCCCGCTTCCTCCCGGGTCGCCCGGACGGCCTTTCCCCTGCTCTTGCGGGTTGGAGTGGGGTCCGGGAGGTATTCAATACTCCCTAAAGTTTCCTCGTTATCTTTCTCGTCAATTTCTTCGTCAATTTCTCCATCAATTTTTTCGACTAATCTAATGCCGCTCATGATTGCCACGAAAGACTCCTCAACAGAATTCCGATGTCCTATGATCATGGCATGGGACGACGATTCTCGGAGGAAGAGCGGTCATTTCTTGACTCGCTGATCGCAGATGATGACTCAGAGGACGAGGACGAGGAGACAGAGGACGAGGAGACAGAGGACGACGACGAGGAAGACGTTATCGAGATCCACGGCAAGCGGTACCGGGCAGAGCGGGAGGAGAAGGCCGCACCGACGAAGCGGGCACCAGCCAAGAAGGCCGCACCAGCGAAGCGGCTACCGGCCAAGAAGGCCGCACCAGCGAAGCGGCTACCGACCAGGAAACCACCGGCGGAAGACCCACCACCGGCAGCGAAGAAACGACGCTTTCTCTCCTAGGAGATAGTTATGGTGACCTATGCCGAGCTGATCAACTACGGTATGACACTCCGGGGTAAGCCGTACGTTTTCGGCGCGGCTGGTCCCAATTCTTTCGACTGCTCCGGCCTGATGCAGTACATCTATAAGCATTTTGGAATTTCAATTCCTAGGGTCACGTTTGACCAGGTCAGGGCCGGTACAGCCGTCAAGGCCGGCGAAGAAAAACCCGGTGACCTGATCTTCTCATCCTGGGACGGCACACCACATTCCCACGTAGGAATGTATCTCGGGAATGACAAAATGCTGGTCGCCCCACAGCCGGGCGACGTGGTGAAAGTACAGACCCTGGACCGCAATTACAAAGGGCATGTCGACGCCGTCCGGCGTATCGGTGGCCTTGAAGGTGGAATCCTCGAAACCGACAAGGGACAGTCTACCCTTGATAAGGCCATAGGGTCACTGAATGACAGCACAGCTCTTAGCGTGGCAAGAAATACCGCAATCGCACTAACAAACTTAGCTGAGTCAGCGGCAAAGATTGGAAAAGTCGCAGACTGGATACTCAGATTGTCCGTTCCTAACGTCGCGGTGAGAGTCGCATCCGGTCTATTCGGATTCGTTCTTGTGATCGTCGGCGTCATCCTGATAGGCAGAGAGGCTACCCGATGAAAGCCAAAATCGCCGCCGGCGCTGAGATTGACACTCTCAACCGCAAGGAGCTCAAAGAAACCCTGTCGGAATTCATGGTGGCGTGGCAAGTTGACGCCGCAAAGGGCGATCGGTACGTAGACATCAGAGACCAGGGCATCATCGACGCCGCCGGAGGACTCACCATCGGCGGAGCCACCGGTGACCAGAGGATGGGACCCCGGGAAGGCTATATCTGGGACGTCCGCAGACTCTGCATATCCGGGCTGGACTACGCCGCCGGTGACGCCGTCTACGTATACCGCAACGAACCGACCCCACTGTCCCTGCTCGGGCGGACCGACCAGGTCACCCGGGGCTTGTTCCTGCTCGACCGACAGTGGGTGCTCTACCCCGGGCATCAGCTGGTGTGCGTCGGGGCGAGCCTCTCAGCCACCGGCTACGTGCAGGTGACCGGAACGGTCCGAGAACTTCCCATCGCTCTCGCGTGGCGCCTGTGAGCGATCTCGGGAGTCGGCGGGCCAGCGGAGCGCTGAGCGCCGATAATAAGGTGCTGGCTGGTGGGTGGGTGGTCGAGTTCAATCCGGCAGTTCTCGGCGTGCCCGGTATCTGCGAGTGCTACCACATCGCTATTCGTGGTCCAAGCGGCTCGTATTTTGAGATCTGGTTAGATGACACGTTCTATAGCATCGCCGCACGCGGAGACAAGAACGACTGGGACCCGAATCAGCCGATGACGATCCGGCCCGGCCAGACAATCTATTTCTATTGGAGTGTCGCAGCCGGGGCAGCTCCCAGGGTAACGATATTCTTGCGTCAGCCTACGACGTAGGGGGGTCACATGGAAATAAAGCTCCAGCGCAGAGAAACCGTCTGGCACCATCGCGGACGGCCAAAGATAGAAATACCTCCGGAGGTTCAGGAGGTCATCGACGCGACCTATAAAACCGGTCGTGTCGGTTCCATCAATATGAACGATCCAGAGTACGACGAGGGAGAAACGGCGGAATTCCTCCGGCTTATCTCGCTCGGCGCGTCCCGAGACCCCGGATGCCGAATGCGCATTCAACGGGATGAGGAAAGGGGTCTCATCCTGTTCGAAAAGGTCGACATCAGGCCACGGCGAAGCCCCGGGAGTCGACATGCCTAAAGTCGAATCACCGGAGCAGATAGACCAGGTGGTGACGGAAGAGTCAGAGGCTCCGGAGCCTCTACTGACAGGGACTTTCGCTCTTTACGCCGACGGTAAGGGTGGATATGTCATCGTCGGCGAGACACCGGTACATGGTGTCGTCCGGAAGCACATTTCACCGTCGCTGATGCGGATGATGAAACCCATTATCGGGCGGTTCGGTGAACTCTGATGGAAAACTGGTGACTCATGGGGTGGAGTAATGAGATACCGAATCCCCTGGTCGTCGGGGGTACCGGCAGTTCAGGACGTATCGAGATCCTGAATGCGTTAGATCAGCTTCTCGGGCTGATCGACGAAACCGGTATCACCGTGTACGGAATCGGTACCGGTAACTACGTGACCCTAGGGGAGAACATCGGAAGGAGCTATATTCATTTCCTTCCGCAGTCTCAGCCGGGGACAACATACGCACCGGGCAAGATCTATACGGATACGTTTTTCGCACCAGATTATGACCCATACCTCTATATAGAGGCTCCCTGCGAGTCCTTCATGGACTTTCCCTATGTCCTCATGCGAGGACAGGGACTCGGGGCCGACACCTCATACATCTACATCTGGGGCGGAAGCTCATTCGAGCTACACGCCGACGATATCGGCATCAATCCAGGGACCGGCCTAGGTTTCTTCCACACAGCACCGGTGACACAAAGGACCGTCACCGGCTCACGCGGTGGCAATGCCGCACTCGCATCACTGCTGACCGCACTGGCCACCTACGGCCTCATCATCAATAACACGACGCCATGAGAACACTCATCAACATCGGAATATTCATTCTAATCGTCGCGATGATCAATGACATGGCGAAAAGCAACCTACATACCGGGCGCGGCTGGTTCTACGGAATGCGAGCATTCTACTTCGGATCGGAATTTCTGGGAACGGCCGGCATGATCTGCGAAACGCGATACTGGCAGGCGGTGAAATGACACATGACACTAGTCCGTGGCGGTGACGGTAACCCGCTCCTCTGCTGTTGGGACGATTGCCAAAACCTCGGCCACGACGAATATAAAGTCGTCGTGAGGAAGAACAAGGAAGACCCCGGACTTCACTACGTGTTCTGTGGTGATTTCCACCGTGAGCTCTACGCTCACTCACAACAGCACTACGGGCACATTCTCTAGGAGGAAACATGATCCGCGTTGACGCGTACGACCAGGAGCACGACCGGCCGGAACTGTCATTCCACGCCGGGAGCTGGGACGAACTGTTCGAGACTTTCCTAGCGACAGAGCCCCGGTACGGGCTCATCGTCATGATCGACGAGACCGCCGAAGGCAATTCCCTCAGCATGAGCGTTCCACGAGCGGACAATGACTACACAGTCACGGTCTACCCGAAAGATTCCTGCCCCTACCGCACGACATTCGGCACTCTCGCGGGTGGACTCGCGTGGCTCAGACCGATTTTCGGGCTTCAGACCATCGTCGCGGTAACGCTCGTTGAGCCCCTGGCCGACGCTGCGGTGACAGTTACTGGTGGGATCCAGGGAGTCGACCAGGGGGACACCATCGTACCCGGAATGGACACCCCACCGGAACGGCTCCAGGTGAGCCGTGGCGACCCGTCATTCGTGGAGCCGGCGCTGTGACCCTCTACCGCGGCTACCAGGGCGCCACCACCATTTCCGGCGGGCCGGCGCCCGGCGCGAAAGCGCTCATGGCCTGGTTCCTCGCCACGTACCCGGCCGGGACCAACCTCGGCATCTACAACCCGAAAGTCATACCAGGGACGCAGATTCTCAGCCTGCACGCCGAAGGTCGGGCGTGCGACCTCGGATGTCCGCGGTCCGCCAGCTGGGCCGCCGCACTCGCGGATTTGCTCCGGATCTGGTCCGCCGAGTTGGGCATTCAGTGCGTCATCCACGACCGGCGCATCTGGTCCGGCGCCTACCCGGACGCCGGATGGCGCCCCTACGCGGGATCCGACCCGCACGACACCCACCTACACGTCGAGCTGACCTGGTACGCGGCTCGATACCTCACAGTTGACCAGATCAGGCGGGTGAATACCCGCCTCTCGCTCGTCGACGAGACCACCGATTGGACGGATGACATCGTGTCTGACCTACCCACGCTCCGGCAGGGAGCCACCGGACACGCCGTACGGATCGTCCAGGGCCTCTTGGACATCTACGGATTCAGCCTGCGGACGGACGGGATTTTCGGGCCGCTCACGCATCAGGCGGTCAGCAGCTACCAGGTCAGCCACCGTGTGGCCAACTCCGTCGTCAACGGAGCCGGGGACGGGATCGTCGGGCCGATGACCTGGCGGAGTCTGCTCGGACTCTGAGTACCAACGGCAACGGCCGGGCGCGGATCACCTCACGCGCCCGGCCGTTGCCACACCCCCCGGTGGTACCCCCGGGGCAATCCTAGGTGACCAGCCCCGGACGGCCTAGGATCGGGTTGGATCACTCATGTTGAGGGCCTCCGGTGTTGTCAGCACCAATGGAGGCCCCGTCACGCTCGGGTAGGAGCGCTATGTGTAGCATAACGGACCCCCATCAAGTGACAACGGTGTATGTCACTTATCCGTACTATTTTTGCGTCATTTCATGAGCGGAGCTCATGATTTCATCGCACGGCATCGGGCATTTCTATACGGAGCGTCACAATTGGTGCTCCGAGAAGTGGGCAGATTGTCCTACATCACCCAGGATGGCTATTCGTGCCGTGCATCACAAACCACGATCGGTGACGGTTGCGGGTACGGCCGAGAGTGGGTCTGCCGCGTCATCCGGCGCCTACTCCAGACGCCGATACCCGGCGACGACCGCATGGTCCTACTCAAGATCGGCTATACCTACCGCATCTCCGGTCTCGATGAGCACGAGGCACACCCGGAGTTGTGCGATCACCCGCAATGCATCGCCGAGGTTCGGTCGCTGTGGACCCCCCGCCGCCGGAGGCCGGCAACCCGCCCCAGATTCGCCCCGCCGCCGCCGCCGGCGACCGGCGACCCGATGACACCTCCAACCCTCGTACGGGCCGCACAGGACGCCTCACGGGGCAGGCGCGGTATCCTACGGGCGGTTTGACGCGGGTTCTTCTCTGGATTCGGACAAGCAGAGACCCCGGACATGCCCCTACAGGGGGTGTCCGGGGTCTCTCGCTATGCTCGGGACGGTCACGGTCCCATCCACTCGTGACCCGGGGTCCCTGGACTCGGGCAGTCCAGGGACCCCACTCTCACCGGATCGATCGGTCGATGTTGGCGCAGTAGGCCACCCAGTCATCGGCCCCCAGGTCGCCCTGAGTCGGCGCGTACGGGCTTAGCCAGCCGTCCTGGTCCATCTCCATCAGGTAGGGCCGAAAGCGGACCACAGCGCCTTCTGGCAGGCCGGTCGCTTGGGCTGTGTTCGCGTTGATCGGAACTCCCTCCGGGTAGCCACGCTGCCACATAACGTAACGCCGGTCGACCACCCACGGACGGCGGGCGATCGGCTGGCCGTACTGAGCTACCGCGATCGCGGCTGAGAAATCCATGTGCACCAGCATGCCGGAGCACTTTAGCGGCATCTCCGCCGGGAGTACTTCAGCGTTTTCCCTGGTCAGAGAGTTTCAGTCCGGCTGAAAGATGTGCTCCCAGGTCACAACTACCTAGTACGTTCATCAATATAGTTGTGATCTGGCGGTCGGAGCGGCAGCCCTGTGACCAGCGTGAGCAGGGAAAACGTCCCCCAACGGCACCCCGAAAATGCACTCAAAGCGGGCATTGGCGTGACGTGCGACAAATTCGGGAAGCCATCACAGCTATCTATGTTTCCTGGTCACGGTACGTATTGGACCCGTAATCCATCGATGGTTATTGGAAGTAGTTGTAAACCGATCGGTCACAACTACATCGATGGTCATACTCAGTAGTTGTGACCTATGCGGTCACACCAGAAGTCATAGATAGGTGGTCTCGTCTGTCGCCCCCCGCCCTAGACCGCCGTCCTCCGGTCCAGGTAGACCGCCTCACGGTCGCCGGAGGTTCACCAAAACCGTAATTCTCTGGTCACTGAGAGTGCCGTCCCGGCACCCTGTCCCCAAGTCACAACTAGATCCATGCGGATCGATGGACTACTGATCGGCTGAGCACGGCCCACTAGTCCATGTGATGACGATTGTCAAGGGGATGTTGACAGTAGCTTTCTGTGATGTGCTGTCTGAGACACAACATCCAGGATTGACTATAGATGCAGGTCAGAGAAGCACAACACAACATAGCTGATACTACATTTGCTCAGCTGGATATAGCACAACGTAACAACGGACATTCCCTGCCGAAGGCAGACACAGCCCCCGATAGGGGGCATAGGTGCCGAAGGCACAGAATAG